>Ga0209591_10002298_pt1 | contig 23033 bp, 17 predicted proteins | sample MAT01_FD_187207 | JGI IMG/M metagenome (GOLD analysis project Ga0209591, IMG submission 187207) | Freshwater microbial communities from Lake Fryxell liftoff mats and glacier meltwater in Antarctica - MAT-01 (SPAdes) (version 2) | ecosystem: Environmental > Aquatic > Freshwater > Ice > Liftoff... | reverse complement strand
GATATTCGCCGCTATGAATTGCTAGCTTAATCGGCGTTTTATACTCAAGGTAGTGTCAGCGGTAAGGTGCGCAATGCGCACCCTACATTTTATAGGTTTTATGTAAGTCCGATTCTACTAACTTCGGAGAATTTTATGACATTAGCAATAATCAAACAGTTATTTACTTATCCAATTAAAGGGCTGACACCGCAAGAAATGTCGGAGTTTCCTTTGACAGCAGGACATGGAATTAAGGGCGATCGAGCTTTTGCACTGATGTTTGCAGATAATCTTGAAGCGGCAAAAATGCCCGCTGAAAACGCGCCTTGGATGAGCAAGAAATATTTGGCGGTTCAAAACGATTGGCCTCTGTTAGCAGCTTTGGAATGCGATTATCAACCGGAAACGGCTGTTTTAACAGTCAAGCGTCAAGGAGTTGCAGTATTATCAGCAGCAACGAATACAGCGGCGGGGCGCGATCGCATCAGCACCTTTTTTACCGAATATTTGGCGACAATTGAACCAACAAAAGAAGCGAGACATCCGCAGCTTGCACCTTTGCAATTAGTCGGCGACAGCAGCGGCGAAACTCGTTATCCCGATCGACAACCCGTACACATTTCACTACTGAGTCAAGCCACATTAGACCAATTAACCGCAATCGCAGCCCAAAATATAGACGTGCGCCGATTTCGTCCGAACATTGTGCTAGAAGGCATGGAAGCTTGGTCGGAATTTGAGTTAATCGGAAAACAGTTTCAATTAGGCACGGCGCGCGTAGAGGTTACTGCACGAATCGGTCGTTGTGTCAACATAGAAGTTAATCCACAAACGGGCGATCGGGATATTGGCCTACTTAGTTTACTGCAACAGGAATTCGGTCACGCACAGACTGGAGTTTTAGCCAAAATCATCAACAGTGGCACTGTTAAAATCGGCGATATTTTGGATCTTTGAGCTCATATCAATTCCGGCGTAACCGGAATTGATATCAACCACCAACGACTGTGGGGCGAACACCCAAGCCCGCCCCACAAATGCAAGATTAATTGCTAAGAACCCAATACGGTTCACTTAAGACAGATCCCCCCTAACCCCCCTTAAAAAGGGGGGGACAAGAAAGCTCTCAAAGTCCCCCTTGCTTTCGGGGGATGCGAGGGGGATCTCCGGGGCATAAATAGTGTTAAGCCAAGCGTATTGGCTAATAACCAGCTTCCTCCTCGTACTCAGGAGTCTTAGTCTTTTCAGGGATATTCACCCGAGGAGCCTTGTAAGGCTTCGGCGCCTCATCGTCAGCCCAAGCATCAGCCTCCACATCATCCTCATACTCGTACTCTACCACTGGCTCCTTCGGGCGATAACTCTCAGAGCTGTACTGCTTCTGTTCGTACTCCTCCTCCTCGTAATCGTCCTCATCGCCGCCCCAATTATCCTCTTCGTACTCGTCGTCATAATCATTAATCGGTTCGGGCACCGCCGCGCGCATCTGCTGTCGCACAGGAGGCCGATTCCACTGCGAGTCCTCGTCCCAATCAACTTCCTCAACCACAGGCGCAGCTACCTTACTGCGCATTTCTGGTGCAGGTATCCGCACGCCCGGGCCCAATTGATTTCCCGGAGCCACAGGTTTCGGATAGTAGCCTTGTTCCTCCTCGTCGCGTTCCCAAGGTGCTTGGCCCAAACCGACGCGCTCCAGCAAACCTACTGTCAACTGTCGCATCCGCTCTTCAGAACCTTCAAACACAATCAAGCGATTCGGGCCACTGCTGACTATTTCCTCAATTGCCAACTCGTAAGTGCTGAGAACTTGGTCGGGGATTTGGGGAATTCCCAAGGAAGCGATGATGATAGAGACTAACTTACCGTCTTCGGGGTCGAATCTGAAGCCCCGCACTCTCCCCAAAGGTTCGCCGGTTTCGGTGATCACTTCGCTGTTAATCAAAATGCTGTAGACATCAACATCAACATCATCTTCGATCGCGCTTTCATCTTCCACCAACAGCACGTCGCCGATTTCGCTGACATTGTTGAGGAACATAAACCTTGGCATTCCAGCGACCGCGAATATATTATCACGTAGACCGATCGCCACAACTTCCCGCCGATCGATGTCCACCCACAATTGACTGACTACACCCAAGCGTTTACCTCTGTCGCGGGTGATGACCTGAGTGCCTAGAATGTCGGAGCGTTGGCAAATTTGTTCGGATGTCATTCTAACTTTAATCCTGATTTATCAAGTATATATATCACTGAACACCGTCATCGACAGAGACTCCGGGACTACAACTTAAGTCCGATGACCTGAGTATAAGCTCCCCGCGCTTGAGTAACACCAATGGTACGCTCAGCCGATTGAATCATCGGTCGCCGCAAACTCACAACAATAAACTGGGCTTGTTCAGACTGTCGCTTTATCATTCTAGCTAATCGCTCCACATTTGCCCCATCCAAAAACATATCCACCTCATCAAAAGCGTAGAACGTAGACGGGCGGTAGCGTTGCAGCGCAAAAATAAAACTCAGCGCCGTTAAAGACTTTTCACCTCCCGACATAGAAGCCAGCCGCTGAACAGGTTTACCCTTCGGGTGAGCGACCAAATTCAAGCCACTGCTGAAGGGGTCTTCCTGATCATCTATCTGGAGATAGCCATCACCTTCGGAAAGTTCCGCAAAAATAGTCTGGAAGTTCTCGTTAACTGCGTCGAAAGCTTCCTTAAAAGCGCGCCGCCTGAGCGTGGTAAAATTTTCGATTCTCAACAATAGTTCAGTACGTTCTCCTGCCAATGTCGTCAACTTTTGACTCAATTCTTGCAGGCGTTCTTGAGTACGATTGTACTCTTCCAATGCTAACATATTCACCGGTTCTAAAGCTTGAATGCGTTTGGCGATCGCCTTTACTTCCTGCTGCAATTCCGTCAGACTTCCTTTTTCTACATTTTCGGGAATCGAGGGCACTGGGTCGGGCATTTCCGCCCGCTGCGTGTCCAATATAGAGCGGACTGCGGCCAACTGTTCCCGGCGTTCTTGCTGGGTTTCATGCAGTTTTTGCAACTGCCATTGTAACTGCTGTTTGGCTAAATGCTGTTCTCGCAAGTTCGATTCCGCCCGATCGCGATCGCCCTTCTGCACGCCCAACTTTTCCTCAATTTCCCCCACAGCCACCTTAGCCGTCGCAATTTGCCCATCGAGTTCCAACTGCTGCGAAACAATTCGGTCGATCGCATCAGCACCCGCATTTTGCTGCACTTGCCATTCCTGCAACTTCTGGCTGCCTTCCTTAATTTTCTCCTCCAAACGCCCGAATTGATTTTGCAAGTCTCCTCGGCGCTGCTGGGCGTTTCTGTGAGCCAATTCTCGCTCCTGCAATTGCGCTTCCAGAGTCCGCAAACCCGACTGCATAAGCTGCCATTCGCTGTGACTATTCGACTCTTCCAACTGCGCCAAAGTTTGCCGATACTGCTGCAATTGAGTTTCCTGTGCGGGCAATTCCCGTTCCAGCAACTGCAATCTCGACTGAGAATTAGTTAATTCCTGAGTATTTTTAGTAATTTGCGATCGCACTTGTGTTTGTTGCGCCTGCAAATTCTTAATTTCCGACTCCAACTGTTCCAAGCGCAACTGATGTTCGCGCAAGTTCTGCTTCGCTTCCATCAATTCTTGGCTGCGAGTTTTGACTGAAACAGACGCGCGGTCGATCGCAATTTTGCACCTCGCCAAAATCCGCTCAATTTCCTCAAGTCGTTCTTGCATAGAGGCAATTGTCCGCGCTTCATCCGCCGCCTCATTAGCATCAACCGTACCAAAATGCAAAGTTGACCTATTAGTAGAACTTCCCCCAGTCATCGCCCCGCTAGTCTCCAAAATCTCCCCATCTAAAGTTACAATTCTGTACTGTCCCAAATAGCGGCGGGCATCACTGAGATTGCTAAACACAACCGTACTGCCAAAAACATAAGCAAAAATTTCCTTATAGCGCGAATCGCAGTCAATCAAATTAACAGCCGCATCCACAAAACCCGCCGCCCTCCGCAAATTTTCATTCACCGAAAACCTGCCGCCTCTAATCTTATTCAAAGGCAAAAAAGTCATTCTTCCCGCCCGTTTTTGCTTCAACAATTCGATCGCAGCAGCACCCACACTGTCATTTTCCACCACCATATTACCCATGCGACCACCTGCCGCAATTTCCAGCGCCAACTGATAGCGCGGCTCCACCCTGCCCAGTTGAGCCACCAAGCCACAAACTCCACCAATTCCGCTTTGCGCGACAATTTTTGCAGTAAACGTGCCAGTCGCTTCTTGGAGTGCTTGAAACTGCACTTCTAGCTTATCTAATTTGCGCTGTCTTTCGCGCTGTTCTTCCAACAAACGAGTTTGAGTTTCCTGTTGCAGTTGCAATTCTTGTTCAATTTCGACTAAAATATGATTTAGTGATGCTACTTGCAAAGATGCGATGCCTTTGGTTTCCCCAAGGCGAGATTGCTGAACTTTTTTCGCTTCTATTTCCTGTTCCAATACTTCCAGCGATTGGTTTTGTTCTTGAATTTGACTTTGGAGGCGATCGACTCTTTCGCCAATGGTAGCTTGTTCTGTGCGCTGCGGTTCCAAAGTTTGTTGAATTGTTTCGATTTGGCGGTGCAGTTCCGTTTGCTGCTGTACCCAAACTTCGGCCGTCGAGGCGATCGCACTTGCAACTTCCCGACTTTCATTTAAACTTAACTGGGCACCGTCCCGCTGTTCCAGGAAAGTTCCTATTTGAGATTTAACATAAGATATTTCAATCTCAATCTGCTCCAAACTTTGCCTAAATTGTCGAACTTCTTGCTCACTTTGTGCTATACTTGCCGCCATTTGTCCAGCGGTTGTTTCCAAATCCTGTTGGCGGTTTTGCAGTTGCCGCCGTTGGGCTTCCTGAGTCGCAATACTCGCTTGCAAAGCCAACAATTCCGACTCTCCCAAAGCTTTAACGCGGGCATTCAGCGCGTCAAGTTCGGCAGTTGCTGCTATAATTTGGGTGCTAATTGCTTGCAGTTGTTCAGTGAGTTCGGTAGAATTGCGATCGCCCGCTTCGATTTGTTCGCGCAGTTTCCATTCTTGCTTTTGCAACTGGCGGAATTTTAGGACAATTTCCCACTGCGACTTTTCCTGGAACTCCGCCCGCAATTTTTGATATTTTTCGGCTTTTGTGCGATCGTTGGCTAGTCTATCACGCTGAGAAATCAACTCTTTTTCGACAATACTGCTGCGTTCTTCCACATCCTTAACTTCATCCAACTTCTGCCTAGCTAGAGAGATTTTGCGATCGAACTGAGCCACTCCTGCCAATTCGTCAATGATTTCTCGGCGTTCCTTAGAATTCATCGAAATAATGCTGGTAACATCTCCTTGCAATACAACGTTATAACCTTCGGGATAAATTCGCAAACGGTTAAGTTGTTCGTGCAGTTGAGTCAGCGTGCAAGGTGCGCCATTAATGTAATAAGTTGACGTATAAGTTCCTTGGCGAGTAACTCGCAGTTTACGCGTTACACTCCACTCATCCGATTTTTGATCTTTAATTTTGGACTTGGGATTGCTAGCGAGTAGTTGTCCGTTATTGTCTTGAGTTGCGGCAATTTCAATCTCTGCGACTTCTTCAACAGACAAGTCTGGCGATTCTAGATTTTCGATTTTCGATTTTTGATTAGTAGATAATTCTCCGTTATTCTGTTGAGTCTCGGGAATTTCAATTTCTGGGATTTCTGCGACTTCTACTGCTACTGCTTCTGCTTCAGACAAATCATCTGCTGCACTTTCATCTTCATCCTCATCCTCATCCTGGGTGAACCATTCATCCCCCACATCTTCCAGCGCAAAGGTAGCAGTGACGCTAGCTTCGATCGTACCACGCTTATTTTGGGCAGTGTTCACCAAATCCGGCAAACGTTCAGCCCGCATTCCCTTAGAAGTCGAAAGTCCGAGACAAAACAGCAAAGCATCAAGGATATTGGACTTACCAGAACCGTTGGGCCCGGAAACCACAGTAAAACCCGGCAGCACGGGAATGGACGTTGTGCCGCCAAAAGATTTAAAGTTAGTTAGTTCGATCCGTTTAATGTGAACCATGTGCTAGGAGTAGCTTTGGCTCTAGGGTGTTGTCACAGGGTAGCACAGGCATTAGGGCGATCGACAACTCATGAACTTTCGGGTATTGTCGATCGAACAGATATATGACACATTTGTCAAGATCACAGTCAACCTGTACTGATGGGACTTACCCTCTTAAACCCAGTCTTTGTAGGGTGTGCACTGCGCACCAGTCTTTGTAGGGTGTGCACTGCGCACCGGTTAAGGCATTAAATCTGAACCATATAAAAAGCATCAAACCCCTATTTCACGTTGAATTTTTCACACGAAATCAAGAAAAATTGTCTGGATTGAGCTTGGGTTCAGAACCAAAATACTGAAACTTGGTCAACTGGTGACGGCCCGATGGGCTACAAAGTCAACCGGTGCGCAGTGCACACCCTACAAAGTCAACTGTCGGTTTCTAGCCCCCTGTGCGTAAGTCCAGGCTTAAACAGCTTGTTGAGAATGGTGCAGTATCTGCGCCCCCACCAACAGCCGAAAACAAAAGTAAGTTTTGATACAGATAACTCAATTAAACTCGATCGACATTATTTGTGCGATCGTACCTGAAAGCCTCACCCAGACACAATGGCGGCAAGCAAAATACCAGGAATTCTTAACATCCCCCCTAGACATATAAAAACTTTCCGGTAAAATCGAACCAAAATTAATAATGTATAAAGTAACGAAGCGCATTATGGAGGGCAAACCCATTACACCAGCTCAGGACTCATCTAATCTGTCAACTTCATCTGAAAGCGACGAACAAGTATTACAAATTTGGGGCCGCCAGCCCCTGAAAGGACACGTCAAAATCAGTGGCGCCAAAAACTCAGCCTTAGTTATCATGGCCGGGTCTCTGCTTTGTCCAGACGATTGCCGCCTCCGCAACGTTCCCGGTTTAGCCGATGTCGCCCGCATGAAGCAAATTCTCTCGGCTGTAGGAGTCAAATTAGAGCAGAACGGCGACGTTTTAGACATCAACGCCAGCAACCTGATAGACGCTCAAGCCCCCTACGAATTAGTCAGCCAACTGCGGGCGAGCTTCTTCATCATCGGGCCGCTCCTAGCGCGTTTAGGATTTGCCAAAGTGCCTTTACCGGGAGGGTGCGCCATCGGCGCCAGACCCGTTGAACTCCACGTTCGCGGGCTGCAAGCCCTCGGCGCCGAAGTCCACATCGACCACGGTACTGTTCACGCTTACGTCAAAGGGCCGAACCGCCGCCTCAAAGGAGCCAAAATTTATTTGGACTATCCCAGCGTTGGCGCAACTGAAACTTTGATGATGGCGGCGACTCTGGCTGAAGGAGAAACCGTGATTGAAAATGCCGCTCAAGAGCCGGAAGTCGCAGATTTGGCGAATTTCTGTCGCGCTATGGGAGCCAATATTCAAGGCGCGGGCACAAATACGATCGTCATTTCAGGAGTTCCGAGACTGCACGCGGTAGACTATTCAATTATTCCCGATCGCATCGAAGCCGGAACATTTTTAGTAGCAGGAGCCATCACTCACTCCGAAATCAGCTTGTCGCCAGTCATTCCCGACCACTTGACCGCAGTCATTGCCAAATTGAAGACCATCGGAGCGACAATTATTGCAGAATCCCCCGACATTTTGCGGATAGTTCCCGGCCAAACTCACTCCGCTACAGACATCGAAACTCTGCCTTACCCAGGTTTCCCCACAGATATGCAAGCTCAGTTTATGGCTTTGCTGACGCTGAGCAACGGAGACAGCTTGATCAAAGAAACCGTGTTTGAGAACCGCTTGCGCCACGTAGCAGAGCTCAACCGCATGGGCGCCGACATTCGCGTTAAAGGCAATGTCGCGATAGTGCGCGGGGTGGCGCGACTATCGGGTGCACCCGTAGTAGCAACAGATTTACGCGCATCGGCGGCATTAGTGCTGGCGGGACTTGCAGCCGATGGTGTCACCACAATCAGCAGCTTGCACCACTTAGACCGTGGCTACGAGCAGTTAGAGGTGAAACTCCAAAAATTGGGCGCTAACCTGCGACGGGTCAAAGAGGGCACAGAGCCGATGATTGCTGAGGCTCCTGTCAATCCCGTGCGATCGGGTTTAAACTGTTAAGTAGTCATTAGTCAGTAGTCAGTAGTCAGTAGTCATTAGTCAGTAGTCAGTAGTCATTAGTCAGTAGGAAGAAGAAGAAGAAAAATCAATCTTTTTTAATGACCAGTGACCAGTGACCAGTGACCAGTGACTAATGACTAATGACCAGTGACCAATGACCAATGACCAATAACCAATGACTAATGACCCAGGACTAAGATGTTGAACGTACCGCTCATCGGTTTAAAAGCAGACCAGTTTCGCCACCCGCTAGACTTGGAAGCCACCAACACCCTCAAACAACTGCCCGGCCTGGATTTGATGGTGCGGCAGTTGCTGGGACAACTTGGCGAACAATTTTTCATGCTCGAAAATCTAGCTTCCAGCGTCCAAGTCGGCGAAAATCAATTACCGCACCTGCATCAATTGCTGGTGGATGCGTGCAAAACTCTGGATTTAGAAGTGCCGCAGCTTTATGTCCGCCAGCATCCGATGCCCAATGCTTACACGTTTGCGATGCGCGGAAAACAGCCTTTTGTGGTGATGCACACTTCGCTGATTGATTTGCTCACCGACGAGGAAGTTAAAGCCGTAATCGGTCACGAATTGGGACATTTGAAGTGTGAACACGGAGTTTACTTGACTCTGGCTAATTTAATTGTGTTGGCCGCAGGTCAAATTTCGCCTTTGGGAACCGTGCTCGCCCAGGGTTTGCAGGCGCAAATGTTGGAATGGTTGCGTTGTGCCGAATTTACGTGCGATCGCGCCGCCTTACTCGCCACCCAAGACCCGAGAGTGGTAGCATCGGTGTTGATGAAACTGGCCGGAGGTTCGCCGACTTTAGCACCGAAACTGAATGTAGATGCGTTTTTGGCTCAAGCGCGGGCCTACGACGACCTCAGCAGCAGTGAGTTAGGGCAAATGCTCAAACAAGCTCAAACCGCTCAGTTATCCCATCCAGTACCAGTATTGCGCGCCAGAGAGATCGATCGATGGGCAAGTTCAAAAGATTATGAATCTTTACTTGCGCGATCGGGATCGGTGTGTTATGATGGTGAGATTAAAACCAAGGGCGGGTGGCGGAATTGGTAGACGCATCAGACTCAAAATCTGACACCGAAAGGTATGAGAGTTCGATTCTCTCTTCGCCCACTACTACAAAAGCTAAATAAATCTAGGGTTCCAGACGATAAGTCTGGAGCCCTAATTTATTTAGGCATAGGGCATAGGGCATAGGGCATTGGTAATAACAGTCAACAGTCAACAGTCAACAGTCAACAGTCAACAGTCAACTAATTTATGGGTGAAATAGCCGCTTTAGCTGCTGCATTTGTCTGGGCCTTGTCTTCCACAATTTGGCAGCGAGTGGGACAGCAAATCCCCGCAGTCATGCTCAACTTGCTCAAAGGCGCGATCGCCCTGTTGATGCTTCTTGCCACTATACTAATTTTAGGCAAATCCTTACCAGCCGTCAACCCCAATATTTTAGCAATGCTGCTCATCAGCGGCGCATTAGGAATTGGCATCGGAGACACCGCTTTCTTTATCGTATTAAAATATTTAGGTGCGAGACGAGCGCTGCTTTTAGAAACCCTATCTCCCCCTTTAACAGCTTTATTGGGCTTCATCTTTTTGCAAGAAAAGTTATCGCCCATTGCTTGTACAGGCATTCTGTTAACAATCTGTGGCGTAGCCTGGGTAATTGCCGAACGAACAGCCGAAACTACCTTACCATCAAAACATCTTTGGCAGGGATTAGGCATTAGTTTATTAGGACAAACAGCCCACGCCGCCGGAGCAGTTTTATCCCGCGCCGCCTTCACTCAAATAGATATTGATCCCTTGTGGACAGCGGCCTTGCGTTTGAGCGGGGGAATGGCAGTCATGCTGTGCTTTTTGAACAGAACAAACCTTGACACTTGCAAACAATTAAAATCGCCAAAAATATTAGGTGCAATAAGTTTAGCAGCTTTTTTAGGAACCTATCTCGGAATTTTTCTGCAACAGACTTCCCTGAAATATGCACCCGCAGCCATCGCTCAAGCACTCAGTTCTACCAGTCCCCTCTTTATACTGCCTCTAGCCGTGCTGACGGGCGAAAAAGTGAGCCTCCGGGCTGTTTTGGGCGTTGTTTGTGCGATCGGCGGAATCGCGCTATTATTGGGTTTGAAGTGATTAGATGTGAGACTTGAGACTTTATATTTGAGAAATGAATGACTATAAAGGCGATCGGCTTCCTAGCAATTTAGCAGCTATCCACCAACAAATCAATTGGCTTCAGCAACAGCCAGACGGCATCATATTCCAACAAAATTCCGGTGACAACTGCATAGCAGTCAAAAAAATCAAATCATTCCTATTATTGCTTTTAGCAGACCGAGAAAGTTTAAGCACAAACGTAGCTCAATCAATCCTAGACCTCGACAATCCACTAAATTTAATTTTTCCCTATGCCAGAGCAATGCTGCTAGCATTAGTTTGGAAAAATCAACCCAAAAAAATCTATATAATCGGTTTTGGCGGCGGCAGCCTTCCCCGATTTTTCCACCACTATTTCGCTGATGTAATAGTCGAATGTGCAGACATTGACCAAACAGTAGTCGAAGTTGCTCACAAATTTTTTGGCATTCAATTCGACGACAGACTAAAAGTAGCGATTCAAGACGGCCGCGAATATCTTGCCCAACAGAATTCCCCAGTAAAGAACGATATAATTATTGTCGATGCAGGTTTTGGTAACGGCTATATGCCCTATAGATTGGTGACACAGGAATTTTACCAACTGTGCAAAACTCGGTTGTCAACCGCAGGTGTTTTAGTTGTCCACCTGTTCCACAAAGAAGAGTTTAATGCGGCGGCGGTGAAAACTCTTCAAACTGTGTTTGCACAAATTTATATATGCAATTTAGAAACTGGTAATAGCATTGCGATTGCGACTAATGCTCCCGATTTAGCTAAAAATGAAATTTTCTTAAAAGCCGAACTTATTCAAGATTTCCATAATTTAGGATTTTCTTTAATTGAAATGTCTCTTCAGCTAAAAAAAGTGGCCCAATTGACGAAATGGATGAAAAATTGGGAAACACTGCCAGTTTTTACAGATGCTGAAATACCCGCAGGATATCGAGACTGCTAAATACACACAATGACGACTTTTGAGGGAATGATCAGCGAGGAGACGGCGAGTGCCTTTTTAATTGTTATTGTGGGATGGGCTCTCCCGCCCATCCCACAAACTTGTGGAAGTTATTTAATTCTCATTCCTTAACCGCCTTGGCGGTTGCTATGAGTCAATAATTGATATTACCGAATATCAGTCTCGAAAATACTTGACATTAAAATTCTGGCGGTGTACAATAAAAGTAGTGCAAATTGGTAAAAATATGAGGCTAAAAAGTTGGGAGTCTCCCCGCAGCGAGGGCAGAAACTCCAAAGGCAAAGGTGGCTCAGCCAGAGCTAGACAGCTCAAAAAGCGACAGCAAACTCTCAGAAAAGTATTAAAAGCTGGACACGATCGACAAAACCAGCAACTAAACCACCAACCAAACAATCAAGGGAAGGAAACCGATAATTCCTTCCCTTATTTTTTATCTTTTTGCTGCTCCATCGCCCTGAATATTCGGACAAATCGTGCGAGTAATGCACTCCGGCGAGGGTTGATCTTGCCAGCAGCTAAGAATTCCTTGCAACTCCGTCTTCAAAGTTTCTAACGCTGCAATCTGCCCAGAAATTGCCTTTACCTTCGCAGTTAGATGCTGCTTCGCTTCAGGGCAAGGCAACTTTCCCCGATCGCGAACTTGTAAAATATCCTTAATCTCCTGAAGGCTCAAACCGAGAGCCTGAGATCGTTTAATAAAGGACAACCTATTGAATACCGCTTCCTCAAACAAGCGATAACCAGCGGGCGATCTTGCCACCGCAGGAGACAGCAAGCCAATCTCCTCATAGTAGCGAACAGTTTTCACCGACAAACCGCTACAGGCAGCTACGGAGCCAATTTTGTACAGTTTCTCGGCAACAGAAATATTCATAAACCAAGCATCAAAGATCAAAGATCGAGGATTGAAAGACTTTTCTTGCCGTATATTTATACTGTCTCAGATGCACGGAGTCGATTCGCCACATCCCCACGGCACTGCTTCCTTTGTCATCTTAATAAGGAGGATTTTTTTTAGATACGTTGTTGAGCGTGGGTAACTGAGGTCGAGAAGACTGAGGAGGAAGATAGTATTCTGGTGCAGGTGCAGGCTGTTCGGCTTCAGAGCGGTAAATCTGCCACCAACGGAGAGCGATCGCCACCCCAGCAGTACCTAGCCCAAAAGCCAATAAAGAGCCACTCGCACCGATGCTACCGATCGCTGCATCGACAACGCCGACTGTGACAACAAAGCTGGTAATTGGCTCTCTACGATAAGCTGACCTCAAAAGTCGCGTCCACGAAGCATTCATGTGGTTTTACTCTGTTCTATATTTATTTGCAAGCTCTAAAACTTAGAGTTGGCGGAACGATCGACATTTCTAGCTCAGACATTAGCTTCAGCTAAATTAATCTTCTCGCCTGTGGGGAATTGTACGGGAGCTTCGCCAAATTGCCAAGCTTGTCCAATTAATATTTCACCCGAGATACACCTCCAAAAGCCAGCTCTTGCTTTCGGTAAACCGATCTCTCAAAGGCAGAGAAGTCGCTGGGCTGGTTTCTCACTAATATTCTAATCAATTCCCGAATTTGTCGCAGTCAGCAGAGGTAACACCCGCCTCCGAAAAAGTCAAAACAAAGTGTAGGGCTGACCGCGCCAAACAGCTAAAATTAGTTGAGACCTAACCAGGACAGCAACCCCTGGCCTGTGACATACTCGATAATTAAAGTTATGGAAAAACCGATCATCGCAGCTCGACCGTTCAGGCGTTCCGCGTAGCTGTTGAAGCCAAATCTTGGCTGTTCCAATTTGGGAGTGATGCTGGGTTGTGGTTGTGTCATAAAAAAACTCGGTAAGTGGGAAACTCAGTGGCTTGAGCCCTGAGAGGAAAACGACTCGGCGGTTTCAACCGCCTTGAATCTTTCCATTACCGCCTTGGGGTTGTTCGATCAGGTGTACTTTTGTAATGTACTTTCGATGGGACAGTTGCCATCTCAAACCTTACAACCCTGTACGCATAATGTTTGCTCGATGCTTAGCCTCCCTTTCGGGGTTATGTTAGCTTAGTCAATGTTTTAAGAGCTTTTTAGACCTGCAACACTGTTCCAGTGACTTTAGAACTGTTTAATTGCAGATGACAGAGCAAGGAACTAGCTTCGCATTCCGGGGTGTCGTGACTCAAAAAACGTAGTCAGTTAAGACTTAGACGGGTCAGCACAGCTTGCTTGATTTCTCTTACAAGCTCAGTCCCTTTAGGGCTGAGTTACTGACTGCTTTGGATACCTTGCGATCTACGCTATTCAAATGTGAAATCGAATGTTAGTTACAATTCTTAAACATTTCTCCTTCTATTGTAAAGAGGGTTAACCGCCGTCAACCGTCCCGGCTAAAAAAAATTGCTGCTCATTCAAGCCACTCAATAATACCCGCTGAAAATATGACTAATCAGTTAGATACCGATAAGCTTCCCGCAGCCGTACAGCGAGTTGCCTTTGCCCTTCGTACAGTAGGCTGGGTTAGCTTCTGGGTGCAGTCAGTGCTAGCGGTGGTAGCAGCGATCATTTTGCTCTTTGCCATCCCCTTTGCCATCCCCAGTGCTACTGCCACTGCGAATTCAACCAGTGCCGGCACCGGCGGTGGCGTATTTTTTGCCATTTGCGGGCTGCTCGTGCTCTGTTATAGCGTATATCGGGCTTTCCGCTTCACCCGTTTGTCGAAACAACTTCGATCGCCCGCCGCCAACGCTGTCCGCCCTAAAAAAGCAGACACCATCAAACAGGTGCAGTTAACACTGGTCAGCAACTTGGTAGGAATGCTGTTGACACTGATCGGCGCAGAAGCTATTAGCGGAACGCTTTTAGCAAAATCTCTAGCTCAGCCGCAAGCCTTGTTTGGTGCCGCAGTCGATGTCGGCCGATTTATTCAGCCTTTAGACATATTTGTGGTACTTGCCAATACTCACGCCACTGTTGCTCACTTTGTCGGGATTGTCGGGACTCTTTGGTTGCTCGATCGCATACACAAACAATAATTGGGAATGGGGCATTGGGCATTGGGCATTGGGCATTGGTTATTAGTTAAGCTATCGCGCATTTAAATTGTATATTTAGAGCTGGCTCTCCCGCCCACCCCACTCATTGTTTGATTGTTTTTCAACCAATTTAAGTGCCCAACAACTTATTGGTGAGGGCCTACTAATGCCCGATGCCCTGTTTGCCCGATGCCCGATGCCCGATGCGCTGTTTGCCCAATGCCCCAACCCACATCCGGAATCATGGCCAAGCTGTCGAAGAACGTACTCAGATACCTTCTAGCAAGACAACATAAACATCATGGCACTGAAACCCGAGGCTTATTTTGGGGTGACAGATCACGCAACTATTGAAGTTTCTCAAGAAAGTTTTCGTTCTGTCATCGGTCAAATAGAAGTTGAACTTCTCTGTAGCGAAACCTATAGCCAAGCTCTAGCTAGCTTACAAACAATGTTAGGTTCCGCAGCTTCTGCCGCCGAAATTTTAATTAGAGCAGTTAGCAGAGAAGCAGTCAAGCTCGCATTTGATCGGTTTCCCAAGCCAAACAAAACGGAAATTCAAGTCGTTCAAGAGAGTGTTGCTACTGCAATTGTCGCCACACCCTTTGTTAAAGAATTAGAGCCACCAGTCCCTGCTCCTGTCTTCTATTGGCGCAGCACTATTTTGGAAGCTCCTCCTAAAACCGAGCCCGAAACTGAAAATCTCGATCGAGACAATAACACTTCAGAAGAAAGCACAGAAACATCCAAAGACGAAAGTCAAGCCGAGTCTCCTTCACCTGTAACTGTCATCACCCCCGCAAAATCCTTTGCAGGGTTCGGTTTGCCCAAGAAGCCGAAAAAACTCACCGACGAAGAAGAAGCAGCAATAGCAGCTCAACAGCGAGAAGAGTGCCTGCGGGAGTTGGGTAGAGAATTGCGCAAGGGACGGCAAATTCGATCGCTATCCATCCAGCAACTTCACAGTCAAACTCTCGTGCCGCTGCACCACATCGATTCGATCGAAAATGGGGAAATCGATAAACTGCCCCAAGATATTTACGTGAGAGGTTTTATCCTTCGTCTCGGCGACGCTTTGGGCCTAAACGGTAGTGCGATGGCAAATGCTTTACCCAAACCCGCTCCGAGCCCAATTCCCGGCGCGTATTTGTCTATTTCCGACTCCAACAAGTCAGGCGAAGGCTTTCAAATGCGTCCGGTGCATTTGTACATCGGCTACACCGCTTTGATGGCTGGGGCTATAGGGGGTGTGGGTTGGCTGTCGCAGCAACCCGTGGTTCCCGGAGCAAATGCAGTACCTCAGCCGCAGGTGACACCGCCAGCCTCAGTTGCACCCGCTCAGAAAAGTCCAGAAAAAGCGCCTCAACCAGGTGTGAAGAAGTCTAATAGTCACGGGGGGATGATTATGGGGGCTGACATGGCGCCGCCGGAGGTGATTTTTGGTTAGAGTGTGTCGGGCGGGCGATCGCCTGACAGCACTCGTGGCGCACGTAAACTCGGAAACCGGATTTGCGAGTTTACCTTCATGGGTACATACAGCTTGAATACATGAGTCGCAAAGATCGATCGCCTTTGAGATTTTAGTTGAATTACCCACCTTGATTTATCTGTAGAGTAAAATCTCAATCTCCAATCTCCAATCGCCTGGCCTTGCACCCAGAGTGAATTTTCCACTGCATCAGGAAACCCGATATCTGCGATAGACTATCTATTTGACCACTTATTTCGAGGTTTCCGATAAGATGAGCTCCCCAGCTACCGTTGCTTCCTCCGAGGTCGATCCGCTATCGACTCACCCGCTAACAGTCACGAGTTTGGCGGCACCAGACAGTGCTTTAGTAATGGCTGCTCAACCGCCGCAAAAATCTTGGACGATCGAAGATAGCGAGAAACTGTACAGCATTCAAGGTTGGGGCGAACCCTATTTTTCGATCAATGCCGCCGGTCACGTTACAGTGTCTCCCAAGGGCGATCGCGGCGGTTCCCTCGATTTGTGCGAACTGGTAGAATCTCTCAAACAGCGAAATTTGGCTTTGCCTTTGCTGATTCGATTTTCGGATATTTTGGAAGACCGGATCGATCGCTTAAATTCGTGTTTTGCCAGAGCGATCGCCCGCTACAATTACAAAAACGTCTATCGCGGTGTATTTCCAGTCAAATGCAACCAGCACCGACAATTAATTCAAGATTTGGTACGTTTTGGTCAACCCCATCACTTCGGGCTAGAAGCCGGCTCTAAACCAGAATTAATGATCGCTTTGGCGACATTAAAAACTCCAGGCGCTTTATTAATTTGCAACGGTTACAAAGACCGCGAATATATAGAAACCGCAATTTTGGCGCAGCGGTTAGGGCAAACTTCTGTAATTGTGCTGGAGCAAATTGAGGAAGTAGAACTTGCGATCGCAGCCAGCAAAGCATTGGGAATTAAACCGATTTTGGGAGTGCGAGCCAAGCTTACTACCAAAGGCGTTGGCCGTTGGGGTGGTTCCACGGGCGATCGGGCAAAATTTGGTTTGACAATTCCTGAAATTATCCGCGCCGTCGGCGAACTAGAAAAAGCTGGAATGCTCGACTGTTTGCAGTTACTCCACTTCCACATCGGCTCTCAAATTTCCTCAATTAGCGTCATCAAAGATGCCATTCGAGAAGCCAGCCACATCTATGTAGAATTAGCTAAATTGGGAGCTAATATGAACTACTTGGACGTAGGCGGCGGCCTCGGCGTTGACTACGACGGCTCTAAAACCAACTTCCACGCTTCCAAAAACTACAATATGCAAAACTACGCAAACGACGTAGTAGCGGGAATTAAAGATGCCTGCGATGAGCGGAAGCTGCCGGTGCCAATTATCATTAGTGAAAGCGGGCGGGCGATCGCATCTCACCAATCAGTCTTAGTTTTTGACGTACTTGGTACTAGCGATGTCCCCAGAGAAGTACCAGAACCAGTAGACGAAAACGCGCACCAAATTCCGCGAAACCTCTACGAAATTTATCAATCAATCACTCCCGAAAATTACCAAGAAGTCTATCACGATGCTATCCAATTCAAGGAAGAAGCAGTCAGTTTATTTAACTTAGGCTATTTGGGAATTGCGGAACGGGCTAAAACCGAACAGTTGTACTGGGCTTGCTGCGATAAAATACAGGCAATCGCGCGACAAAAAGACTATGTATCGGACGATTTGGAAGACCTAGAAAAGGTGATGGCGTCCATTTACTACATCAACTTATCTGTTTTTCAGTCAGTCCCCGACAGTTGGGCCATTAACCAATTGTTCCCAATTATGCCAATTAACCGACTCGACGAAGAACCAACTCAGCGCGGTATTTTAGCCGATCTTACCTGCGACAGCGACGGCAAAATCGACCAATTCATTGATTTGAGAGATGTCAAATCTGTTTTAGAGCTGCATACTCTCAAACCCGGAGAACCTTACTATTTGGCGCTATTTTTGGGAGGTGCTTATCAAGAAATTATGGGCAACCTTCACAACTTATTCGGCGATGCAAATACAGTTCACATTCAGCTAACCCCTTCTGGCTATCATATCGAACACGTTGTCAAAGGTGACACCATGAAAGAAGTTCTCAGCTACGTACAATATGATGCAGAAAGTTTGGTTGAAAGCATCCGCCGTCAGACTGAATCAGCTTTGCAGCAAAAGAGAATCACTCTTTCTGAAGCCCAACTTTTGATGCAAAATTACGAGCGAAGTCTCGGTCAATATACTTATCTACAGTCTTAATTAGTGATTAGTCATTAGTCATTAGTCATTAGTCATTAGTCATTAGTCCTGCCGTGCTGTAGAGAACTCGCGAACGTCCAACCGTCCAACCGTCATTAGTTGAGAAATGATGACGACATAATAACTGTAAAAGTAGGGTGCAAACTGAGCACCTTACCTTTACCAATTACCAATTAGCAATTACCAATTACCAATTACCAATTACCAATTACCAATTACCAATTATTAAGAATGACCGAGAATTTCTGCGATCGCCCGTCGCTCTTCTCCCTGTACAGTTGGTAAAACTTGTCGAGTATCAGTAATCAGCCAATCGAGAGCCGCCGCTTGCAAATCGATCGATGCCCCGGTTTTATCAACGCAGTAGCGCCCGAACACCAGTTTGTCAACCAATCGCACCTCTGGCCCCAAACGGGAATACTCAAAAATCACGCTGTTTTCCACAGTCGCGCCGCTGCAAACCCAACAATTCGGGCCGATCATTGTCGGGCCGATAATTTTTGCTCCATCCTCAATGATGGTCATTCCACCAATGTAAACAGGCCCAGTAATATCAACTTTGTCCCAGTTGACAGCTACATTTAAACCAGCGTAAATGCCGGGACGAACTTCAATTCCCGGAATCGAAACATTTTTAATTTCTCCCAAAAGCACGCTCTGAATTGCCCGCCAATAGTCAGGAACTTTGCCGATATCCACCCACTCAAAGTCCATGCTAATCCCGTAAAAAGGCGCATTTGCTGCTACTAGCGCGGGGAATAATTGGGAACCGATATCGTATTCCTCGCCCGAAGGAATGTAATTGAATATTTCAGGTTCAAAAATATAAATACCAGTGTTGATGTCGGTACTCAGAGCTTCATCTACAGAAGGTTTTTCTTGGAAAGCTTGAATTTTGCCAGAATCGTCTGTTACCACTACTCCGTAACTGGAAACCTCCTCGCGGGGAACCGATTTCATAATAATAGTAGCGATCGCCCCTTTTTCCCGATGCCACTTCACAGCAGCAGTCAAGTCCAAGTCAATCAAAGCGTCGCCGCACAGCACCACAAAAGTATCATCAAAAAACGGCGAAAAGTCCTGAATCCGTTTCATACCACCAGCCGAACCGACGGCTGCTCCAATCATTTCTCCGTCTTCAATTCGCCCTTCAAAAGAATAGGCAATTTGTACCCCAAACTTTTGACCGTCGCGGAAATAGTTTTCAATCACGTCGGCCAAATGGGAAACATTAACCATAATCTGGTCAAATCCATGCTGGCGGAGCAATTCAACCAAAAACTCCATCACTGGCTTTTGCAGGATGGGAATCATCGGTTTGGGTATTGTGTGAGTAATGGGACGGATGCGAGTGCCTTTACCTGCCGCCAGAATCATCGCTTTCATTCTTAACTTCCTCAACCCTCTGTTAATTGATATCAACTCAACAATTAGATGCTAGCGGTTGCGACCTTGATCGATCGCAGCAAAATCCTGACCTGTTTATAGGCGACATCGTACCAGGCTATCAATCATTTAGCCCAATTTACCTGAATCTAACTAACCAGGAATCAGAAATCATAAATCATCTCAAGTCTGGGTGAATGCACTTACAATTACCGTAGGGGCGAGTTTGCCCGGATACCTCTCAAAAGTTCCAGAGACTGGTAAACCCGCCCCGGAACCGAATCTGATGCCCCTGCAAGCTCAAAGCGCCCGGATTTTGAGGTCTTGATAGAACTCCTCTTGAAGCAACTCTACTTTAGACTGAGCCGATAGCAGCAATAACGCCCAAAAAACACCCACCCGGTCATGATTTGGCAAGTGAACTTCCCCAGTCGATACCGGGATTTCTGGGTCAACAGAGGAGTCTAAATCCTTATGATGCCAAAGTTCCAGCAGTTGTTCCAAGTCGAGCCAACCCTCGTCAATTTCCGAGCCGCGTTCTGCCAGAAGTCGATCGAGTTCACTAGCAGTTTCCACCAAATTCTCTTGGTGAGCTAGCTCAAAGATAGCCTGAGCCGCTTGCGATCGCATTTTTGAGTTCGGGCGTCGCCGGGGAGCAACTGTCTGCTCCATTGCTGCTTTCATGAGCTGCAACTGCTCGATCAGCTCTGGGAGAGTCACCGGGCGTTTTTGCGGTAGTTGAGCTACACCGCGACGGCGCAATTGCCGTTCCAGGTGCTGTGGCAAATGTCGCCCGCCTGAGTGCTCTGCGTCTTCGAGGCCGGCTTCGTCCAATTCGGGATTTGCCGGGGGTTCACAGAGGACAATACTTTCTGCTTTGAGCAAAACCAGCATTGAAGCGTACAGAAACGCTTGGCCAGAGTGGGACAAATCGGAGAAATCGGTACTCTGATCGGCATCGCAGGCGTTGGTAAGCTTGCTCAAACATCGATCGAACACTTCAACAACTTTAACGTCCCAAGGATTGATTTCTCCCCGTTCTGCTAAGTCAATTAAAATTGCGATCCCCTCAGAAATCGTTTCTAAACCATCTTGATCTCTGGAAACAGCCATTCGATTTTAGATTTTAGATTTTAGATTTTAGATTTTTTCTCCCTCAAAAAGAGAGAGCATCTCAATTTAATTAGTGGTTAGTTCAGCATTTTTTATTTCAGCTACTGCTGTTTTTAGACTTGTAGAATCTGCACTTTCTAGCAAAGGTTGTTTTGCATCTACTTCTGCTTTATAGCGTTCGATATCTTGTTGTAAATCCTGAATTTGCTGCTCTTTTTCGCGAACTTGGCGGCTTTCTTGTCGGGAAACAACCATTCGCTGCATTCTCGACCACAAACTGAACAGCCACGCTAGAATTGCCCCAAATCCTGTTGCTATAATTAGTTCGACCGACAGCGGAGCTTTCACTTGGAAGCCTTTGATAATTTGAACGGTGGTCGGCTCTGTATTCTCGATGCTGAACAAGACTAGAGCCAAGCAAATCAGAAAGATGATGAAGAAGTTTATTACTCGCATTTTCTCTGTTCCTAACTGTCAATTCGTGCTATACAATCTTTGGGCTAGCGATCGACTATTTGTTATAGATCCTGCCCATATATTTGATAATATCAAGTCCCGTCAATTAATCATTGTATCCGGGGAATCAATTCATAAAAAATTCCATCGCATCTTGAGAAGTCTCAGTTGGATGACAAGGCCTTGAGTCATGTAACTGCGACTTCCCACGCTGTAACTGCTTTAGGTTTGGCCGATATTTTGCGGTTTTTTGCCGATTCCCAGTGCTGGCAATAGTTGATATTTCACAGCAATGCCCGCCGCCACAAATAAGGCAATAATTAGCGCGCCAATGCCTACGGGACTAGGAATCCAGAATGTCGCCTCCAAATAGTTGAGTTCCCCGGGTTTCAGCTTCCAAACTAACTGCTTTCCCTCTGCATAGCTTGCGGGAACCAGCGCACCGGCGACATTAGTTACAATATTTTCGGCACCCCAAGGCGTGTTCAAGCTAAAGTCTAGCTCCAAAAGTCCTCCGGGACTGAGCAGCAGACTGCCGTTAGAGGAAAGTAGAGAAAGAGAGCGCAAATCCAACTCCAAACTCAACCGATTTCGCAGCACCAACAACAAGTTATTTTGCTTGACACTCAGGTGAGATTCAAACTTCGGCAAATCGGTTTCTAGGCGACTTGTGACCCGAGATTTTGCAGTTTGGGCGATCGGATTGTAAAATTGGTTAAACTTGTCTTCTAACTCGGCGCCATTATTGAAAGGAATGCTGACTAGAACTTCTCTATCGGAGAGCCGTTTAGTTTTTCCATCCAGCAATCTCACCCGCTGTTCTACGCTTTTCAACCAATCTGCAACAGTCTCGCTGCTGAAGCTCGTCAACTTTTCCCCTAGTTTAATGTGCTGGACAATTTCGCCACGAGTTTGGCTGTCAAAGTTGACTCCGACATCATACTGAACACAGCCAGTCACTAGAGTTAAAAGGCAAAGAACAAAAGGTAAAAGAAAGAAAAACTGCTTTTTCTTCTTCCCAGTTCCATCCTTGACAATTTCCTGCTTCATTTTACTTTTTTTCCTATTTTTACCTTTAAACCGCTTCTAAAAACCTGAAGAACTCATTCAACTGTCAACTGTCAACTGTCAACTGTCAACTGTTTAAGGTACAACCAATAGTCCGGCAAGGGTTGAAACCCCTGCCTCAAAGCTCAAGTCCTCTTGCATAGGACTGAAGAACTCATTCAACTGTCAACTGTCAACTGTCAACTGTCAACTATTTAAGATTGCCTCGAAGCTACACCCAACTGTTGAAATAGGATACTGGGCAAATATGCCCCACCACCTACCCATTCGCATTCGCTACTCAAATCTACCAAATTTTTAAAGGCTTCAAAAATACTGCCTGCGACCATTGTATTCTTGACGCGACCGACAATTTTGCCTTTTTCTACTTTATAGCCCAAAGCCAAATTGACCGAAAATTCGCCCGCTAATTGATTGGATTGACCGGCACCTAAAACCTGCTCTACTATTAAGCCTTCGTCCATGCTAGCAATCAATTCTTGAATAGAAGTGCTTCCTGGGGAAATGCAAAAGTTAGTCAAATTAGGGCCAGGGCGAGACAATCCGCCGCGAAAACCGTTGCCTGTAGATTCTACTCCTCCACGAGCTGCCCACCTGCGATCCCAATAAAATCCGGTGACAGTTCCTTTGTCAATTAAGGTTTTGCGGGTGGTGGGAGTTCCTTCGTCGTCAAAGGGACAAGCAGAAGGGCCTAAAGTTGGATCTTCAAAAAAGCTAAAGCGTTCATCAAATAAGGTTTCGCCGATTTTGTCGGCTAGGGGAGATGATTTTTGAACGACGGCTTGGCCTGACAGGATGGTATCAAATAGACCGCCGAGGGTGCTGGCGGCGGCATTGGGGGTGAATAATACTGGGTAGGAACCGCTGCTGATGCTGGCTGAATTTTCGGCGCTGCGGTATTTTTCGAGGAGTTTTTGGAGGATGCT
>Ga0209591_10002290_pt1 | contig 23060 bp, 22 predicted proteins | sample MAT01_FD_187207 | JGI IMG/M metagenome (GOLD analysis project Ga0209591, IMG submission 187207) | Freshwater microbial communities from Lake Fryxell liftoff mats and glacier meltwater in Antarctica - MAT-01 (SPAdes) (version 2) | ecosystem: Environmental > Aquatic > Freshwater > Ice > Liftoff... | reverse complement strand
CTGGTCGTATTTTTCTAAAAGGCTTCATACTATCAGGCGTTGCATCAATATTAATGCCCCTCCAGCCCTTTAAGTAAAAATTATAAGTATTAGAAAATCTTTGGGGATGATGCGCTCCAACATCTACATAAAATCCACTCTCTTGTCCTTCAAACATACGATTGAGAATTAAATCCTCACCTTCCTGAGAGAAAGATAAATTATGAAACTCATAAATACTTGATGAATAAGCATATGCCTTGCCAACAAACACCTCAAATACCTCTCTTATTCTATTTATACCTTTGCTAAGTTTATTTTTTTTCATAAAATCATTGTTCCCACACTAAAATATTAAAGCCTACACACAATAGATTTAGCATCATCTAAGAAATTTCGTCATCTTCGGATACTTGATGAATTGCTGCTTTGGAGAATACTGGTTGAATATTGTCCTTTGGGGGGAATCGAAATTCACGATGAAAATATAGCGAAGTCGTCCATGAATAGTCATTTATTGGTCCAAATCCATGCATATCGACCTCTATAAGATCACTATCATCTCTTAGGAAAGCAGAGGTCTTAGGAAACCAATCCGAATTATCCAATATGATTAGACCTCCTCGGTTGAGATAAGAAACAGCCTTTAATGCACACTCGTATCTTTTCAAAGAATCTATAATAATCACATCAAATGTCGAAGATAGTTCATCTATTGAATTAACAAAATTAGCTTCGTTCCGAAAGATGATTTTCTGATTAGGAAGCGAACATTTGGAAACATATTCATGCCATTTCTCATCGCTTTCAATGCTGGTAATTTGCTTACTTTGCTTGGCAAAAAATAACGAAGAATTCCCAGAACCCCATTCAAAAACCGACTTATCACTAAGATTGAGTTGTGAGAGGTACTCAATTGCAGGATAAGTAAACCAAGGTATAGGAGCCAGATCGGTATCAACTGGTTTTTGAATATTTCTAGTGTTTTTATAACCATATTTATTTTCCAAGTTAGTAACTATCCCTTCTAAGCTTTTATCACAGGGGAAAAAATTAAATTTGGATATAAGCTTGCGAATGACTTTTTTTAGAATTAAATTGTTATGCATATTGATAGGACTCCTTCGTTACTGAAAAATCAATAAGTACACTTTTACCTTGATAGCCTATAGGGCATGGCTTACCCGTTCCGTAAAAATCACCGCCATCGACAGAAAAATGAATTTTTTCAACTAGCCAATCTTGTATAAGACCGTTAGATTCGGCAAACAAAGTCAATGAATAAGTTCCCTGAGAAAGAGGTAGTTTGTCAATACAAAAGTCTAAAAAATCTCTTGAACGAATATTGACTTCAGTTGAGCATATCATCTCAGTTGAGAGTACTATGTTTATACCTGAAACATTAGTTATTCCGATCCCGATGCGGCAATTATTATAAAGAGTATCTTCTGAAAAGCTAGAGAAATGTAGACGAATAATTAATTTTTCTCCAGATAAGGGAGAACAAATTTGATTTCCTAGCGAATCCATAAAATCCATTCTAGAGAATTTTAATTTTCCTTCTCCACTTCGCTGAATAACTCCAAGTAGCTCATCCCAGCCTTCGCTGCTTGAACCTTCGCTTAAATATATTTGTATTGTATTAGATGGGTTCCCAAAAGCTCGAACCTTGCCATGCTGTAGAAGAACTATTCTGCTACACAAATTTTGTATTGCCGCCATATTATGACTCACAAACAAAACTGTCCTACCTTCTCTACTTACATCCTCCATTTTCCCCAAGCACTTCTTCTGAAAGGCGGCATCACCTACTGCTAAGACTTCATCCACAATCAAAATCTCTGGCTCCAAATGTGCGGCAACTGCAAAAGCTAAACGTACATACATTCCTGATGAATAGAATTTAACGGGAGTATCTAGAAACTTTTCTACCTCAGCAAATGCCACAATCTCATCAAACTTGCGACTAATTTCTAATCGCTTCATCCCCAAAACTGCTCCATTCATAAAAATATTCTCGCGCCCAGTTAACTCAGGATGAAAACCTGTGCCGACTTCCAAAAGAGAACCAATTCTCCCTCTAATAGTAATCTCGCCTGATGTAGGCGGCACAATTTGAGAGAGGATTTTTAGTAAAGTGCTCTTACCTGCACCATTGCGACCAATAATTCCAACGATATCGCCCTGATTTACATCAAAGTTAATATCTTTTAAAGCCCAAAACGTCTCAGTCTGTTGCGACTGCCATGGTCCTTTTAGTAAGCCTTTTATCCCATCCATCAGATCATCTCGAAGGCTATGATAGCGTTTCTTGGTTGTAGAACGAATTTGGTAAGACTTGCTTAAATCTCTAACTTGAATTACTGGCTTTGTCATAACTAAATATAATCTGCAAAACTTCTTTCTACTGAACGAAATATCCAAATCCCTAAACTAAAAGTGACGATCGAACAGCATATTGACCAACCTAAACCAGTCAAGCTAAAGCTAGTCTGCCCTGTAACCGCAAACCTAAATGTGTCCAAAAGACCAGACATTGGGTTTAAGTAATACCAAAATAACAACTTTTTCGGCACAATTTGGACTGAATATACCACTGGGGAAGCATAGAGCCAAACCTGAATTAGAAAAGGAATAACATACTGAAAGTCTCGATAACGGGCGTTTAGGGCAGCGAGGATCATGCCTATACCTGACGCAAGAATCATAGTTATAGTCATCACAAACGGAATTAGTAGCAGTTGCCAAGTTGGACGCATACCGTATATAAAAGCCAGAGGGATAAGGAGAAATAAGGAAATTACAAAGTCAATCCAAGCTGATCCCACAGCGGCTAAAGGAATGATCAATCGAGGGAAATAAACCTTAGTAATTAATTGTGCTTCATTGATTAAACTTGACCCAGAACGACTAATGCTTTCAGAAAATAAGCCCCACAAGACCAAAGCTGCATAGCTAAAAATCGGGTAGGGAACTCCATCGGAGGGAATTTTGACTAAATTACCGAAAATAATCGTAAAAATAGTCATGGATATTAAAGGTTGAATTAGAACCCAAGCTACCCCGATCGCGGTTTGTTTGTAACGGACACTGATATGACGCAGGGTAAGCATATATAGCAGGTCATTATATTCCCAGAACTCTCTAACACTGCTGATCAGAGATTTTCCTTTAGGACTAATAATCGTTACTTTTGAACTCATTATTTCAATATAGCTGTCTTAAAAAAAGCAAGCATCCATTAGATATAAGTATATAGATTTAGAGTTGAATATGGCTTTCAGTCTAATTACGCTTAATATTCTGGCTGGGTTTAGTCTACCCTAGATTAGTGAGGTTGCGATCTCGCGCTGTCAAATCGGCTACATCATCCAGAACCAATGCTAAAGACAGGGATCGATTTAAAACATCATTGATCACATAGGGACAGGTTTCTGGAAATTCTAATCCAGTTTCTCTAAAGGCATCTGTATAGGCAATCTTATATATTTTATGCAACCACTCATCTGTTAAATACCTTTTCAAACTAGGACTATCTTCTAAATAAAGATCGATATTAGCCCGTTCTCGTTGAATTGTCCCCTGCCAACTTCTCGATCGACGATGAGGCTGATAATCCCACTTCAATAAATGCTGAACAATTAAACGTAAGCTACTCAAGAGGCGATCTCGTTCCCGTTTTGACAAATCTCGAACCTCTTCTACTAAATTCTTTATATCCAACTCGGCAAATTGACCAGTTTCTAATAAATCTGCCATCTGTTCAGCCCAAAGTCCATAATCCTTTTCGTACGTAACTGTCATTGCGTAGTACCTCGTTAGAAAATATCATTCTAAACCCCGTCCAAGTTGAAAACTGGAGGTTTTTCTCGGAAAAATCTACGGGTCTCAAGCTAGACTGGGTATATGTAATTTATTCACAGTCTGAGTTCATAATTCATCGGGATTAATTCCTCTTGCCTTTAACCCTGCTAGTATCTGCTCTACCCTTTGACGTTCTTGGTCTAGTCGTAGCTCTGCTTGTTCTACCCTTTGTTGGGACTGCTCAGCTCTTTGTTGGGACTGCTCAGCTCTTTGTTGGGCTTGTTCGGCTAACTGTTGGGACTGCTCAGCCCTTTGTTGGGCTTGTTCTGCCATTTCACGAGGGGTGGGCAAGAGAACTCCATCTAGGGTTGCCCACCTTATCCACACAGTATCAGCATCGCCATAACGTCCAGACCAACGCACTAGGGCAAGATTTAACTGCCGACTGATCAGCCTACCTTGGTCGTCAGGAATGATGGGTTGATAGTCTCGATCGCTAATCTTAAAACCCGCCAAATCAGTGGAGTTGAAAGGGTCATACCAAAAATATTCAGGTACTCGTAGGCGTTTTTGATAAATTTCTTTCTTTTGCCGTTTGTCTATTGATGCAGTGCTGGAGGATAGCAACTCGACCACCACATCAGGTCCTTTGCCCTCCTCCCAAACTACCCAACATTTACGTTCACCCCTAGGCACATCTAGGACTGCGAACATATCGGGCCCCCGAAAATCATGATTTTTTAATTGATGTGGGCTGAAATAAACAAACATATTGCCAGCAACAAAAGCGTCGCGATCGATTAGCCAAGCTGCCAGAGGATCGACTAATAAATCCATCTGTAACTTATGTCGATAAGTTTCCATGGGAATGCCGTCATCGTAAAGTAGTTCGTCCTGTGTCGGAGGAGTTTGGATCTCTGGTGGATTATCAAGTAATGCTGATTCAGTCATGATTTTCTCCAATCAAATCCCAATTTATTTGCTGTCCCGCCTTTGCATCACGTGCAACCTTCTTACCAAGCAGTATATCGTAATATTTTGGTGGCAAACCACAGCCTAGTCGAATTTCCCTGAGGTTTTCGGTAGTAACCACATCATAGATTTAGAGTTGAACATAGCTATCAGTCTAATTGCGCTTAATATTCTGACTGGAGTTTAGTCTACCCTAGATTAGTGAGGTTGCGATCTCGCGCTGTTATATCGACTATATCGTCCAGAACCAATGCTAAAGACAGGGATCGATTCGATCCAGAAACAATTTCTTAAAATATCTCTTAATCAGTGTCGTGAAGGCACTTTAAGGTTATTCGATCGAATTAACCACGATACTTTTTGTCAGCAAGCCCATGCCGATTTCAGTCCCGTGGGCTGGCATCTCGGACATATTGCCTATACGGAGTCTTACTGGATTTTGGGCAAGTGTGCGGGTCTGCCCCCGATTAGATCTGAGTACGATCGCTTATTTGCTGCCGATAGTTTACCCAAAGCTGAGCGGGCGAACTTACCTCCATTGGCAGATGTAGTAGATTATCTCAATCTGATACGCGATCGAGTATTTGATTATCTCGATACCGCACCTTTAGATCGACAAGCAAAGCTCTGGCATTGGCTGATTCAGCATGAGAGTCAGCATTGTGAGACGATTACGTTTGTGTTGGCGATCGTGAAGTTAAATAATCAGAGTCGAACCGAGCCAGAGATCTGGGGTAAAACTCATCCTATTGTCCATGCCCCGATTCAAATCCCTTCAGGTTACTTTGAGCAGGGTTGTGATTCGATCGATGCGCTGGATAATGAGAGTCCGAAGCATCAGGTTTATCTGGATACTTATGAGATCGATCGATATCCTGTTACACGCGGTCAGTTTCGTAAGTTTATCGAGGCGGGTGGATATATCGACCGACGTTTATGGTCTGAGCATGGCTGGCAGTGGCTCAATGCTGGTGAGTCAATCCAACAACCGCTATATTGGGATGCTTGGAATGTCGGGGACGATCATCCTGTTTGTGGCGTGAGTTGGGATGAAGCTGAAGCCTATGCTCGGTTTGTGGGAATGCGCTTGCCGACAGAAGCAGAATGGGAGAAAGCCGCAAGTTGGGGTGATAGGGATTGTAGAGTCGATCGATCGTTTTGTAACTTCGATCGGCAGATTGGCATGACTACACCAGTTACCAATTATCCCGACGGCAAAAGTCTTTATGGCTGCCTAGATCTGTTGGGTAATGTTTGGGAATGGACTTCGACTAGGTTCTGTCCTTATCTTGGGTTTGATAGTTTTCCTTACGCGGGTTATTCCAGTAATTATTTCGACCAAAAACATTTTGTCTTGCGCGGCGGTAGTTGGGCAACTCGTCCTTGGGCTTTACGTAATTCGTGGCGAAATTGGTATCATCCCCATGTCCGACAGATTTTTGCAGGGTTTCGCTGCGCTAGATAACTACGAAACAGGATCGATCGAATCTGGTTGTATCTTAAAAATCTGTAACTCATGGTATCCAAAGTGCCTACTAGTCCGAGGGAATAGGTTTATATTGAAGTAACAGGGAATTTCGATTCTTTGTTGCTGTCTGATTTCAAGCATACATTTTAGCTAGGATGCGACAAATGGATAATCGCCACATTCGGTTTTGCGATCGATCTGACCAAGTAGATTTATGGCAACTGTATGAATTGTTTAAAATTGGCGCGTTTTGGGCAAAAGAACGCTCGCGAGAAGATTTAGCCGTAGCGATCGCCAATTCCGACCCCGTTGTGACCGTGTGGGATGTCGATCGATTAATCGGTCATGCCAGAGCAACTAGTGATGTCGTTTACCGCGCCACAATTTGGGATGTCGTGATCCATCCTGACTATCGCGGCACAGGCTTAGGGCGTAAACTCGTCCAAACTGTACTGGCTCACCCCAGAGTTTGCAACGTCGAGCGCGTTTACCTGATGACCACACACCAGCAGCAGTTTTACGAGCACATTGGGTTTGAGTACAATTCCAGTACGACGATGGTTTTACAGAATCAAACTAGCTCGACTGTAGAAGTATTATTAACCCAGTCTTCGGTTTCTGAATAGACAAATAGGCAAAATCAAAGCAGTTTGAAGTAAGCTGATTAGTCAGATCGCACAGGCTAAGCAGGGAGTAAGTTCTATGACAAATTCATTAATTCAGATTGGGTTGCTATTTGGCGGACGATCGGGAGAGCATGAAGTCTCGATCGCTTCAGCTCGTGCGATCGATTCAGCCCTTAGTCAAAATCCTCGCTACAATGTGCAGCCGTTTTACATCCAAAAAGATGGCTTGTGGTGCGACCCTGTAAAATCGATCGCTGTGTTGGAATCAGGGCAGCCATTACAGGTTCAATCAAATTCGCCGCTATTGTTTCAGTTGCCCAAAGAAGCTAATTCGATCGATGTCTGGTTTCCCGTGCTGCATGGGCCGAATGGTGAAGATGGCACAGTGCAGGGCATGTTGCAGTTGATGCAAAAGCCATATGTCGGTAACGGTGTCCTAGCTTCGGCGGCTGGGATGGACAAGATCGTGATGAAATCTCTGTTCGCTCAAGCAGGTTTAGCTCAGGTCAAATATGTCGCACTCAGTCGTTGGCAATGGCAACAAGAACCCACAGCTTGGTACGAACATATCGAAGCTGAACTCGGTTATCCCTGCTTTGTCAAGCCTTCAAATTTGGGTTCATCGGTGGGCATATCTAAAGTCAGAGATCGGGCGCAATTAGAGAAAGCGATCGATTCTGCAACCAGTTATGACGCTCGGATCATAGTCGAGCAGGGCGTGACTGCCAGAGAAATCGAGTGCGCGGTGCTGGGTAATGAGCAACCACAGGCTTCTACAGTTGGGGAGATCACCTTCAGTAGTGACTTTTACGATTACGAAACCAAGTACACGCCTGGTAAAGCCGACTTATTCATTCCTGCGAACCTACCACCAGAGGTGATCCAAGCTGTGCAAGCAATGTCAATTCGGGCGTTTAATGCGATTGCAGGGGCTGGACTCGCCCGCGTCGATTTTTTCTATGTTGAATCTACTGCTACTGTGTTGATCAACGAAATTAATACCCTACCTGGATTTACCGCTACCAGTATGTATCCCAAGCTCTGGGAGGCTTCAGGCATCAGCTTTGCTAAACTATGCGATCGACTGATAGAACTGTCGATCGAGTCTAGCAGCACTATCTAAGGCGTTCATCCCGACCTCTCTCCACAATCGATCGCTAAGCAATCAGTTCATTGCTTCTAAGTAAAGGTTTCACCTTAAATGAGGCGACTTCTCTCGTGGTTGCTATAATTTGGGGCAGTTCACTGATATCCGAAATCGCCCCATGTCACGAAAAGATCAATTTCATGAAGCGGTTAAACATGCTCTAGAAAAAGATGGCTGGATCATTACCCACGATCCATTTACGATTCAAATTAGTGAAGCAGTTAAACTAAAAATCGATTTAGGCGCAGAAAGCGCGATCGCGGCGCAACGTGACCAAGAAAAAATTGCCGTCGAAATTAAAAGCTTTATTACAGATTCAGATATTAGTGAATTTCATGCGGCTTTAGGACAATATTTGAATTATGTTCAAGCTCTCGAAGATAAAGAACCCGATCGAATCTTGTATCTTGCAGTTCCCATTGAAACCCATCGTGATTTTTTTCAAATCCCCTTCATCCAGAAATCTCTCAAACGCCATGCTGTAAACCTGGTTATTTACGATCCAATCAAGGAGGAAATTAAACAATGGATAAGCTTCAACAATACCGACAAATAATTCGTCAAACCTTAGCCGAACAAGCCCACCCCTACTCTTATTCCAAAGACGTAGAGACTGAAATTATTTGTGACACCGAACACGATCACTATCAACTAGCTTATGTCGGTTGGGAAGAGCAGCAACGCATTTTTAGTCTCATCCTTCACTTTGACATTAAGGACGGCAAAATTTGGATTCAATACAATGGTACGGAAACTGCAATCGCCCAAGTGCTGAGAGATAGAGGCGTTCCTGCATACGATATTGTGCTTGGTTTTCACTCTCCCTTCAAACGTCAATTTAGCGGATATGCTGTCAGCTAACTGATTTGAAGAAATAAGGGCACAGTCCATTATGCCCCACTAGATTTCTAGCTCCCAATCAGTTCGATCGACCGTTGAGCTAGAGCTTCTGCCGTAATGCCGTTAAACGCCATTAGTTGGGCAGCCGTCGCCGTCGTTTCACCTCGCTTCCAAGCAAAGGTTTCGCGCTTCGGTGCAGTTGTTCTGAGCAAGACTGGTTCCAACACATTACTGGTTCCACCTGTGACTCCGATTAGAGCATCGCCACCAAATAGAGCCTCAAATCCTGCATCATCGAGAAAATCGCCATCTGGTTCCGAACAAGTTGACCAAGCAACATCGTTCGATCGATAAAGGCGGCGAGGATTCACCACCGACACGATCCTTGTACCGATACCTTGGGCGGAGAGCAACTCGGCGGCGGCAAATACAGGGATTAGGGTCATATCGCCAATCACGGCAAAAACCACCGTCTTGCTACCTGGAGTAGATTGCAATTCGATCGCGCCATCATGTAGAGCTTGACGAGCCTGAGCGATCGTCGTGCGAATTGGTAAAGGCGACTTGCTAGCAGTGATTGGGATGCCTTTGTTTTTAGTGGTCAAAGCCCATTCATAGGCCGCTTGAATGCTATTAGAATCGGTCGGGAAAATCGGGAAGATGTTACCGTTACGCATCATTGCGGCGAAGTAAGCTTCGATTTCGGGACGTTGGTGTGTCCAGCCATTGCGTCCTTGCTCCAAGGCCCCTGCGGTAAACAGGCAGATCGTTGAAGGCGTAGGGCGGCGCAATTCTGCCATCGCTTGGGTCACGGTTTGCCAAATCGGTAAGCCATTGATCGCAAAAGACTCATAAGAACACCAGAGCGATCGACTGCCCATCAGTGCTAAACCTACTGCCAGCCCCGCACAAGCATCTTCGCTTAAAGGTTCGTAAACTTGACCACCTGGCTCTTGGAAATAGAGCGGATCGGATGTAGGGTGATTGATCTTGAGGGCTTGGTTGATGTTGGCAAGACCTGAAGCTTCATTCCCATCGGCATTTGTGACCAGAAAAGACTTGTCTGCCTGCCCCACAGCCGCGACCAGTTTACCCATCGCCGTGGTTGCAACTTTAGGATCGCCGCCTACCGCAAACTCCTCTAGGGGCAATTTACCCAGATCGACCAGAGGCAGAATGGATTCGGTCACGGCTGTTTTTGCGGCTGGCCCACCACCCGCATTCTCAAAGTTAGTCCGAACTAATTGCCATGCGGCGGGTGAGAGAGCGCGAGTTTTTAGACCATTGATGATATCGGCATTGTCTAAGGTGTGGTGGGCGTAAAGGTTATGAGATTTTGCCCCTCTTGCATGTACACCCGCGCCCTTGAGTTGCTTGATGATAAATACTGTGAGCTTGCCACCGAGAGCCGATCGAGCCGATCGAGCCATCTCAACTAAAACTGCTTCGGTGAAAGCCAGACGCTGCCCAAACGAAAAAGCCGTGCTGTCTACATACGCGCCTGCCTGATTCCGATCGTCAAAATCCTTGGCATCAACTAGTACAACTTCCTCGAAGCCATTGCCATGCCAATAAGCGATCATTTGGGCGTTGGTTTTGGTGGAAACCATGCTGTGATGCTCTTGGCTGTAGCCATTCCACACTAGGACGGGCAAAAAGTTGGTAGCACTGGGGTAAGCCGTGTGAAAGTGCATGATCGCGCTCATCGGGTATGGTTCGCCCATACCGCCGTCACCCATCGTAAATGGAAAAAGTTTGTCTCGATGCAGCAGCGCCGCCGCCATTGCAAAGTGTTGTCCTTGTCCCAACGGCCCCGCAGGTGCGAGGATGCCTGGAATAAAGCCTGATAGGTGTCCTAGCAGTCCATGCTGTTCGCGAAACCTGTCGCGCAACTGGGTGACGATCGAAATGCCCATGTCTTCTAGTGATCGATCGAGAAACATGGCACTGTAGAAGCCAGGCGCGTGATGCCCAACTTCGGTGAGAATATTTTTGTGCCCCAACATTACTAAGGCCGCGTAGGCTTCAACTGAGCTGGCAAAACCACCTGGGTGTCCTGAGGCTTTACTGGCAGTAACTTGGAGGGTGAGATAGCGCAGGGCATCTGCCGCCAGCAGAGTCTGAAACACTGATGCTCGATCTTTAGGATTGTCGATCGAGGTTTTCCCTGATGGAATTACAGGCGATCGCCCGTAGGTGTCAAATTCAGGCTGAGGCTCGCCAAAATACTGAATCCCTTCACAAAAAGCGGGAACTGTTTCGGTCAACTCTTGGACGGCAATACTCATAAACGTTGTTCTATAAGTTATATAAACTAGGGCTTATCGGCGATTTCTGCCAATAACTAATCCTACATCTCTATGCCACCTTCGGCAGAACATGAATGAGTTTTATCCCAAAAAATCAGTAATTATCAATTTCTGAATTTAGGATGGCTAAGTAACTAAACGAATAGCGGTAGTCTGGACATCTGTTGTTACGTTAATTAGTGGAGGATTAGGCTTTTACTTTGGTGGAAGCAATAAGGGATATTTTTTTGTACTGCGATCTCATTCCAAATTGATTATGGAATACTTGATTCTCTTTCTAGTAGAGCTTGTTTACGATCGATCCCCCAACGATAGCCTGTGAGCTTACCATTACTCCCCACCACCCGATGACAAGGCACTACTACTGCAACTTGATTCGAGGCACAGGCACTCGCTACAGCCCTTACGGCTTTGGGATTGCCGATCTTTTGGGCTAATTCTGCATAACTAAGCGTACTACCTACGGGAATTGCTTGGAGAGCTTGCCAAACTTGTTGCTGGAATGCAGTTCCTTGAGTATCAAGCGGCAGATTGAGACCGATCTGGGGCATCTCAATAAAAGCGATTATTTGAGTTACCCATTGATTAAAGGTAAGGTGATCTTCACAGAATTTTGCTTGAGGAAATTGGTGATGGATTTGCTGCTCCAATGCCTCTGGACTCTCGCCAAACTCGATCGAGCAGATTCCATTTTCTGTCGCTGCCACAATCACCCAACCTAAAAATGATTCACCTGTAGCATAGTGAACTTCTCTGCCTTTTGCACCTGCTTTGGACTCTGTGGGGGGCATTTTCTTGCGAACTAATTTTGGTGATTTGGTTTTGGTAAGTGCCAAAGTTGAATTTGATAACAGAGATGTCGATCGAAAATTTTGCGTGCCTCTAGCCCTTCCACGATTGACTGTTTGAGCCAGCGCCGATACATCCAACGTAGCAGCTTGTACAATGGCGGCACAGCGATTTGAATCAAATTGGCAATATATTCGATTGTATTCAAGCCAAATCGTTGAAAAATATCGATCGACAGATCGATCGTTGGGGCAATTTGGGCGGAAATATCCTCTGTTTTAATTAAGCTAAATCCAGACCGCTCTAATGCCGCCTGAAGCTCAGAGATCGCATGGCAATTAGAAAAGATTCCTTCCTTATAGCTAGGATCGGAGCGCATCATATCAGCAAGCAACAAGTAGCCACCATCAAGCAAAAGCTTAGAAGCACCTCTAGCAATATCGATCGAGGAGATGTATTGACTACTCTCACTCAAAAAAACTAAGTCGTAGGAATGATTTGCTTTAAAATCCTCAAAATTACTGAGATGAAAGGTTGCCAGACCATTAGTAGCCTTCAGAAATAATTCTTTTTGGAATGGATCGGGTGCGAGTCCTTCAACGACAAAGCCACGCTCAAGTAGGTAAGCGGCATTTCCACCAATCCCACAGCCAACATCCAATATGGTTTTAATTTCTGAGGGGATAAAGCTTAAAAGTTTTTGGGCATAGGCTTCTTGGGCAACTCTTAGATCGCTAATTGTCAGCTCTTTATCCAAAAGTGGCAGTGGCTCCCAATATCCATAGTGAAGAAAGGGGGAACCTGTCAATCCGAGGTAGTATTTTAAAGCGGCATTTTGGTAGCGAGTTGCTTGTGGAATAGAAGTTGAGTCTGACTTTGGCATGATGAGGATTTTGGCTGGAATTTTAGTCGCAATGATTTAAGGCAAGACTTCATCATACATGCAGTGGTGCTAGTACAGGCTATCTCTACTTCGATCGACTCGCAACAATCAAACTTCTCTTTTTCTTCGCATCGATCGTATCGATCGCAATACTTCTCCTAGTCGTTCACGTCCTAATCGATCGATTATTTCACCGCTCTGAATTACAGCTTTACCTTTGATATAAACCGTCTGGATGATCGACTCGGAGCCACGCTTCACCATCCGAGGATCGCCATCGAGGATCGGATCGTTAATCTGAATTTGAGGACTAATTGGTTGGGATAAAGCTTCAGGTCGCAGCAGCACCAGATCGGCTTTAGCCCCAATTTTGATTACGCCTGTATCTAGCCCAAACCACTGGGCAGGTTCGCTTGTGATCCGCGAGATCGCTTTTGCAGGGGACATAAATCCCGTGGTCACGGCTTGCTTGAGTAAAGAGAGTGCGCCATCGTAATAACCCAAATTTCGCACATGCGCCCCTGCATCGGTAAACCCAGGCAAGATATGGGGATGACGCATTAATGCTAGACGTGGTTTGAGTCGATCGTTTGCACCTGTTGCCACCCACCGTAGATCGGTATCGTATTGCTCCAATAAATCCATCAAACATTCGACGGGATGCTGCCCAAGTTGTCGTGCTGCTGCCGCAAAACTCATACCTTCTAGGGTTCGATCGGGACATTGGAGGATTTCCATCAATTCCAATTGGCGGTGAAAAGACTTTAATCCTCTTGCTGTCCATTCGCGCCGAAATTGCGATTTGAAGCTGGTCGATCTCCAGAGTTGCTGACGTTCCGATCGAGAGTCGCAGTCATTCAGCTTTACGCCGCAGGGAAATTCTTCAAATAATGGCGTAACGGAGCCATCGGAATAAATCGTGAATGGTTCGGTCAAAGTTTGGAAGCGAATATTACATCCCAAGATCCGATTTAGCACGAATAATATAGGTGCGAACAGTCGCCACAGCAAACGATTCTGTACCGTATCCAGTGCAGCTAGAATCGTCATCCTCAGTGGTGGTCGCCCTAAGCCCAATCCCATCCTAACCAACTCAAACATCGACATCAATCGCTGGATATTTGGGGTCGTCTGAAACACAGCATCTCGATCGCGACAGACATCCGCCAACATTGAGTATTCCCTAAAGTCAGCGTGTTGGGAAGGAATGGAGCGCCCGCGCCAAGCTCCACTCATCATGTGCCAAGGAAACATATCGATCGAAATGCCAATAAACCCAGCATCTAAAGCATCGATCGCGATCGATCTCATCTTTGCTAGGTCAATAACGGTGGCTCGATCGGTTAAACTTCGTTCCAATCCCATCACTTCGGCTCTGAGCGCACTATGTCCCAACATCGGTGCGACATTTGCACCCAACATTAGATCTGTTTGTAAATGTTTGAGATACTGGCGCGGTGTACTCCAAGACACGGGGCTTTGCAGCCATTTCTGAATCAATACAGGTGATAGCGTTTCAACTCGCTGAAAGATATCCGCCAGAACTTTTGGCTCTCCAATCGCTAAGGACAAACTGCAATTCCCAATCACAACGCTGGTCACGCCATGTTGCACCGATTCTGTTAGCCCTGGCGCAATCTCTAGCTCTAGATCGTAGTGGGTATGGATATCGACAAACCCTGGCATAACCCAGAGTCCATCTGCATCATAGACTTCCTTGCTGGGTAATTTTAGGGATGGTTCGATCGAATCAATATATCCAGCTTTAATCCCAATATCCACACGCATCGGCGGAGTTCCCAACCCATCAAATACTAATCCGTTTTTGATGATCGAGTCCAGCATGATAGGAGTTAAAAGAGATTAAAAACCGATGATCTTAGCGATGCTTTGGAGATCGGGCGCAACACCTTGATGGAACTTCGCTGTGGCAGTCGAGATCGCGGTATCTGGATCTTTTAAACCATTGCCTGTGAGGACGCACACAACTGTTGCACCGTCTGGAACTTGGGCACTAACCTTAAGCAATCCTGCTACAGATGCGGCACTCGCTGGTTCGCAGAAGATCCCTTCTTCACCCGCAAGCAGGGCATAAGCCGTTAAGATTTCTCGATCGGTGACGCTATGAAACTCGCCACCACTCTCGGCTTGAGCTGTCAGTGCGGTTTTCCAGCCAGCAGGGTTGCCAATCCGAATTGCTGTGGCGATCGTTTCGGGGTTTTCGACAATTTTGCCTGTGACGATGGGAGCTGCACCTGCGGCTTGAAACCCCATCATCTGAGGTAGCTTTTTCATTTTGCCAGCAGCGTGATATTGCTTAAATCCCATCCAATATGCCGAGATGTTGCCAGCATTCCCAACTGGGATACATAGCCAGTCAGGAGATTCGCCCATAGCTTCGACAATCTCAAACGCGGCAGTCTTTTGCCCTTCCAATCGATAGGGATTAACTGAGTTTACTAGGGTAATCGGGTGGGTTTCTGCCATTTCTCGCACGAGTTGCAAGGCTCGATCGAAGTTGCCCTGAATCGCGATTACTTCTGCACCATAAATTAAGGCTTGACTGAGTTTGCCTAGGGCGATTTTGCCGTCAGGAATCAGCACAAATGCCCGCATTCCGCCTCGCTTGGCATAAGCTGCTGCTGCCGCCGATGTATTGCCTGTACTGGCGCAAATTACTGCTGTCGCTCCTGCTTCTTTGGCTTTAGAGATTGCCATCGTCATGCCGCGATCTTTAAAGCTGCCAGTGGGATTGAGTCCGTCGTATTTGACCAAAACTTTGACCCCACGACCAATTCGATCGCTAATTGCGGGAACGGGAATTAAGGGTGTATTGCCCTCATGCAGTGTCACAATTGGGGTTCGATCGGAAACTGGCAAAAAATCGGCGTAGCGACAAATTAAACCCGGCCAAGCATTGACGAGGTTACAAGCGAGGTTAGAACAGGAACGAGTTGGAAGCACTCTCGAATACTACGATTACAAAATTACACAGCTAGTTTAACTCCATAGCGGATCGAATTGCAGGATCATTGCGGATTGCGACGGGATTGGGGGGCTAAAAGCTTCGCAGCGATCGAACCACCGATAAATCCAAATAAGTGCCCTTCCCAAGAAATTCCAGTTTGTCCGGGCAAAACACCCCAAATCAAACCGCCGTAGAGAAATGCTGCGATTAGTGACATGGCGATCGACACAATATTTTTTTCAAACCAGCCACTAAGTAGCAAGTAGCCGAGGTAGCCGAAGATCATGCCACTTGCGCCGATGTGAACTGAATAGGGATTCCCAATTGCCCAGCTACCTAAGCCGCTGATTAGGGCTGAGACTACTGAGACAAAAAAGAATCGATCGGTGCCGCGTAGTAGGACAAACCAGCCCATGCCTAGGAAGGGGACGGTATTGGCGGCGACGTGGGCAAAGTTGCCGTGGAGGAAGGGGGCGGTGAGGATGCCGACTAAGCCTTCGATGCTGCGCGGTCTGATCCCTAAGAAATCGAACTGTAGTGCCATGCGATCGCGAAACACAATAAAGTTAATAATTTCGATCGACCAAATAATTGCCACAAATCCAGCGAGAATTTTGACATGATTTTTTAGTTCGCTGGCTACGGTTCTAAAGCCTTCTTTATTCATGCAGATATTTCCACAAAGATTCGACTTCTTCAATGTAATCGATCTTGGGGTTTCTCTAGGGGAATTGATGGTGAATGATGTCTGTGAGGGGTTATCAGTGAGGGGTTATCAGTGAGCGGAGCCGAACTGCAAACCCTTGGACTTGAAGGGCTTTGCCCCTCAAACTCCCCATTGGGGGACGAGTGCCTCCCCCAAGCCCCCCGCACAGGTTACGGATCTAGCTTCGTAATCACTTGGTCGTGGCTCCTTTTCCAGATCAGCTTGGTCTGTGATTGTCAATATTTCTCCTCATCTACCCATCTCTACTATAGGCAGAGGGATTGGGACGGGTCTTGCTTTACGTGAGATAATGTCGCTGTCCGAATCAAGGTGACCAATTATGACTCTGGCGATCGCCACGCAACATTTAACTAAACAGTTTAACGAGCAACTTGCCGTGAACGAGGTTGGGCTTGAGATCGAAACAGGTGAAATCTATGGCTTAATTGGGCCGAACGGGGCGGGTAAGACTACTCTGATTCGGATGTTGGCGGCGGTGGAGGAGCCAACGGCGGGAGAAATTTTCATTGCGGGGCAGCGATGGATCAGAGGGCAGGCGAATCCTGAACTTAAGCGTCAGATTGGTTTTTTACCCGATGACTTCCCGCTCTATGAAGATCTGACGGTACGACATTATCTTGAATACTTTGGGCGGCTTTATTTTCTCAATGATCCCGATTTGAGTCAGCGTTTAGATCGAGTTGTGGCTCTTGTCCATCTTGATGAGAAGAAAGATAGTCTGATTGGGACACTATCGCGGGGGATGAAACAACGTCTCAGTTTAGCCCGCAGCATTATTCACCGTCCGACTTTGTTGTTGCTGGATGAACCTGTGTCGGGGTTAGACCCAATCGCTAGAGTCCAGTTTCGTGACATCCTCAAGAATCTGCAAGCTGAAGGTATGACGGTGCTGATCTCTTCGCATATTTTGAGCGATCTGGCAGAATTTTGTAGCTCGATCGGGATTATGGAGTTGGGACGCATGGTGGAAAGTGCGCCGCTTCAAGATCTCTATGCCCGACAAGGACATCAACTTATTTCGATCGACTCGATCGAAGATCTGACGCTCGTTCAAAATCACCTAGTCGATTATCCGCTTGTGCAAAGCTCGGAAATCACGAACAAAGGTAAGCTTTTGGTCAACTTTTCGGGGAACGAAGCTGAGGCGGCGGCTCTGTTGCGATCGCTGATTGAGTCGGGGATCGCGATTACGGAATTTACTCCCACTCATGAAACTTTGGAGAATATTTTCTTCAAAATGGGACATCAAAAGACTTCCTAACAGCTATCTAATTTTTAACTGGAGAAACTATGAACCCCGCTTGGATCGATCGACTTGCTGACTGGAATCCCCAATTTATCCGCGAATGTCGGGGTAGATTAAATACTCGCTCTCTCATCGTCGCGATCGCATTTTCGGCGATCGTCCAAATCATCATCCTATTAACGTATAACCAAATTCGTCAACTTACCAATCAAACGCCCCAAGAGATTTGGCTCAGCGTATTTCGGACATTGACTTGGATATTTCCATATTTTTTGTTTGTATCGGGTAGTTATCTGCTGACTTCAGACATTACCAATGAGGAGCGACGCGGCACTTTGAATTTCATTCGGCTCAGTCCGCGCTCTAGTCAATCCATCCTGCTCGGCAAAATGCTGGGTGTACCGATATTGCCCTATCTCAGTATTGCTCTGTTCGTGCCGTTACATCTAATTGCGGCGATGATTGGTGGTGTTCCATTCGGATTTGCGATCAGTTATTACCTGCTTTTAGGTGTGGGAGCCTTTTTCCTGTTTAGCTTTGCCTTATTAGTGGCTTCGTTTGGCAACACTCAGACCATGCTTGGTTCACAGCAATCGGCGGCAGCTTTTTCGTTCACGACGCTGACTTTTTTCTTCTTTACACCTCTATTTATGACTTGGAATAATGTGACTAGCTGGTCATTATTCGTAGATATAGATCTATTAAATCCTGGGAGGTCTTGGGAATATGATTTAGAGTGGTTGTACATTCCGATCAGTTCTAATATTTGGTTATCGCATCTATTTACGTTAGCGAATTTAGCGATCGCGACGTTTGGAATCTGGCAAATTTTGCGTAGACGTTTTTATAACCCTAGCGGCACAATTTTAAGTAAGTACCAAAGCTATGGTCTGATCGCCTATGCCCAAATTTTGATGTTTGGCTTTGTCGTCAAAACTCCCAATTTGATCGCACTTTTCATCACTGAAGCGATCGACTTTGGTTTAATTTTGCTGCTCATTTCGGCAATTACGCCGAAGCGTCAAGCCCTCCTAGATTGGGTGAGATTCGATCGACGCAATGTCTGGGATTGGGTCTGGTCGGCGAAAAGCCCTGCCCCAATTGCGATCGCGATTAATCTGTTAATCGTTAACTGCATCTGGATACCTTGGCTATTGCTTGCCCAGTTCGATAATGTGGCATTGGGGTTGATGAGCTTACTGTCTCAAGCTTGCACGCTGCTGATTTACGCGCTGATCGTCCAACTGATCCTAATCCAAAAAAGTCAAAGACCAGCAAGTTGGGCAACTGGGGCGATCGCCACGTTATTGATTCTCCCGCCAATTTTTCTGGGGCTTTTGAGCATTACACCCGAAAAATTTCCCGCGATTTGGATCTTCTTTGGCTATATTTGGGTCTTAGGTGTGTCGCTTACTTCATCGAATGTATCGATCGGTTTTGCGATCGCGATTTTTGGTCAGTCGATCGTGATTGTTTCGCTGGGAGTGATGCTGCGAAATAAGTTGGATTCACTTCGGATCGGGCCCAACTCTGTACCATTAGTCGATCGAAGATCACCCTAAATTCCAGTCTTATTCCCCTTTCCTTGTGAGAGGGTTAGAAGGGAGAGACCAAAAACGCACCATAAAATCAGCCGAAGAAGTGGCGAGATACTTACCATCAGGGCTAAAACTCAGACCGATCACCCAGTCCTGATGTCCTTGAAACAGCGCGAGCTGATTGCCGCGCAAATCCCACAATCTCGCCGTGCCATCCTGAGAAGTCGTCGCCAGATATTTGCCATCAGGACTAAAGCTAACGTTCCTAACTGCACCCGTATGTCCTTTAAACTGGACTAATTCTTTGCCATTCAAATCCCATAACTTTGTTGTCTTGTCTGAAGAGACCGTCGCAATCAGCTTGCCATCAGGACTAAACGCCACCGATCTCACCCAATCGCGATGTCCTTTAAACTGGACTAACTCTTTTCCATTCAAATCCCATAATCGCGCTGTACCATCCGAGGAGGCAGTGAGAATCTTTTGCCCATCAGGACTAAAAATCGCACACCATACCATCACCAGATGCCCTTTAAATTCCGTAATTACCTTCCCCTTTAAATCCCATAATCGCGCTGTGCCATCCGAAGATGAAGTGAGAATCTTTTGCCCATCAGGACTGAACCTCACAGTGTTCACCCAATCTTTATGCCCTTTGAGTTCTTGGATCGATTTGCCATCAATGCTCCAGATCCGCGCAATTTTGTCCTGAGCCCCTGTCGCGATCGACTTACCATCGGGACTAAAAGTTGCATTCCAGATGATGCTGTCATCAGTCTTAATTTCGATTACCTCTTTACCCTGCCGATCCCAAATTTTGGTCGAACCTTCGGAGGAAGTCGTCAATAGTTGGCTGCCATCAGGACTAAAGCTCACACTCAGAACGCTAGTTGGATGAGCTTTGAATTGCGAAACAGATTCTGCTTTAACTTGTGTCGGCAATTGAGCCAGCAGTTGGGCATGAGCGGCTTGAGGATGAGCTAACAATTCGATCGAGCCAGAAATCGATCCAGACATTGAGCCTGATATTCCCCAAAATAATAATGAAATCGCAAGGCTAGTTCTCAAATCTTTTAACGACATGGCTCTTAACAAATACTTGGCTTTAAAAGGATGGGGCATTTATCGTAAACCAAAATGTAGTGACACATCTGCTAGATCGTCGCTAATTGTTAATTTTGTTGAATCTCTGGCGTTTGGCTTCGTAGAGCAAAAGTGCGGCAGCGATCGACACGTTTAAAGACTCAACTTCAGGACTCAATGGAATCTTCACCGCCGCATCTGCCAGTTGAATTAGCTGTTGCGATAAGCCATTGCCTTCGTTCCCCAATAAGATCAGGCTAGGCTGGGTGAAATCATAATCCCAATAAGTGGTTTGAGCATCGGCTAAGGTGGCAACTGCCCTGATCCCTTGTTGCTGTAATTTACCGATCTCGCCTGCTAAATCTTTAGATGTTTGGATTGGGACGCGAAACCATTGCCCTGCCGTTGCTCTGATGATTTTGGGATGAGTTAAATCGACACTATCATGACTGACTAATAAACCATCAGCACCCACTGCCGCCGTCGATCGAATGATTGCGCCCAAGTTACCAGGATCTTGAATCGATTCGAGGGCCAGCCCTAGGGTCTCGATCTGCGGATCGTTCGAGCACTCGATCGGAGCTACGGCGATCGCCCCATCAGGATTAACAGTTGTGGCGATCGATTTAAGTACTTCCTCGCTGACAATTTCGATTCGATCGACAATCGATCGAACTCTCTCATAGAGAACCTCATGAGACATTGCCCAACTCTCTGTACAGCAAAAGATCGATAACGGATAATCCGTCTCGATCGCTTCATGAATCGCATGAGTGCCTTCAATCAAAAACAATTGCTGCGATCTCCGCTCTTTTGTGCTTAGCCCCAACTGTCGGAGCTGCTTCACCAAAGGATTCTGCGTACTTGTCAGCATTACTCTTGTTCTTAAAGTTGAGATGTATGATTTTGAGCTGATGGTTTGGTATACCACCATGCCCACGCAATTAAAACCGTTTGCAACGGTAATCGCCACCAGCGCAGCAGATCGGAATCTGGAATGCCATCAAGCTGAATCTGATTTACCGCCATATTGATATTAGCGGGAAACACAGCTACAAACAAAGCAATTAGTCCCCAAGCTGCGGCACGGCTAACTGGAGGGACTAATAGTCCCACGCCGCCCAAAACCTCAAAGATGCCACTAATATAGACCAGTGCTAAAGGATAAGGGAGGAAAGATGGCACAATTTTCACAAATGGGTCTGGGGTCACCCAATGCAGAGTTCCTGCTGTAATCATAAATAACGCGAGCACGACTCGGAGGAATAGCTTAAGTTGAGGCATGGGATTATTGTTGCGAAAAAACAAGAAGATTTCACGATCTTGACTATTGGGATCGATAACTCTTGTAAGGAATACGCGAACTAGGAGGATTTAGATTTCTAGTTTAGATCTCTTTAGGAATTCAGTAGCTCTGTTTGACCACAATCGATCGAATAAGTTCTTTGCAACCCACGACTGAGTGTGATAAAAAGATAAATAAATCAAAAAAATTATGTCAGAGAAAGAACCAGGAAGTAAGAGTGGGTGGATTATTCCGATCACAGTTGCAGCAGTCGGGGCGATTAGTACCGTTCTAGTCGCGCTTATCAGTAAACCACCAGCACCGCCAACCCCAACCCCAACAGTTGCGGTCATTGGCAAATCAGTTATTTCCAAAGACGGTACAGTCCAGCCAACAGTTGACTTCGCGCTAAAGTCGGAAAAACCACGTCTACGTATAGGAAATACAGCTTCACAAAGCTCGATCGAGGTTTCTAACTTAACCTTGCACTGGTCTTATGAGAAATGCCCTAGACTTGAGACTCCAGAGCCTTCTGAGCCTGATGATATCAAGGAGTATCGATATTCAGTAAATGTCACTGAGAGTTCAGGATCGAAGCTGCTCGATCCTCGGATATTTAATTATGCGGCAGGAGAGATTGATGATTACTTTATCTATATTGAATATCCAGGGAATGGCATATATCATTTCTGGATCGATTTGAACTATGTAGAGTCTGGGGGAAAGACCCCTAAATTATACAAAACTCCAGAAAATCTAGTTAAGGAATGCGACCGTGAGGAGTAAGGAGTGAAAAGTGAGGTCTGATTCGCTTAAGGCATGAGGGGAAGACGAATCAGTTGCCGAAACCGCGACAAAAACACAACTGCTGACATCGCTATACCCAAAAACTGACCAGTCCATAACCCAACGCCGCCCAAACCAAAGTGTCGCAACTTACTCGTAAAGTTTCGAGAAAAAGAGACGATTGGATGCACAAAGTTTCAAGCAATATAGTTCGCAGTAATAGCCTAATTGCAACAGAGAAACTTACCATCAAAAACATGACTCGCAAGGCGAAGAAGGGCGGCAAGCGCAAGGCTCAGAAGACTGGGCTAAACCGCAATATGCTTGATGTTGGCATCGGTATGCTTAAATCTGCTATCCAGTACAAGGTGACTGAGGCAGGTGGAGAGTATATCGAGATTCCCACTCAGAAAGTAAAACCTTCTCAAACTTGCCCTAATTGCGGTGATCGGCAAAAGAAGGAACTCAGTGAGCGTGTGCATGATTGTTTGCAATGTGGCTATACAGCCGACAGAGATGTAGCGGCGGCACAAGTCATGCTCAACTGGGTTCTCTATGATTCTACGGTGTTTGGAACGAGCATCGTCAAACGTGGAGGGCTAAGCTCTAC
>Ga0209591_10002289_pt1 | contig 23068 bp, 15 predicted proteins | sample MAT01_FD_187207 | JGI IMG/M metagenome (GOLD analysis project Ga0209591, IMG submission 187207) | Freshwater microbial communities from Lake Fryxell liftoff mats and glacier meltwater in Antarctica - MAT-01 (SPAdes) (version 2) | ecosystem: Environmental > Aquatic > Freshwater > Ice > Liftoff... | reverse complement strand
ACCCGCATGATCTTGGACAACCAGTGGCCACGGTCGTGGACACCCGCAACCTTTGACCATCACATTTGCGAAAAGTGGGTGTCCACGTTCGCGACAACGTTCGCGCCACACGCTCGCGCCAACGGCTTCAACTAGGTTCCACTTGGCGCGCCCGCATAACCCGGGCGTGGCGCGTCGGGAGAGGGCTATTCGCGCGGAGGCGCGGAGAACGCGGAGGAAGCAGTTTGCAGTTGATCGCATTTCGCTTTGCAAACTCCGCGCCTCCGCGTGAATCGTTTATCAACCGGTGAAAATAAACTCTAGGGCAGTTTGAAAAACCTTAAGCGAGCGAGCCGAGGGCAAGGCGCACCGCGCGCAGGAACGGCAGCGGACGGTAAGTTCGTGAGGATTCCGAGCACGGAGCAACACCGCCATCGGCTCGCGCAGCAGGTTTTTCAAACTGCCCTCTAGCTTACTCTCGCTTTATTTAATTGATACTGAACCTGACTAATCCAATATTGGAGGGTCAGCTTTTCGTATTTAAAAGTTCTCGTCTTATAATTTTCAATTGTTTGATCGAGAAGATCTTGAGTCAAATCGGACCATCGCTTGATGATGAGAACGGGCAAATCTTCATAAAGAGGATCGATGGCTGTCGATCCAACGATAACAATGTTGCCTAAGGCTAAAGCCTCCCACGTTCGATGGCAATCAATACCATTTCCTCGGGGAGAAGCAATGAAGGCGTAAGCGAGATGTCTTTTCCACGTTGCCTCTCTTGGCGTAACAATCGGTTCGTAGTCAACCAATTGCGCGGGAATATCTCTGTGAGCTCTTAGACGATGGATATTTACATGCCGAGTGTTGAAATTGGTATAGATGCGAGACGATCTCTCCCAGAAGGGTTTAGCCTCTCCTCTCAATCGGATTAAAACGGCCTCTTGATCAAAAGGCGAAACCCCATTGAGACCAAGCTCGCGAGCTCCAGTGTGGTAATCAATACCGAGAGGATAAGGAGTTATTTTGAGGTGATGGTCAACAACATTAGTTGAAAACCAATGTGCGACGGAATTTAGGGTGGCGTAATAATGATCGATATTGTATCCCATCGATAGGTCTGTTCTATCACAATCGGTGACAATCACCGATCCGGGAACAAAAGATCTCATCTCATGCAATTCGGAATGATAAACGCCCATTTGTTGAACAGCCACCTTAAATCCAAAACGGTTGAAGAACGTGGTCATAAACGACATTTTATCGCTCAATAATTTTTCTTAAAATTTTTTACACGCCTATGAACCCCGCCATCAATTTGATCCTCGACAAGTTGGGTGTCCAACTTCGCACTTTGATGGGTGTCCAAAAATTGGTGCAATTTGCTCCTCGGCAAGTTGGGTGTCCAACTTCGCACTTTGATGGGTGTCCAAAAATTGGTGCACTCGCGATCGCACAAAGTCGTTTTGCACTTCAGAGCCAGCGCTGTACTGCCTCAACTGTGTCGGTCGGCCGGGTGTTGAAGCACAGCTTGGCTTGCGGGGCGCGCGCGTGCACGACATTTATCAACTTTTCAAACAACAGGAAATTTCCTGCGATCGTTCGTATGCCCGCCCCGATGACGATGCAGTCGAACCGATTCTGCTCCAGTTTGTCTCGAACAACTGCTTCAGCAGTTTCGCCAAAATCGGTCAAGCACAATTGAACGTCGTAACCGCGGTCAGTCAAGCTGTCTTCAGAGGCTTTGAGGCCGGCCAAAACCTTCGCCGCGTCCATGCCAGGGTAAGCCGCGTAGTCTGGGTCAGAGAAATCCATGAGTGTTGGTTGTACGCCGATCACAAGGACACTTTTCTTGTCTGTCATATCTTTCTCCGGCTAGTCTGTTGGGCAGTTTGAAAAACCTTAAGCGAGCGAGTCGAGGGACGTGCGCACCGCGCGCAGGAACCGCAGCGGACATGGAGTCTCGTTAAGGATTCCGAGCACAGAGCAACTTAGCCATCGGCTCGCGCAGTAGGTTTTTCAAACTGCCCTGTTCGTGAGGGAAGGCAAGCACAGTAATGATTGTCTACGGGCAGCGGGTGTTTTAGCGTGGCATTTGTTCAGCTTCCTAATTACTGAGCTAATCGGCGCGCTCGCCGCAATCTTCGGATCATAGCCGGAATCTCTCAGCGCATCCGCTTAAGTGTCTCGTTTGGCTGGCATGCGACGCTTTTTGCGGAAACCCCGCGGATTGCCGGCAGCGGTTGCGACAAAAGTGGCATGGCGTTGCATTGAGTTCCTCGCCCTCTGTGTGCCGCGCGCTTGTAAACGCACTGCGAGCTTCCTCTCCAGGGCTTCTCCTCGCGCTTTTCTTGGGTGTCCAAGACTTTTTCGCCCCGTCGGCGGTGGCGGCCCGGCCTAGCTCGCCAAAGCTTTTCATGACCTCCGGCGTGCTGGTGCGCAGGGAACCTAGGGCAGTAGAGACGCCGTGGATTAGTTCACGGAAACCCGAGGTCATGGTGCTCACCGGGGTTGGTCAGGGTAGGCGGGTGCTTTTAGATCCAGGGTGTGCAAAACCTGCGTGGCATCGTCTGGATCCTGGGAGCGCTTGAAGCCTAGGTGTTTGGCGAGATCGCCCATCGGCTGATTGTCCGCGGCGTCCAGCGAGTACATCGAGCCGAAGCCATGCCGACGAGCTGCGTCAATCAAATGCTGCATCAGCCGTGTTGCGAGCCCTTGGTTATGCCATTCGTCGCTGACTGCTACGGCGCATTCGCAGCTCGCACCATCGCCTTGTGCGCTGTAGCGGCACACGCCAATTTCGCGTTCGCCAGCGCCCTCGCCAATCAGCGCGATGAAGGCAACTTCGCGCGTGTTGTCGAGGTGCGTAAATTGCCTCAGCATTTTCGCATCTGGACTCTTCATCGACCCGAGAAATCGATAGCGCCGGGATTGTGCCGACAGCCCTTCGATAAAGCGCCGTTCTAGATCGATATCGCCATCGCCAATTGATCGAATCAGCACCACGGTGCCATCGCGCAATGTCTCGCGCCATTGCTCGCTGTCACGAGCTAAATTGATCGATTTGCTCGGCGCTGAGTCAACGCTTTTGCCGATCGCTGATGGGCTTTGTTCATTACTAGTCATCGCTCGGCTTCCAATCAGTAAAGGGCAGTGTCACGTGCAGCGTCGCAGCTGTAGCGACTTACTGTCGGTACGCTGGCGCACAACACGAAGCGCAACGGCCGGGTGATCGTGCGGCGCGTGCCTGAGCGCGACCTAAACCGCGTGCGCATTTCGACGACACCGTCCGCGCTACCTTTGTTTGTCCCGACACGGGCGCAAGCCGTCGCAGACTGTTTAAGCTAGTCCCAATGATTTATTCACCTGTCACCGCATGATCACTCGCCCGCCCAGCGCTGCGAGTATTCCCATCCCCCTCTTGGTCGCGTACTCCGCACTGCAGTTGCCGCTGGCAATGGCGGCGCTGCCAATCGTGCTCAACGTCACTCACTATTACGGCGAAATTCTCAAGCTGTCCTTGGTGTTGATCGGGCCGATCCTGATTTTGTCGCGTCTGATCGACGCCATCCAAGACCCGCTGCTGGGCTGGTGGAGCGATCGGATGACGCACCGTCCAAACGGCCGACTGAAGCTGGTCGCACTAATGCTGCCGCTGCTGATCGGCGGCTTCCTGATGATCTTTGATCCACCCAATGCGCTCAAAGTGGTCTCGGAAAACGGCCTTATTTATCCGTATGCGCTGAGTGCGTGGCTGTTCGCCGGACTATTCGTCGCCCATTTAGGTTACGCCGGGGTGTCGATCAGCTACCACTCCCTGGGCGCCGAACTGAGCGATGACTACAACGAGCGCACCCGCATTACGGTTGGCCGTGAGGTCTTCGGACTGACCGGAATGATGCTAGCGGTGGTCTTGCCGACCTATCTCACCGCACAACTTGGCGAGGCTCAAGGCTATGTTTGGCTCGGCCTGATCTTTATTCCGCTGGCCATTGTTTTTGCCTTGCCCACTCTGCTGTTGTCGCCTAAATCGGTCCATCCGCCGGTACAGCGCAAAGTCGGAACCAGCATTCTGGCGAGCTTTCTTGGTCCGCTCAAAAACACGCTGTTTCGGCGCTTGCTGATAGTGTTTATCATTAATGGAGCGGCCCTCGGCATTGCGGTTAGCGTCATGCTGTTTTATGTCGAACATGTACTCGGTGGAAGCAAACTTGATGCCGGATTGATTTTGCTTGCCTACTTTATTGCTGGTGCTTTGAGCGTTCCGCTGTGGATGTATCTGTCGCGCCATCTCAGCAAAGCCAGCGCGTGGTTTATTGGCATGCTGCTCGGCGCTGGTGGCACTCTGTGCGCGCTCGCTCTCGGCCAAGGCGATATTGGCTGGTTTATTGCAATCTCGCTTATTACCGGAGTCGCGGTCGGTGCGGATTACGGCTTACCACCCTCCATTTTGGCAGATGTCGTCGATGCCGAAGAAGGTCAGGATTCACGCGGCGCGACTGGCGCCTATTTCGGACTGTGGGCCTTGGCCACTAAACTTGCGACCGCAATCGGCGCTTCGGCATCGCTGCCAATTGTCGCTTGGCTGGGCTTCAATCCAGCTAAAGGGCAATACGATTTATCCGCTCTCATGATCGTCTATATCGGCCTGCCGTTTTTGGTAAAGCTAATCGCTGCGGCCTTTCTGTGGTTTGTCCGGATTGAACCCAGTAAGCCTAACGTAGGCAAGATGCTGATGCGCCGCTAACAGCTTCCATTTGTTTTATGCGGAAGTGGGTGATGGGAGTGACATCTGGACACGCACTAAATCGACGTTTTCCTGGGTGTTGAGCAATTCGGCGCAGTTGTCAGCTGGGGGATTCTCGTATATCGCGGTTCGCCTAGGCTTAGGGGATGCCCTTAGCGTGTGCTTTGACGCCGGCGGTGCGTGTTACATTTCTGACCGCCTAGGGCATAGCATTGCGCCCGCCTAGTTTTAACGTTAGCCCTCGTGTTGAGAATTCAATGACTCGTTATTTCTTCGCAGTTGCACTAGGAGTTGGTTGCCTTACGGCCTCAGCCGACGATTCCTTGCCCAAGGAGCTCTCGGCAGACCAAGATGCAGCCTTAATCCGATCTGCTGAGATCACCGGATTGGCCATTTACCGCCACGACGCTGCTGCTGCTACGTTACGGATGCAGCGCTTAAGATTCGCGCGTTTAAAAAGGACAAACGGGTCAAGGGATGGGTCACTGAACAGCAGCAGGACCAGATCGTCGTGACCTTTATCGACAAAACACCGTCTGCCCTCTACCGCGGTGCGGTTTCAATGGAGGGTGTCGCTGGTCCCATCACCACGCTTGAGTCGCCAGCTCCGCTAACTGACTACGAGGAAGGCGCTGCGACCGCTCGCTCCGCTGCTCTAGCAGTAACGTTTGAGCCATGCTCAAAAAGCTACAACGCAGTGGTGCTGCCACCCGACCAAAAATCTGGCAACTGGGTGGTTTATTTGCTACCAGGGACAACCGACGCCGACGTTGTGCCCATCGGCGGGACGTATCGCATTGAGATAGTGTTGGGGGACCAACCGAGCAGGATTGCTCGGAGACTGGTTAATGGCCGGTGGGTGCGGTTCGATTCGGGGTCTGGATCAGGTTCAGCCAGCTTGGCTATCACCAGAACGGCCCGCTCCAAAAACCGCGGGTCCCAAGCGACGGACTCAAGAGCCGAAAAAAACGGTGGTGTGGACTTAAGAATCTGGACTTAAGAATCTGGACACACACTGAATCGTGAAGCGAGCGGCTGGCGCCATTGGAATCTGAGCCTTTCATAGCGTCTGGAGAAATGGGCGCAGATCAAGCGGGCTGGAATGGCAAATTGCTCTTCCCGGCGTCGGAAATCGAAGTTTTGCTGGGTGTCCGCAGCAACTGCAGCAACTCGCAAAAATAATGTCAGCCACATTTTCGACTGCTCTCAACACACAACAGACAACATCGGTGTCACAGTCGACTTTTCAGCTCTCATCAGGAGTGAGGTCGCTAGGCAATAAAAGTGCACGCTCACTCTGCCCCATACAATGAAGACTGTCACTTGGAATGACACCGTCGTGGCTCGCAGCGACGGTACTGTTGTGGTCGAGAAACAGGGGGGATAAGATAAATCCCCAAATGTGGCGCAAACCATTTATAATTTTTTTTATAACGTAAATTGCTCTTAAACAGAAAATCACACATCAAATCTTATGAAAAAAATACTTGTCCCAACCGATTTTTCGGCGAATTCAAAAAGTGGCGTTCGGTTTGCAATTAATTGGGCGGCCCGGCAACCGCTTGAATTGGTCTTTGTCCACGTGCTTCATGTGATGCGTCCAACCAAGTGTTCGGATTCTGAATACAAAATCCATGCAAAGCAGCAAGAAGAATTCTGTACGTTAGAATTTGAAAAGTTCTTAGCTACCACGTATCAGCAGATGGACGTAAAACAGAGTATTTGTTCAAAAATAATTATTCAGGGTATTAGTGCTGATGTAGCCATTCTGGATTATTGTCGGGAGAATCCGGGCATCGACTACATTTGCATCAGTACCAGGGGAGCCGGAACGTATGAAAAAGTGTTTGGCTCCAACACTGGTAATCTGATCACGAAGTCGGCGGTGCCTGTGTTAGCGGTTCCCATCGCTTGCAAAATTGCGGACATCGAGAGCGTCATGTATGCAACCGATTTTCGCAATTATTCGGAAGAACTGAAAAAGGTTTTCGATTTTGCGCAACCACTTGGCGCAAAAGTGGAAGCGCTACATTTCACCTTGCCGAATGAAATTATGTTTGATAAAGAATTAATTGAAGCGGCTTTCAAGCAAAAATTTAACTACGATTTGACGTTGCACGTGGAAAAAAACGATGAGGTTGATTCGCTGATTGAAATTTTGCAAAATCAAATAAAAATCAGGAAACCTTCAATCGTCATCATGTTTACAGATCAGAAAAGAACGTTTTTCGAGAAGCTTTTTCTTTCCAGTAAAGCGGAGGAATTGTCTTTCCAGGTGAAAGTGCCTCTATTGGTTTTCAGTAAAAATTGAAACGGCAAGAATCAGCAGTAAGAATCTGGACGCACACTAAATGGACGTTTTGCAGGGTGTCCAGCAACTCGACTGCTTGCCCAATTGTAGTTAGGCTTCCCAGACGCGGCTTTTTGGCATCCGGCTGGCTAGGCATTGGCGAAAGGTTGCGTTGACACCATAGGAATTTTTGCCGCGCACTGCGGCTGGCTGTGTTCCTGGCGCGATGTGAAACTAAAGATCGGGCTATTAGGAACGTAACGAAAATTGATGTGTAAAGGGCGGATTTTGGTCAAATAGCAAAGCCTGGGTGTCCGGCTTCGCTCTCTGTGACGGTTGTTAGGCTCTATATCGGCCTGCCGTTTTTAGTAAAGCTAATCGCTGCGGCCTTTCTGTGGTTTGTCCGGATTGAACCCAGTAAGCCTAACGTAGGCAAGATGCTGATGCGCCGCTAACAGCTGCCAGCTTTTTTATGCGCAGGCGGGTAATAGCTTGAGGGGCATTCTCGAAGAATTCGCATGCAGCCTAAAAGTAAAGCGGCTAGGCTTGAAGTCGAAAAGGTCATTCATTCGGAAAAGACGCCGATCGGGCAGCAGCGCTTCAAGAAAATGCTGCATTGCAAGATTGACGTTTCGTATACCCGCCGTTAAGTTCGCCCCCGCTTTCACGCGATAGGGGCTCAAACGAACGCGACTTTTTGGGCGACCTATTTTCATCGACACGCAGGTTTGCAGAGCCAACTCGAATCGCCGGGCAATCTTTGTGCTGTGCACTGTGTACGCGTCTACTTTTTGATCTAAAACTCTCGGGAGATCTGCATGCGTTTTATCTTTTCTGTGTCGCTCGCTTCGGCGATTTCTTTATGTCTTGCTGGCAGCGTGCATGCACGCCCAGCCAACCTAGACGCCAGTTTCCAGCTTGGAGAGGCGACCGTTTTGAATGCGCCTGACCTCGCCAAAGTGCGGGCTGACGACGCCAAGGTATCCGGCGGCGCGTACCGCTACGGTGTGCAAATCCCGGTACAGAATATGCGGATGGGTGAGGCTGGATTTGGTCGTTGGACGCGTTCGTCCAAAGGCCAAGCCACTTGGACCTTCAAAATGATCTCGCCAGGCGCACGCTCGATCGATATATTTTTCTCGAAGCTGGTGCTGCCGTCCAGCGCCACTCTGGTAATCACCGGTAAAGGCGACGGCGACCGGCGTTTTATTACCGCATCGCAGCTCAGCGGCGAGCAGTTTTGGTCACCTTACGTGGCCGGTGAAGAAGCCACCCTACAAGTGATTGTAGACGCAGCCGATCGCGCCAAAGTGCAGCTGGCCCTAGGATCAGTGACCCACGGCTATCGCGGCTTGTTTGAAGGCCCTACCCGCGCGGAAAAATCCGGCTCCTGCAACGTCGACACCATTTGTCCCGCCGGCGACGGCTGGCGCGCTCAGATTGATGCGGTTGGCCAATACACTTTTAGCCAAGGCGGCAGCTCGTTTGTGTGTACCGGCACCTTGCTGGCCAACACCGCAAACACCACCACGCCGTACTTTTTGACCGCTAATCACTGCATGAGCACGCAAACGGTCGCTAGTTCGATCGTGGTCTATTGGAATTATCAAAGCGCCACCTGCCGGACCCCAGGCTCGAGCTCGAGTGGCACCGCGTTATCGAAGACTATCGCCACCCATTCGCAATCGGGCTCAACCCTGCGCGCGACGAATGCCGCCAGCGACTTCACCTTGCTGCAACTGAGTGCAGCAGTACCGACCGGTGCCAACCCATTTTTCTCCGGCTGGGATCGCAGCGTCACGACGCCAACCTCGGCGGCCGGCATTCACCATCCGTCTGGCGACGAAAAACGCATCGCGATCGAAAACCAAGCGCTTTCAACGAGCAGTTATGGTGGCGGTACCGGCACCACCCACTGGCGCGTGACGGATTGGGACCAAGGCACCACCGAGGGCGGTTCGTCGGGCTCTGGCCTGTGGAACCAAAACAAGTTGCTAGTGGGACAGCTGCATGGCGGATCAGCTGCTTGCGGCAACGACCTATCGGACTACTACGGCCGCTTATCGCAATCATGGACCGGTGCTGGTAGCAACAGTACGCGCCTCAGCAATTGGCTCGACACCTCCGCCACGGGTGCATCGACGAAAGCGGGCTATCGCGGCGGCAGCACGCCACCGCCAGTCGGCACGACCTACTCCAACAGCGCCGATTACACGATCAGCGACAACGCAACCGTCGATAGCCCAATCACCATCAGCGGTCGCAGCGGCAATGCGTCGAGCACGACCCAAGTAGCGGTGAACATCGTTCACACCTACAAGGGTGATCTACGGGTAGATGTGGTTGCTCCAGACGGCAGCATCTACAACATCCACAACCGCACCGGGGGCAGCGCCGACAATGTGATCGGCACCTTTACGATCAATCTGTCGAGCGAAGTGGCTAACGGCACTTGGAAGCTGCGCGTGAATGACAATGCTGGCGGTGACGTTGGCAGGATCGATAGCTGGAGCCTGACGTTCTAAGGAGCACTTTGAAAAACCTACTGCGCGAGCCGATAGCGGCGTTGCTCCGTGCTCGGAATCCTTAACGAGACTCCATGTCCGCTGCGGTTCCTGCGCGCGGTGCGCCTTGCTCTCGACTCGCTCGCTACGGTTTTTCAAACTGCCCTAAGGACGTAAGCTCGCAACGCGGAATACACCCGTCAGCGAACAAAACCCCGGCTTCGGTCGGGGTTTTTTATTGAACCGAGTTTCCAGACGAATTTGCCGGATTGCACATCAATAACCTTGAGGCGTAATCTCTTGGCTCCCTCGACTGCGAGAGGATGCGCTAGGTAGTTCCCCTGTGCGCCCGCATCGTTGCGCAATTGGGAAATTGCATGCTGAAAAATAGACGCTGGCGCGGTCAATGGCGGCATTTGGCGTACCAATTACGCAACCGCGACGACGCCCAATTGGGCGCGCTTGGGCGACACGTTAAGTTCATTATCAATCAGCGAGCTGGTACTCGATTCGAGCGATGTAAGCGGCCAAACCCTGCTGGCCGGTGTCGGCTTAACATCTAGCCTAGCGAGAATTGGCAGTGCACGCGGCGGCTTGTTTCGCTCAACCGATGGCGGCGCTAACTTTACTCGTTTGACCTCCCCGATCGGCGATAACAACGTCGTGGGCTTAGGGGCTCGCGGCGCTTTTTTGCATGTGGCGACCACTAACCAGCTGTGGTGCTCAAACTCAGGTGGGCTCGCTTTTACTTCTCTATCGGTGAGTGACGGTACGGAATTTGGATTGCCCGCTGGCACGATCGCCGACTTCGCCGGTGATTCATCGGATGCCTATGTGGCGGTGACGCAAGTATCGCAAGGCGGATCGGTTGGCATTTACCGAAGTACTGGTAGCAACGGTCTCATCTGGAACCGAGTGACTTCGTTACGCCCCGATATCGCTGCCGCGCTGGTTCTTGCCAGCAAAGTTGAGGTCACTGCACGCGGCAATGTGGTTGCACTGGCCGTGGTGGGCATAGATGACCGTCTTGCGACGACGGCGGCGTGTATCGGCGCAGCAGCCCGACCACTAGTACCGGAGACTGGTTTTCGCTCAACGGCGATTTACAAACCTCAGAGGTGCACAGCTTTGCATTCGACCCGGTATCCTCGTTGGTGTTTGGCGGATTGCAAGACAACGGCGCGAATCGGCAAACCGCCGCCAACAGCACAACCTTTGAAACCCTGCTGCAAGGCGACCTTCGTTGAGCCCAGCGGTGAGGTTTTTGAGCTCACCGACAGTGAGCGATTGCCGAACCTAAGCAGCGCGCGCCAGTTTCGCTCGGTTGATGGACGCCACTTGTTGGTTAGCAAGCCTATGGCTGACCCGCTCAACGCCAGCATTTTCTGCGTCTATGGCGTGCTGCTTTTGCTGTACAACAACGCGCTCCATCCGATCACCATTTTAATGGCCGTGCCACTATCCGCGGGCGGTGCCTTTGGCGCGCTGCTGGCGACCAACAATACGCTATCTTTGCCAGCACTTATTGGCCTGCTCATGTTGATAGGAATTGCGACCAAAAACTCCATTTTGCTGGTCGACTACGCCGAAATGGCCGAGCACGAACAGGGCATGAGCCGCTTCGATGCCGTTATCGACGCCTGCAAAAAGCGCGTCCAACCCGTGCTGATGACCACGATCGCGATGATCGCCGGAATGATGCCGATTGCCCTAGGCCTAGGTGCCGATGCCTCATTTCGTGCGCCCATGGCAGTTGCTGTGATTGGCGGTTTGATTACTTCGACGCTGCTTAGCTTGGTGGTGATTCCGGCGGCTTATACGGTGATTGATGATGTTTCGCGGCGGTTTAAGGGGCGGAATGTGGTGGCGCACAAGGTGTAAGTAAGTACAGCTGAGGATAAGACAGACTTAATAGATGATTAATTTTTAGTATGAGGTTGGTAACGAAAGTGAACTATATCGACAATATTACGGGATCAAAAAATCGGTCGGCGGCCGCACCTTTCACCAACTTGAACTTCGCCAGTGACAATGGTGTCTTAGCGCAGATTGTCGGTGCGCCACGCAGTGAATCTGGGTCGTGGTAGTCGCGTTCATCCTGATAGGGTTTGCGTGCGCCCTGGCCGCCATGATTGTTGCCGCCACTTACGTGAAATGGAAGGAAGTGGAGACCGCAAAGGCGTGGTTGCCCATAGCAGGCCGCATCGCCGAGTCGCGCTCCGAAGCGCGCAAAGTGTCTGCGCATATCGCCGGATCGCAGGTCAAGGGCGCGACGGAATTCAGGAATTTTGCAAAAGTGTCGTTCCAATACCAAGTCAACGGCAAGACCTTCACTGGCTCGCGTTTTAGTTTGCGGCACGATTTAGGGAATACGGATGTAGCGCGCACACTTGCACGCTATCCCAGGGGAAGCGCGGTGACAGTCTATTATGATCCCGCAGATCCTGCACAGTCAGTCTTGGAACGCACCATGCCTGATGGCAGCTTTCGGTTCCTGTTGTGGCTATCTGCGGGGTTAGTGGTCGGCGTGATCGGTCTGGTCGTGGTGTTTGGGGGAGCGATCGAGGTTGTTCGGCCGCACCTACCAAATCCGCAAAATATGGGAGCGGCTGTATTGACCGGCGTTATGGCGCTGTTCGTTGCGCGCATGGCGTTTGCGCAGCGATCACTGGCCAAAAGTGCATCGGCATGGCCAGTGGTGAAGGGCGTAATCATTGGCTCGGGCCTACAGGCATTCCATATTCGTGACTCATTGAGCGATGGCAGGTATCGACCGTGGCGCAGAGTCTTCAAATCACGCATTGTTTACCGCTATGCGGTTGGCGGTCAAAATTTTGTCGCTGATCGCGTGGCGTTCGGCGCGATTGACGTCGCCAATTTGCCCGGCTTGGTCAGCGCGCAATCCAAATTGTATGCCGATGACAGCGAGGTCAACGTCCACTACGATCCCTCGAACCCAGCCAACGCAGTGTTGGAATGCCGTGTGCGTGGACTCTGGTTACTGTGGTGCACCGCCGCCATCTTGTGTGTGGCAAGCTTCGTGATTGCTGGGTGGTAATAGTCCCAATCGGCGCGATGACCGCTGCGCAATTAGTTAGCAGGCATAACCCTAGAATCCTCAGTTGACCGTGCTTAGGTATTTGGAAAGCCATGTCAGGCATAGGTTTGCGAGCCTTTTCGAGGCTCACCCAATGGGTGATGAGCACGACAAGCCCGAGAGCACCTTTTTCGAATCGGAGAGCTCAGTTGTTCCTCCTTGCAGAGAATGACTATGCCGCCTCGTCACGCGGTAACGCCAAGAGCTTTCATTGTTCGCGACACACCTGCAGTGTCGCAAGCCGGCGCGAATCCTCTCCAGACTTGATCGGATCGGATGCGTGCTTGTCGACACAGAAGGCACAGCCGTTGATCTGCGAGACGCGGAGGCGAACAAGTTCGACCAGCTCCTTCTCTAGGCCCGAATTCGCCACACGGGCATCAAGTGCCCCCATTGCGCGCACGGCGCCTGGGCCGGACGAAAACAAATTCAAACGAGATTGGGTGTTTTGAATATCAGTCATCGTAGTTGATCAATGTCAGTAGTGATAGGACGCGCCCAGGTAAACATGGGTACCGGAGGGAAGATTCGCGTCCCGGAGCACGCGGCCAGGCTCGAGGTATTCGAGGTTCAAGTTGACGGTCACCGATGGGGTCGGCGTCCATGCGGCATTCAGGCGTGCAAGGTTTCCGATATGGCGCCCGGCGACACGTTCCGTGCCGGCGTACGGGCGCATTCCGGCACCATAGGCTGCATCCGCCTCGTCCAGCCGGCGCGCATATCCAACCTCGATGGAAAGAGCCGTCTTCGGGGATGGAGTGATCGATATCCCCGGCGCGAACAGGAACAGATTGGTCAGGCCAAGCAATTGGCTCTCGCCTAGGTAGCTGGAACTCGCATACAGCGGATTGAAGTCGCGAATTTCGCCAGCTGTGTATGCACCACCACCCGTAGAGATATCGATATGGGATGTCAGCCGCGTTTTCCACCGGGACTCCGAGAGTGCCAAGCTCTGGACGGCAAAAAGTCCCCAGGCATCAATAGGGCGATCATTGATGGAATGCCCGGCCTGTCGAGCCACAGTCCAGTCGAATCGCAACTTGCCGCGACGCCCCCAGAAGCGGAGGCCAAAGGTATCGCGATTGTCTGGAGCTGCCATGCCGCCCAATCTGAGCGTCGGAGTTTCGCTGTGGATCCAGAACGTATCCAGGTAGGCGCTTTGAGCGTCATTAGAAGCGACGATGAAGCTGGTATTGATACCTCTCAATCGCTCGCTGGATGCTACTGCTTCGTCGAATCCATCGCGTCCCAGGCGCGTAGCCCGCAAGTCGAAGGCGCCAAACCGGTAGCGGGGGGAATGGGCATAAATTCGAACGCCATTCCAGGTGCGATGCAGGTTCGGTCCATCGCTCAGGCTGATCAGTTGGCGCGGGCCGTCGGCGAATTCCTGGCGGCCTGCCATCATGCCGATCAAGAACTGGCCAGACTGCCTTCGAACGTCGATGAAGAGTTGTTGAAGCGACAGAGAATTCTGGAAATTGGCTGTTGCGGTACCGCGGTCGTCATCAACTTGGCCTGTACCCAGTTCTCCGTAAACGCGCAGATTGGGAGTGATCTGAAGATCTGCTCCGAGGATGCCGCGCAGCTGTCCTTGCGCGAAGTCATTGGATGGCTGCAAGCGCGCATTCCTGGCGGTGACGTAGCGAATGCGCGCTTCTGCGCTGAGCGTGAGGCTTGCTTTGTTTCCAATCGGGATGTCTTTCAGCGGCGGTTCTGTATGGGAATTGTCAATGCCGGACCAGTCTTCGGCCCACCGGCTGGCCATGAATCCGCCGCCAAGCTCTGGGCCCCAGCCTGCCGCCACCTTTGGGTAGGAGTCCGCGAACGCAGTGGTCGATGCAAGTAGCGCGAGGACAGTTGCCCCAACGCGGCAATGTAGAAGGGAAGAGACGATGGGTTTCGTCATGACAGGTCAGGGGTCAGTTGCTTGCCCGGCGCGTGGGCACCAGGGCGAGGATGAGTGCGAATACGACAAGCACTGTCGCCACGGCGAAGGCCAAATTCATGCCAGACGCGACGGAATCGACGTCAGCCAAAGATACGTCGCGTGCACCGGATGCGGCCGAAAATATGGCGCCCATGAGCGAGGCGCCGGTAATCAGGCCGAGGTTTCTCGACAGATTCAACAGGCCCGATACCACACCACGTTGTTCCGGTTCGACGCCAGTCACCACGCCAGTGTTGTTGGACGCCTGGAACGTGGCGAAGCCTGCCGTCAGCGTGACAAGAGGAAGGACGTATCCGGCGATCCCGAAGGCGGTTTGCGCGCGGGCCAGGAGCGCGGCGCCAAGCGCCATGAGCGCCAGTCCTGCCACGGTCACTCGCCGCGCGCCGAAATGATCAACAGCCTTGCCGGCAGGTATGCCGATCAGCGCCGCCACGATCGGGCCAGCCGACATCACCAATCCCGTTTCGGCGGGCGACAGGCGCAGGCCACCTGTGAGATAGAACGGTCCGATGACCAGTGTTGTCATCGCGACCGTCGATGCCAATGCGCTTGTGGCAAAGCCACGGCTGACGGTCGGATTCAAGAACAGGGCGGGGCGAACAAGTGGCGCGGCGATGCGTGATTCAAGCGCGACGAAGGCACCTCCACCCAGCAAAGCAAGGCCCAGTAATGCCGCATTGATCGCGCCGAAAGTGCCGTGTCCAGACGTCATCGCAAGCGAATACGCCGCCAGTGTTCCGGCAAGGAGTATCGATCCTGCATAGTCGAACGCAGGCCTGGCAACCGAAGGCTTGTCATGCGGCAAATGTACGTAGGCAAGAAGCAGGGCGGCAGCGCCGAGTGGGATATTGAGCAAGAACAGTGACTGCCACCCCCATGCCGAGATGAGTCCGCCGCCCACCGAAGGACCGAGGGCTGTGCCGATGGCGGACATGCTGCCCAGCATTCCCATGGCACGACCGGCGCGTTCCGTGGGCATCGTCTCGCCAACAAGCGCCATGGACAGCGCCATCATTACTGCAGCACCAAATCCCTGGGCGACCCGAGCTGCGATCAGGAACCAGAGTTCAGAGGCGGCTCCGCAGGCAATGGAAGCGAGGGTGAATACCGCGATGCCGAGCAGCATCAACTTGCGCCGTCCGATCATGTCGCCCAGCCGGCCGACGCTGACCACCAGCGTTGTCACAGCAAGCAGGTAGGCCAGGACAATCCATTGCGCAGCTTGCAGCGAGGTTTGGAAGGCCTCGACAAACGTGGGCAGTCCGACGTTGGCGATACTGGTCCCCAGCGACGACATCAGCATGGTGAGCGACAGGGTTGCCAATGCCCAAGCTACCGAGACTGCGGCGGCGGATGTCGGGACTGGAGCGGGGTGCGGTTGGGACATGGTGGGCTCAAGGGTCTGGTGGCGGTGCATCCCAAGCCGGACGCGCAATGCGCTTGGGCTCGGGGATGCGGTGCAAACAGACTATTGAGGTCCATGGCATGGCGGTAGATGCACGAATAGCAAAGTATTAGTGCAGCAAACGCCTCCTCTGGCGAGATTCGTGATATTCCTGCCGTATGTCGGCACTCGACCTCAATCTCCTGGTAACCCTAGACGTCCTGCTGCAGGAAGGCAGCGTCATCGGTGCGGCACAGCGCCTCGGGCTCAGCGCATCCGCGATGAGCCGGGCGCTCGCAAGGCTGCGCGATGTCACGGGTGATCCCCTTCTTGTGAGGGCGGGGCGGGGCTTGGTGCCCACCCCGAGAGCACTAGAGCTGCGGGACCGAGTTCGCCAGGTCGTCGATGACGCCGAAGCTGTTCTGCGCCCGGCACTGAGACTTGATCTGTCTTCACTGACGAGAACATTCACGATTCGCAGCAGCGAGGGCTTCGTCGAAAACTTTGGAGCGCAGCTGATTGCCGAAGTCGCTAATCAGGCGCCCAAGGTTCGGCTGCACTTCATGCCCAAACCGGACAAGGACAGCACACCGCTACGCGACGGCACGGTCGATTTGGAAACCGGTGTCACCGGAAAGACCATGGGCCCAGAAATCCGCACTCAGTCGCTGTTCCGCGATCGCTTCGTTGGCGTCGTGCGCACTGGGCACCCACTCGCAAAAGGGAAAATGACCGCTCAGCTCTACGCGTCTGCAACACACGTGCTGATCAGCAGGCGCGGCTTGGAAATGGGACCTGTGGATCATGCCCTGGAAGCGCTAGGATTTTCTCGGCACGCCGCTGCAATTGTCGGCGGATTCTCGGCGGCAATTGCACTTGCCAGGGCATCGGACATGGTTGCAACGGTTCCCGATATTCACACCAGAAGCCTTGCTCATGGGATGCATCGGTTCTTGCCACCGTTGTCGCTGCGCGAGTTCACAATCTCACTATTCTGGCATCCGCGCTTGGATGCGGATCCCGCTAGCAAATGGCTGCGCACCGTCCTGCATGATGTTTGCCACAAGCTGGCCTCGCAGCGACATCCCCCGGGTGTTGAGTAGCACCGCGATTTGGAGTCCCATCCAACTGACATGTTTCACGGCTCAGTATTAAAGCGAGCGAACGTCGGCTTTCGGGAAGGCAATTGACTTGCTCGATCGGCCGCTCCTGGCCGGTTGCGGACCCTTACGCGTCGGGGTGTATCCTCCATTGCATAAATCGGACTAGGGTGGATCCGCCCATGGGCAATAGAAGATTCGATCGGCCGACGAGTCGCGATTCCGCTGTCGCGGAGCCGCTTGACGCGAACCGGCTTCATTCCGAAGCTATGCTAGGTATTCCGGACTTCACTCCAGAACAGTGGGCTTGGTTGAAAGACCAAACACGCCATCTCGAAGAAGACTACGTGCCGACGCGCTCGTTATTCCCGGGGATCTAGGGGCTACTGCCGTCCGATTGCGGACTAGTTCAAGTGAGCGGCCCAGTGGGGTTCAGAGACGATTCTTAGCCGCGCCCCCTGGTCACGCAGCGTGACCGCCTGCTCGATCTTTCGCCCCCAAGAACTGTGCTTCCATGCCTGGGAGCCGATCTCACCGATGACCAGGTAGTCCACCTTCTTCGTGACCGTCGGTTTGACTTCGCCCCACGCTCGAGGATCGCCTTGGTGACCTCGACTTGCGCGCCATGCGCAAAGGTTCCTGTCACGACAAACGCGCTACCGGACTTCTTTCCAGAACCCACCAAGTTCACGATCTCTTGTTGCTGATTTGCCTAGTTGCAGCGTGTCGACTCCAGCCCCAGCCGGAAGGCCCAGTCGTGGAGTTGCCGGAAAAAGTGCCGTTTGCAATGTTTGGCGTCTCAAAACTCGGGTTTGTTACCACAAGCGCTACGGCGCTCCCGACAGCCGGCAAGGCCAGGGAAACGGCGAGAATCAGCAGGGTGGGATAAAACATAGAATGAGGCCTTTTTGGGATTCCAATAAGACTACGCATTGAGAAAATGCGTTCGCGGGATGCTAAGCAGTAATCGACTCACTGCTCAAAACCATTAGCAAACAAGACGTCACTTCCGCCGGGTGTGCTGCTGCCATCCAATTGACGCAAGAAAGCGAGCACGGCGTCGCGTTCCCCGATTGGCAGCGCAGTAAGGCGTCGGTGCGGCTGGGTGAGTGCAAGCTGGTTTGCATTTGCGATGAGTATTTCGTCAATTGAGGTGAAAAAATTCGGCGTGGAAAACTCGATGCTGTTGCTTAATCCAGCATTGAGCATGACGTTTTCGAGCCTGAATTGGTTCCAATTGGTGGCGCGAAAGCTCGGGTCGTTATTGCTCGGCGGCAGGTTCACTAGCGGCAGCGCAACGCCATTGACCCGCACGTTGAGGGGCTGCGTTTGCGCACCGTTGCGGGAATTGCTGTAGCGCAGCTCGATGGCGCTCAAGCCGCCGCTGCCACCGTCGAGTGCGTTGAACGTGAGTCGATTGGCGTCGGCGACCAATCGCACAAAGGCGCGGCCGCGTACCGAGTCGTCGTTATTCAGCTCGACGAAGGTATTGATCAAGCTTGCGCCGCCGGACAGGCTCGCGTTTTCCGCTGCCAGTGTGACGCCGCCGCTTTGCGTAAAGACCTCGCTCAAGGTCAGCGCCGAGCCGTCATGCAGGTACGGTGGGCTGGCCCACACGCCGCGCAGGGTCGGGGTGTCGATGCCGGTCAAGGCGCTACCAATGCGGGTGCCGGAACTTGCGCGTAAGGTGCCGACGTTGTGCAAGACCACGCTGGTGTTGGTGGCGCTGGTGTAATGCGGCGGCGAGTGGCAAGCCGCGCAGCCTTCGCGCGCGAAGAGCTGTTCGCCCTGAATTGCGGCGGCGGTAAAGCTGCCATCGGCGGCTCGGAAAGGGCTGCGCAAGATGCTGGCGTTGCCTAACGAATTCACGTAGGCCGCTAGCGCATCAAGGTCCGCACTGCGGCCAGCTTTGACGGGGCCAAGCGGATTGCTGGTCGCAGCGAAATCGGCGTTGCTCATAAAGCCGGTGCCGCCAAAAAAGCTGCGAATATCGTTTTCGAAATCTTGGATCTCATCAAAATTTGCGCTCCAGTGCACGTTGCCATGGGCGATGCCGCCGCGACCCAGTAGAGAGTGGGTATTGCGCAAGCCTTCGCCGCGACCGCTAAAGTCCCAAGTCCGGCCATCGTCTGCGCCATCGATGTGACAGCTCGCGCACGACAGATAACCTTCTGGGCTCATGCGCGGATCGGCGGCGTGATAAAAAATGCGCTTACCTAGTAGTACGGGGGCAGCCAGCGTTTCAACGGCGACCATGCTGATCTCGCTTGAAGCCGCTTGCAATGCGCCCTCAGCAAACAAGTTTGCGGTTTCCAGCACAGTGACGCTGCGGCCCATAAAATTGTGGACAAAAGTGCGCCCGCTGATGCTGTCGCTGCACACACCCTGGGGTGCGGCGCCAGTGGCAAGACGGGCGACCATCGCGCCGAGTCCGGAACTGGCATCCAGCGCCAGCGCGTCCAGCACCAGCAGACTGTTCATGCCTTGCTCGGTGACCAGCAGGTAGTCGCCTAACGGGGAAAACGCGACCGCGCTGGCCGAATCGCTGTTATCCAGATCAATCCCGCGACGAAAGCGGGCCGCTGGCGTGGCGGCGGCTGGGTCCAATTCGACCAGCAGATTGCGCACCGTGTTGTCCTGATCAAGGTCTTGAGTGGCGTGAATGAGCAAGCCGCGTTCGCTGTTGGGCTTGGTGGCGGGCACAAAAGCGCGTCCGCTGCGCGGCGAGATGGTGACCCCAGCCAGATAATTAGCGACACCGCGGCCGCTTGCGGTCAGGTCGCGATTGGCGTCCCCGCCGAATTTAGGAATGTTCAGTACGCGCGTGATCTGCATAGTTGCAGCGTTGACATCCCAGACTTCGCCCTGATGCAGCGGGGAAATGAAGCGCGTTACCAGCACGCTCGCACCGTCTGCGGAGACAGCGACCCCGCGTGCGGTCGGCCCCAGCGCCAATGCGCCAGTTTGTTGGCGATTAGCCACGCTGTAGCGGCGCAGTTCACCGCGCTGGCTCAAAGCAACATAGGCCTGGGTGCCATCGGGTGATAGCGCCAAACCCGCCGGGCCACTGCCGTAACCGGTTTCAATGTCGGCCAGCACGCTGCCATTGATTTCGCTGTGTACGCGGATGCGATCATCGTTTTGACACGCGACCCAAACGGCACCACCCGGTGCCCGTGCCAGCGCGCGCGGGTTATCGCAGCTCGGGTATTCGGCCAGCTTGAGCAGAGTATCGGCATTGAGCACGCTGATCGTGTCGGTGTCTGGATTAACCGTCCAAACCCGGCGCCCCGGGGCGTCGCAAATGATCGTCGCACTCGCGCTCGGGCGAGCCGTTGGCAGTGCGCTTAGCACCGTGACGACCCGCGTTTTCGTCGCAATCACGCCGGCGGGATCACGCACCTGCACGCTGGCACGATAGTGGCCCGCAATGGCATAGCTGCGCGTCACGTCGCTTAGCGCACTCCACGGTGTGCGCGCTGAGCCATCGCCAAAGTCGAAGCGATATTCGAGCAAATCACCGTCTGGATCGCTGGCGCTAGCGAAAAAATCAACCGCCTGAGCAGGCGCCGCCGGATACGGCGTGGCGCTGAAACTGCCGATCAGCGGCGGCCGGTTACCGCCACTGGCAAGGCCGGTTGAGAAGCTAAAAACATACGGCAACATGGCATTGCCGGCGGCGTCGCGTATACCTGCAACGCGCACTTCATAGGTGGCGTCCGCTTGCAGCGCTTGGGTGGGCTGAAAGGTGAACACGTCGTTGAACGAGAAAGTCCAGCCACCGGCTAACGGCGCGCCAAACGAAGCAGGCCCGAGCATACGGCGCACCATGAAGGTGTCGCCATTGACAATGCTCATGGTGTCCAGCGTTTCGTGGATTAACAGACTGATCGGCGCACCGCGCGGATAGCCGGTTTGGGCCGGGCGCGGAATATGAAAAGCCACATGCGGTGGACGCGTATCCGGCGCCGCCTGATGGGCAAAAATCGCAATGCCCTGTCCCGGCGAACCAATGCCGCCGGTGATCAGCAGATTACCCAGCGGCAGCGCAAACTGGCTCATGTCAACGCTATTGGCAACCGTGTTGAACTGACGCACCGACTGGCGCGTGCGCATATCAATTTTGTGGTCGCCAATAAACGCGAATTCGTCCTGAAACTGCGCGTAGTGCGGGCCGTTGGAGCCGCTCGGCCTAGCCAGCGGCACATCGGCGACGAAGCGCATATTGGCCGGGTCAGTGATATCGACCACGCGCATGCCGTTGCCGTTGTTGTTGTACGGAAAAACCAGATAAAGCTCGCCATCATTGCCCCACAGCTCGGGCCAGTAGCCGCCCGGGCCGCCTTGGGTGAGCACATCGAGCAACTGCGGCTGGGTTGGATCGCTAATGTCGTAAGTTGCCACGCCCGTGCGGCTTTGATCTGAGGCGTAAATCAGCAAATTGCCCAATAAAAAAGGGTGCCCGATGACGCCAGTTAGGCCCAGATGATCCCAGCTTGATTGCAGGGTGCTGCCAGGAAATCCCGGTGGGCCATTGCTGTACAGCGCGGTGTTACCGCCAATTGGGTTGTAGCTCCAATAGGTTTGCGAAATAAACCAGGGCAGCTGCAGCACGCCGCGCGCCCCAATCACCGGAATCCCGGCTGCCAAGCGCGCCACGCCCGGCACACCGTTTTGAGCGCGAAACGACCACGGCCCTTGCGGCTGAAAGTCGGTGCCGAGCACCAAAAACGGGCCACTCGCGCCACTTTGCATATGCTGACCAACATGCAAATAGCCGTGCGCATTGACCGGCTGGGTGGTGGTGCCTAACGAGCCTTGGGCATTCGCCGGCGCATTGATAATAATGCGAGGATCGGCCGGATTCATCAGCGAAAACATGCGCGACTGCAAGTTTGCACCTGGATTGCTGGAGGGCGATTCGGGCACCGAGAACAGCACGCCGTTGTGCCAGGCCAGAATCGCCATGCGGCCATCGGTAGTCGCGAAAGGACCGGCAATCAGTTCGCCTTCCGTGCGCGCTATGTTGGGGAAACCAATGCCGGTCGGCCATTGCGTGGTAGTCGCTTGAGCCAGCGCCGCTTGCGTAAACAGGCAGCCAATGGCGGCAAAGAAAGAACGCTTGATTTGATCCATCGTAGACCTCGGAAAGTATTACGGCCTGAGGAAATTGAGACGGCTTTAAATTCCTTTCGTCAATTCTGTTGACGCACTCGATATAAACCCTGCCGCGCGGTGACATAAATAGTGCGGCCGTCGCTATCGCCAAAGGCGCAGTTACTCGCTGCGCGCGGAATCGGCAGCAGCCCCCAGCGCGCGCCATTTGGGCTAAACACCTCTACTCCGCTGGTAACCGTGACATAGACATTGCCATCTCGATCAAGACACATGCCATCGGGAATGTTCAGGCCTGTCGCTAATATCCGCAAATTGCTCAAGGCGCCATCAGGGCCGACACTCCAACGTCGTAAGCTGCCCTGCTGGGTGTCGGTGACAAACAATAAATTGCCCGCAGCCGACAAACTCACTCCATTCGGTTGATTGCTGCCGACCACGCCTTCCCAGACCGCGCTTAAGGTGCCATCCGGTTGGCGGCGAAATAAGCCGTTGAAGTTCAATTCGCGCAGCGCCGGATTGCTGAGTCCATACGATGGGTCAGTGAAATACAGCATGCCATCGGCGCGCATATCCAAATCGTTTGGTGAGTTAAAGCGCAGCCCCAGATAGCGATCAACCAGCGTGCTGCGTATCCCCGAAACGGTATTGGTAATCCCAATGCGCCGAGTGGCGTGCTCGGCGCTGAGTAAATTTCCACCGGTATCCAGCGCTAGCCCATTGGCTTGGTCACTCGGTTGGCGGAACACGCTAATGGCGCTCGGCGGATCCAGCCGATAGATGGTGTTCACGGGAATATCGGTGAACAACAAATGGCCATCACGCCAGAGTGGGCCTTCGGTAAATTGAAAGCTCTCGGCGACCAATTGCGCTGGGGAACGCCCGAGCATGGGATTGCATAAGGGTT
>Ga0209591_10002283_pt1 | contig 23087 bp, 17 predicted proteins | sample MAT01_FD_187207 | JGI IMG/M metagenome (GOLD analysis project Ga0209591, IMG submission 187207) | Freshwater microbial communities from Lake Fryxell liftoff mats and glacier meltwater in Antarctica - MAT-01 (SPAdes) (version 2) | ecosystem: Environmental > Aquatic > Freshwater > Ice > Liftoff... | reverse complement strand
GTCACCATTGACGACCGTCACCGCTATGGGAACAGACTGCAATGACTCGGAGCGCTTGGTCGCCGTGACGACAATGGTCTCGAGCTTGTCGTCATCTTTCTTTACGTCTGTCTTGGCTGGCTGCTGGGCGTAGGCGGGGGCTGCCAGCACCGCACTTGCCACTAGCACTGAAAGCAATTTGAGCGCGCCGATGCCTTCAGCAGGCGCGGCGAATGTTTCGCGTTTCGATTTCATGACTTCTCCTCGGGATGCAGCGTTAGCGATATGGTGATTCTTTTGGTGGATCTTTTTTTCAACCGCGCGTTGCACACAAGCCCGACGCACGGCAGTTTCCTGAGCAAACTGGATGCTAGTAACTGCGATGCGCAAAGTCAAGTAGGTCATATAAATGAGTTGTATCCGCGCCAATTTAATACTCTAGCAAAACTCCAGCATTGACGGGCAATTCCAAGCACTTTTGCCTCAAACTGCCCGCCCTTATTGCACTTTCATTTCTTTGGCCCGCAACGTCTGCTGGAGCCCTTTGCTATAATTTGCGCAGATTTTCCCTCCGGCGCCGCGTTCCGACGTGCGCTCGTTCGGTCAGCGGCGTTGCCAACCCGTCGCCAACCCTTTACCAACTGTTCGCCAATTTTTCGCCAACCCAGTCAGGAATTTTCATGTCAAAAATAAAAGTCAAAAACCCGGTCGTCGAAATGGACGGCGATGAGATGACCCGCATCATCTGGCAGATGATCCGTGAAAAGCTGATCCTGCCTTACCTCGATATCGATTTGAAATACTATGACTTGGGCATGGAACACCGCGACGCCACCGACGACAAAGTGACGATCGAATCGGCCATGGCGACCAAGCAGCACGGTGTAGCGGTGAAATGCGCGACCATCACGCCAGACGAGGCGCGCGTCAAAGAATTCAACCTCAAGCAAATGTGGAAATCACCCAACGGGACGATCCGCAATATCCTCGACGGCACCATCTTCCGCGAGCCGATCATTTGTAAGAACGTGCCGCGACTGGTTTCCCACTGGGACAAGCCGGTGGTGGTTGCACGCCACGGCTTCGGCGACCAGTACCGCGCGACCGATTTCCAATTCCCGAGTGCGGGCACCCTGACGGTGAAATTCACCCCGGCGGACGGTTCGGCGCCGATTGAAAAGGAAGTCTTCAAGGCGCCGGGCGCGGGTATTTCGCTATCGATGTACAACCTGGACGAATCGATCGCCGGCTTCGCCCGCGCTTGCTTTAACTACGGGCTGCAACGCAACTATGCCGTCTATCTATCGACCAAGAACACCATTCTTAAAATCTACGACGGGCGCTTCAAGAATCTCTTCGAAGAAATCTTCAATGCCGAGTTCAAGGCCAAGTTCGACGCTGCCGGCATTACCTACGAGCACCGTTTGATCGACGATATGGTGGCCTCCAACCTGAAGTGGAGCGGCGGCTATCTATGGGCTTGCAAGAACTACGACGGCGATGTGCAATCTGACACTGTCGCGCAAGGTTACGGCTCGCTCGGCCTGATGACCTCGGTGCTGATGTCGCCCGACGGCAAGACGGTCGAATCCGAAGCGGCGCACGGCACCGTGACACGCCACTACCGGATGCATCAGCAAGGCAAGCCGACTTCGACCAACCCGGTCGCCTCGATTTACGCGTGGACACGCGGCCTGCAGGCACGCGGTCGCATGGACGGCACACAGGACGTGGTCGACTTTGCGTTGAAGCTTGAAAAGGCCTGTGTGGATGTGGTTGAGCGCGGCCAAATGACCAAAGATCTGGCGATCCTCATCCGTCCAGACCATCCCTACCTGACAACCGAAGAGTACATGCACGCGGTCGATGCGGAACTTAAGAAGCAGATGGCCTGATTCACAGCATTCCGGCAAAGGGCTTCCTGCGGGAGGCCTTTTTTATTGCCCCATATCATGCTTCGTTTGCAACTTAATTTACGCCGCGCAATCTCAGGGTGACTCCCCGTCAAGGCTGCCGAATCCACCGTCCCCGATCGAATTCAACAATGAGGTCTCCCATGAATACCAATTTACGCAACCCAATCTTTGCTGCTCTCGCCGTTTTCGCACTCGCCGGCGCGAGCGCGGCCAACGCTGCCTCGGTTGGTCAACCAGCACCGGATTTTTCGCTCTCCGACCTTAACGGCAAGGCGGTAAAGCTCGCTGACTTCAAAGGGCGGCATGTGGTGCTCGAATGGCACAATCCGGCCTGCCCGTTCGTCGTCAAGCACTATGACTCCGGCAATATGCAGTCGCTACAAAACAAATACGATGCCAAGGATACGGTGTGGCTGTCGATCAACTCGACCAATCCGAGCCATCAAGACTACATGGCCGCCGACAAACTGAAGGGCTATATCGCCGACAAAAAGGCGGCGCCGGACAACTACATGATCGATGCCGATGGCAAGGTCGGGCAGGCATACAACGCCAAGACGACGCCGCACATGTACATCATCAATCCGGCCGGCATGCTGGTCTATGCAGGCGCGATTGATGACAAGCGCGGCAGCAAACAAGAGGAAATCAAGACCGCCAAAAACTTTGTCGTCGCCGCCCTCGATCAATCGCGCGCCGGCAAGCCGGTTGCCACGGCGTCAACCACGCCGTATGGTTGCAGCGTGAAATACAAATAAGTTGCCGCACTATCGTCAACCCGCCACAACGTTGCACCCCGCGCCAACCCGCATTGCACCAAAGAAAAACCCGCTTTTCAGCGGGTTTTTCTTGTCAGGTTGGCAGCTGCTCGTTGAGGATGGTGATCGACTTCCGCTCGACTAAAATGTAGCCGCTCTCTTCAAGATCGCGCAACGTACGATTGACCATCTCGCGGGACGCGCCGACCATATGCGCAAGATCCTGCTGTGTAAACGGAGCACCGACGACGCGGTGACCGTTGGACATGATGGCAAGCTCAAGCAACGTCCGCGAGACGCGGCTTGAAATATCGTGCAGTGCCAGATCGCCGATCTTACGCGTTGCCGCCCGCAAACGACGCGCTAGCGTTTCCATCACGCGCTGGGAGATGTCCGGGGAAGATTCAATCGCCCGGCGGAACGACGCGTAGGAAAGGATTTGCAAATGGCATCTATCCATTGCCGCGACGCTCGCGCTCCTCGGCTCCTGATCAAACAGCGGCAGTTCACCAAAAAACTCGCCCGCCCCCAACGTCTTCAGGATTACTTCTTTGCTTGGATCTGCCGCATCGACCGAAAAAACCTTTACTCGCCCGGCGAGGATGACGTAGAGCGAATCACCGCGCTCGCCTTCGCGCAGAACATACTCACCCTTCTCCCAGACTCGCATCGCCATCTGCGCGCCGATGCTGGCGAGTTGGGCGTCGTTCAGATTGCTGAAAAGCGGAATTGCGTTAAGCATGGACGTTTTGCTCTCGGTGGGACGGCGCGTCTGTTCAAGCTCGCGACTCGCCCGGTAATATGACACAAGCAGGCTCTGATTAAGTTCGGCTCTAATCTAGGGACGCTCTGATTAAGTTCATTTCGCCGTCATAGGTTGCTGCTTATTTGGCAAAATCGAAGCGACGCAATAGACTTAAAGAGCTTCAATACATCGCTGTGCGCGACTGCACGACAAGCGCGCCGCGATTTCCTGTCTTCAGCGCAGCTGCTGCTGCACAAGACGCTTGATAATGTGCAGCCGCTGATGAAAAAAGTGGTCCGCTTCGGGCACGACGGTGACGGCCAGATCACGCGCTGCGGCCCACGCTAGTGAATCCGCCAGCGGAACGGTGTCATCTTTTTCACCATGAATCAGCAGCGTTGAAGACGGTGGCTTTCCAGCGTCTTCAACGACATCCCGGTGTGCCAAGCGCTGGAACGCCGGTGCAACCAGCACCATTTGATCGACGTCGACTCGCGCTGACGCGGCAAGCGCCACCGCGCCACCGAATGAAAATCCGCCTATCCACAATGGCATCGCCGTGTCGGCCAGTATCGTTCTTGCATAGGCGACGACCGCCAGCATGTCGTCGGTTTCACCCCGACCTTCGTCGTGCGCGCCTTCGGTGTTTCCGACCCCGCGAAAATTGAACCGAAATACCGCAGCATCTGCGTCAAACATGGCGCGCGTCAAGGTGGTCACCACCTTGTTATCCATGCTGCCGCCGAACAACGGATGCGGATGCGCGACGATCGCAATCGCCTTCGCTACGTTCTCGCCCTGCAGATGCATTGCAACCTCAATGCCACCGACAGCACCGGCGATGATGCGCTTTTCGACGGGAAACTGCGCTGCCATCGCCGCCTCAGATTTTCAGGCGTTCGACAATCCGCCCGTGCTGGATGTGTTCGCTGATGATTTCGTCCACGTCCGCGTTATCGACGTACGTATACCAGACGCCTTCTGGATAGATCACCAACACCGGCCCCTCGCTGCATCGGTCCATACAGCCCGCCGTGTTGACGCGAACTTTGCCCTCGCCATTGAGCCCCAGCGCCTTGATGCGCTGCTTTGCATACCCGCGCACTGCTTCCGCAAGGTGATTGTTGCAGCACTGTTTGCTGTCGTCGCGTTGGTTGACGCAGAAAAAAATATGTTGCTTGTAGTGACTCATGAATTCTCCGATTGATTCGACACGAACACGATGGCAAGAAACACCAACGCCGCCAGGGGCCAGATCTCGTTGAGCCAGCGCGTGAGGCCGGCAAAATTAGCCAGCTGGCCGTACGGCCAGTTGAACAGGCGCAGCGCTTGATCCAGCGCGGCATACACACTGGCGATTTTGACCATCACGCCACCCGCAAACACAAACAGCGCCGCCCAGAATGCACGCCAACGAAATCTGATGCCGCTGAAGAGCAGGTAGATACACAGCCCCGATGTTACGCCGATGACTGTCGCCGGCGACAGGGAAGACACCAATTGCGGCGTCTTCAGCAACATTGACGCCATCGCCAGCTTGGCCAGAAATCCAGCCCCGAGGATGCCCAGGATGTGCAGTATGCGGCGGCGGCCCGGGTGCGTCAGCACCGATACGAACAGCGCGAAGGCGGTTACATTCAAAGCCACGCCAACCACCTGCGGCAGCAGAATCAGCGGCTCATAAGCAGCAGATGAGCCGGCGGCGAGCGATGGACCGTTTTGGGTTGGGTTTGCGCCCTCGTGCGCGTCTGAGACTGCCAGCATGCCGGCCTCAAAAAACGGAATTGCGGGATTCAACTGCGCCGCGAGCCAAATCACGAGTAACAAAAGCCCCCAGTCAGCGAGCGGGGCCGACGTGAAGTAGCGGCGCCGAAATGCGAATACCGCCGCCACCATTCTCCGACCCGGCGGAGTCAGCGACAAGACGGCGCCGGCCACGGCACCGAGCGTATTGGCGAGAAGGTCGACAGGCGACGACACGCGACCGGGAAGATATGCCTGCGCCAACTCAAGCAAAAGAGAGATTGCGAATCCGATGCCGGCGACCTGCAACAGGGTGCGCCGCCAGCGCGTCGGCCCCTCCACCGGTCTGCGTCGTTCCGCGGTCAATGCGGCCAGGCAACCAAGCGGCGCGTACGCCACCACGTTGATCAGCACGTCGAAGACGGTCAGATAGCGCGGCCATTCAACGATGGTGTAGGCCTGCGGCGTTTGCCAACCAACAAAAGGGGCAAGACTGGCGTAGGCGAGCATGCACGTATATGCGGCGATCGCCCAGCCCAACAGCAGCATCGATGGCGTGCGTGAAGCGTCCGATAACTCTACGGCTGTGGCCATGGGGTCGTCCATTGCTGCCAACGCGTTCCGTTATCTCACACCAATTCGACAAGTTCGCTACGATAGCGCGCGGCGTTGTCGACATAGTGTTGCGAAATGCCGCGGATCATCCGCACTTCCCCGTCGGTCAACTGCCGAACGACGCGGCCGGGGGCGCCGAGCACCAGCGAGCGATCCGGGATCACCTTGCCTTCAGCGATCAATGCTCCCGCGCCGATCAAACACTCGCGGCCAATCACGGCGTTATTCAAGATCACAGCCTTAATACCAATCAGGGAGCCCTCTTTGACGGTACATCCATGCAGCATCACCATGTGCCCCACCGACACGTCCTTTTCAAGCGTCAGCCGGACGCCTTCATCAGTGTGCAAGACAGCGCCATCCTGAATGTTGACGTTCTCGCCGAGGGTGATCGTGTTGTTGTCACCACGAATCGTGACGCCCCACCAGACGTTGGCGTTCTTTTCAAGCACCACATCACCGATGACGACGGCATTTGGTGCGATGTAGTTGTTGCCCTTGAGTTGAGGCGCGGTATTGCCGAGGCGGTAGATCATGGCGGCTCGCTATCGATGGTCAGGGACCCATTTTCGCGCAAAGCCCTCGTCGATGCCAGCAGCTGACATCTCGCTGAACTAGAGAGTGATTTTTTACAGTCCGAACACCGTCCAAAGCAATCGAGTGCAGACGCCCCCGTGCCGGTAGCGTCGAGCGAAAACGGGCGCCGCTCCTGCCGCGACCCTACATTTGCTTGAACAAATGCGAGAACGGCCGCGAAACGGTGAGATTTTCCTTGCGGCCCCTGACCTTGACCGTCGCCTGACCGCGGAAGTCCCGCGACACGGATTCGATGGCAGACGCTTGGACGATGGTGGAGCGATGGATTTGCCAGAAGCGCTCGGAGTCAATGCCGTCGAGGATGTCTTTGATTGGCGTCTTGATCAAGGCATCGAATTCCTTCGTGGCAACCAACGTGTACTTTTCATCGGACTGAAAAAACAACACATCGTCGATCGGAATCAGTCGGAGATTGCTGCCAATGTTGGCCTTGATCCATTTCAGCTTTTCTGCAGCCGGGTTCAGCTTGGCCGCGAGTTGCTGCATCAGCGCATCCAAGTTCTGCGATTGCGCCGGTACCGCGGCAAGCCGCTCCTTCAGGCGGGCAACTGCCGCTTCGAGGCGCTCGTCTGAATATGGCTTGAGGACATAGTCGATGGCACCGGTATTGAATGCATCCACTGCGTACTGATCGAAGGCGGTGACGAATACGACGTGACACTTCAACTCCTTGTTCGAGGCCAGACTTCTTGCCACTTCGATGCCCGTCATTTCCGGCATCTGGATATCGAGAAACGCCAATGATGGCTGGTGCTCTGCGATGGCCTCAAGTGCCGCTTCGCCATCACCCACATCCGCCACAATCTGCAAATCGGGCCACAGCTTGGCCAGCTTTGCCTTCAACTGCGCACGCAGTATGGGTTCGTCTTCAGCAATCACAGCAGTTAAATTCATTTTTTCTCAATCCCTTTGCGGACCTATTGGCGGGCACGCACCCTTAGCAGTTCAACCCAATTAGCAGACGAATGTTTGTAGATTACATCACGCTTTTGGCGGACCGATGACCACTGTCTTGGTCCGCTTTCGCCACCAGAACCAATAAATAAGAAACGCCAGCAGGGCAAACGGCGATAGCGCCGGAAATGACGCGATCAGCAAAATGACCGCGATGCCAATGGCGAGGGCAAGCAACAAAAATCCCAAGCCATAAATCACCGCGACGACAATCAGTGCCACGATGGAGAGCACACAGAAGACGAGCAACAGTGCCAGCGTGCCCAGCGCCATTCCCTCAATCCCGGTGATCCGGTTCCCACCCAATACCAGCGGCAACGATCCCGTGGCCAGTGCGATCATGCCAACGATAAAGAGCACGCCGAGGATTGCCACGATCCCCACAAACAGCTTCATTACGATCCCCGCCCAGACGCTGTGTGTTTTTGCGGCGATGCGCAGCGTTTTCCCACTCCAGGTTTTCGGCACTTCTTCCAGAGTCGGCCCGGTCGCGACAGAAGAAAACATCGTGGCTCCACGCGCCGGCGTTTCGATGATCGCCACCACGCCCCTTGGTGTATTCGACTCCAGCGTCAGGTGGGCACGGTCGCCGAACAACGCGAGTAGTCGTTCACGAATATTAGCCAATCCAACACCGCCGCCGGCTTGAATCGGCGCATCTGAAAAACCGCGGCCGGTATCCTTCACCATGATGCGTATGGTCGCGTCATCACCTTGACCGATTCGCTCGGCGACAACGTCGATCCGACCGCCTTCACGCTGCGGCTCGAGGCCGTGCTTGATGGCGTTCTCCACGAGGGACGGCAACATCAATGGCGGGAAAGGCAATGCGAGCAACTCGTCCGGCACGTCAACGCCAAACTCCAGCCGCGCACCCATGCGCATTTTCAGTATGTTCAGGTAGGCCGTAGCCAACTCGATTTCCTGTCCCACCGTCGAAATGTTCTCGCGCATCTTCGGCAACGAGGCTCGAAGATATTGGATCAGGTGCCCGGTCATTTTGTTGGCCTGCTGCGGATCCACCTCCGTCAGCGCCTGCACATTTGCCAGCGTGTTGTAGAGAAAGTGCGGCTCGACTTGCGCTTGCAAGGCCATCAATTTAGCCTCAACGATCTGACGGTTGATGTTGGCCGAATCGGCTTCCTTGGTCTTCAGCAAAGCCAACTCTTGGGATCGGCGGGAGCGTCCAATGTAGAACTTGGCAATCAACAACATCAAAAACAGCGGCACGAATGTCACGATCATGGCCGAACCGATTCCCACACGACGAAAATCGCCGGTCACTTTGCGTCGGATTTCATCGCGCAGTTCGGGCGGCAGCGGCGGGGCGGGCAGTGCGGCGGCTACCACGGGTGCCACGGGCGCAGGTGGATCGGCGGTCTCAATCTTGATCAGCGGCTTATCGTCAGGTCCGATCGAAATGCTGCCGCGCACTCGCTGATCCTTGCTGCCGACATCAAAATTGCCACCGTCTCCGCTTTTTGTTTCAGCCTTGGTTTGTGCCTTGGTTGGCGGCGCTGGTGGCATCGGGGTGGTTGACTTGCTGCCGCTAGGGGCAGCGGCTGGCGCACCGGGCGCCGGCTTGTCCACGCCAGCGCCAGCCTTACCTGACTCCGACGATAACCCGAATGAGAGCGACGTCGAATTTGACCGCAGTTGCTTCAGCGCGTGGGTCGCAGTGCGTTCGCTTTCTTCCGCGGCGGCAATCGCCTTGTCGAACCCCGCCAGCGCGGCGCCATCCTTGAGCCCAACGCGCGCCTGCAGATCCAGCGCCTCCTTCCGCGCCGTCTTCAGTTCTTCAATGCGTTCGCGGGCAGCGTCGCGCGACGAAGTGGCGGCCTCACGGGCGACCGAACGCGCGGCTTTGATCGCCTCCTTGGTTGCACGCTTTGCCTCGCGCGTGGCTTCGCTATTGGCCTCACTCATGGTGCGCTGCTGCACAAGTTCGGCGTTGAACATGTCCTTGCGCGCCTCGGCGATATCCTTGAGGGCCTGATCCAATTCAGCCTTGCGCGCAGGGTCAGTGGTGCGGGCACCGATGGCACCCACGACCTTCTCGGCTAGGCTTAGGGCGCTGTCGCCGAACGTGTGATCAATCTCGCGCTGAATAGCCTGTTTCTCAGCCCGACTGGCGCCAGCCTCACTCAGCCGGATGACGTTGAACGGTACCGTAAACACGGCCAGCAACAGCAGCGTGAATAGGCCTCCCAGAGCCATGCCCCACCAGGGCGTTTCGTAGATTGCATCGCTGATTGTCTTGAACATGGCAGAAGTTTACGGTGGATCGCTATTGTTCCGTTTTTCGATGGATATTGACGCTAGCGGTCTTCGCCAACCGCCCACAACAGGGCCACGGCTGACGTGACAACCGAGAAGAGCACCCACGTCGAAGGTGAAAGTTGAGTGATCCAGTCAAATGATTCCATTTTTCCCTCATGTGTTGCTGCCCAATGGGCGATGTAGGGAGCATGGGGGCGGTAGCGGCAAGACTCAATGCCGCGCAGTGCGGATTGCAGAATCTGCGGCGTGGAGTGCTGTGGAGCGGCGCGGAATAACCAACGCTGATCCGATCGACGATCACGCCACGCAATCGATTTTCACCATTCAAAGTCGTTTATTGGCGGACGGTTTGGCGGCATTTGGTCTGGAAACGCCCGCCAAATAAGGACTTCAACAGCCAGCTCTGCGCGGCGCGGATCGATGCCGACGCTTACATCGGCTTGAATAGAGCCGTGTAGTTACGGCTAGCGGTGCGTGCTTCCCGCCAAGGCCTGCGTCTCGGATCGGCTTGGTCGCGCATGCCGCGAACCGCACCAGCGATCGCCCGGCTGTTGGCGATGGTCGAGCGGTGGACTCGCCAGCATCGCTCTGAATCATGCTCCGAGTGGAGCGCTTTGTTTGGTTTGCCGTTGTGCGCTTGGTAGCACCACCGGTGCAGCACGTTGCCTAGCGAACGACGACCAGACGTCGCTCGGTACGCATAGCGCCCCGAGTCAAGCCCGGCCGCCTATAGATGGCCGACAGCGGCGATTGCGAGAGGTCGAATTGGCTATCTCTGCCCGAGAAGGCTGGCACACGTAGTGCGCCGACATGAAGAGCATGACGTTCGGCCGCGCGAAGGGTTGCGCTGGTTGCAACACCCGTTACGCTAAGGGCGGCCACACGTCGCGTAGACGAACCCGCGTCGAGCGCAGCAGATGCTGTGCCGGAAAACTTTTCTCCAAGCGCACGTTTAAGGCGTCCGACACGCAGCACGTGGTGGATTGCGGCAGCGCACGCCACTAGCGCCAGTACGGCTGAAAAGACGGAAACGGGATTGAGAAAGCTCGTCATGATGGTGTTAACGGCATTTGCCTAAAAAACTTTTGGAAACGTCAGTCGATATGTTGCAATTCAATTGTGAAAATGCGGTGACATTGATGTGCTTGAAGCAATACCTGTTGCTTTCTTGCAAACTCCCGTTGAGAGGAAAAAAATGCCCGGGCAATATTCTGCCCGGGCGAAGTAGTCGAGGGAGGTTCGACTAGGGGACTCACACAAATTTGGGCCGCACGGTTGCACCTAACAGACGATCGCACCACACTTCGCGGCACCGCCAGCCGCCGCCTGCAGTACGCGCGCGCCGTTGGCCGATGACGGTGCCAGGCGGGTAGCTGTCACAACGAGAGCGGTGGTGTCTTGCTGGATGGCGGAATCTGCGAGCGTCGCCACGCCAGCCGACATGGCACCAGTCGCGAGTAGCGCGCCCACAAACAACGCAGCGGCCACCAGGCGGTTTTTTCGAATATGAAATTGGTATTGCATGGAACTCTCCTGTCAGTTGCCTGATCGGGCGCAGCAAAAAATTCCTGCATGCGCTCACGACTTCAATGTCGACAGAATAAAGTTCCCACCTTCACGGCGCGAGCGCGAAGTGACGAAACGCAAGAATGACGGCGCGAAGCGTCAAAAATAAAGGATTCGCTGACACAGCTGTTGACGCGGCGATGGCCGGCGTACCCGCGATTGCTGGCTGGGACGAAGCCAGGTGCTGTGCGGCTTAGTGCGGGGCAGCGTGCGCTGGGTGCCCGCTGGCAGGCGGGTGCGCCTGATGCTCGTGGGGTTTGGTTACCAATGATCCGATGATCATGGCCAGCGCCGCCATGATGACGCCGGCCAGTTGCGCAGGGAATTCTTGACCCAATGGTGTTGCCAGCATCAGCAGCCAGGTCGTAATGCCCATGACAATCGAGGCTAGCGCGCCGTGTCGGTTGGCGCGCTTCCAATACAGTCCGGCGACCAGCGGGACGAAGGCGCCACAAAGGGTCACCTGATACGCCGTGGACACCATTTCATAGATGGGCGTGCCCTTCATCATGATCGCGTACACCAACACCACGGCGGTAAAGACAACCAGGGTGACGCGAAAAGCCAGCAGCTCCTGCTTATCGGTCAAACCACCGCGAATGTTCTTGTAGATGTTTTCCACGAAGCTGGTGGACGGCGCTAGCAAGGTCGCCGATGCCGTTGATTTCACTGCGGACAGCAATGCGCCAAAGAAAAGTACTTGGGCAAAAAACGGCATGTGGTTGAGGATCAAGGTGGGCAACACTTTTTGCGGATCATCAGCCAATAGCTGCTTCGACTCCTCGGGCATTACCAGCACCGCACACGCCACAATAAACATCGGCACGAATGCAAACGCGAAGTAGCAAAGCCCGCCTATGATGGCGCCCCGCGAGGCCGTCTTCGCATCCTTGGCGGACATGACGCGCTGAAAGATATCCTGCTGCGGAATAGATCCGAGCATCATGGTGATTGCTGCCGCAAGGAAGAAGACCACGTCATGGAACTTTGGCTCCGGGAAAAACCGGAACCAATCGTTGGATACCGCCAGATTCAGCACCTTATCAGGACCACCTGCCAGATTTCCGGCCATCACGGCAATGATGGTCAATCCCACCACCAGCACGATCATTTGGATGAAATCCGTCCAGGCGATTGCCAGCATGCCGCCAAACACAACATAGATCAGCACCGACAGGGTGCCGATAACCATGCCTGTCTCCATGCTGATGGCCCCGCCAGAAACGAGGCTGAACACCAGACCGATTGCCGTAATTTGTGCCGCTACCCACCCCAGATAGGAGAGGATGATCGCCACCGAGCAAAAAATCTCGACGGTCTTTCCGTACCGCCTTCGATAGTAGTCGCCGATGGTCAACAACGTCATCTTGTACAGCTTCGTGGCGAAAAATAGGCCGACGAAAATCAAACAAAGAGACGCGCCAAACGGGTCTTCGACGACGCTATTGAGCCCGCCCTGCACAAACTTGGCAGAAATACCCAACACGGTCTCCGCACCGAACCAAGTCGCGAATGTCGTCGTGATGATCATCACCAGCGGCAGGCTGCGGCCCGCCAAGGCGAAGTCGGTCGACGTTTTTACCCGGGTGCCTGCGTACAGTCCGATTGCCAATGTACCCAACATGTAAACAACGACGAAGGCGAGCAAGGCGGTCATAGCGCGGTTACCAAGAAATCAACAGGGTTCAAGAATAGCGTGGAAACTGAGAGCTGAAAAGACGCGAGGCCGCGCCGCCGAACAACTAGCCGCCCCAAAAAAGCACCAAATACAGATAGGCTGCCGCAACAAAGGCAAACAGGCCGACCAGCGACGCGAGCAAACCGGACTGCCAGCGTTGCGTCCGATTGACCCGTTCGATGGCCGCTTCAATGCCGGCCAGCCGCTCACTGGGATTGCTTTCCAGCGCGCGGTGGATGAGCCTCGGCAGTTGCGGAACCGTTGCCGTCCACAGTACGCCTTCCTTGCGCAGTTGCCGCAGCAGACCGCGCAGGCCAATCTGTTCATCGATCCACTGCTTCAAGATAGGTTGCGCGACTGGTCGCAGGTCAAGCTGGGGATATAGCTGGCGACCCAGGCCTTCCACTTGCAACAGCGTTTTCTGTAAGAGGACCAACTGCGGTTGAATTTCCATCTTGAATCGCCGCGAAACGTCAAACAACCTCAGCAGTACGTTGCCAAAATAGATTTCGTTGAGTGGCTTGTCAAAAATAGGCTCGCAGACACTTCGGATCGCGGCTTCAAACTCGTCGACCCGGGTTTCCTTTGGCACCCATCCGGCCTCCAGATGAGCAACCGCAACCGCTTTGTAGTCGCGCTCGAAGAACGCCGCGAAGTTGCGCGCGAGGTAGGTTTTATCGGCATCTGACAGCGTGCCCATGATGCCAAAGTCGACGCCCGAGTAAACACCATTTCGACCGACAAAGATGTTCCCTGGGTGCATATCGGCGTGGAAAAACCCGTCACGAAACACTTGCGTGAAAAAAATCTTGACCCCGTCGGTGGCCAATCGTGCCAGGTCGATATTGTGAGCTCGCAACTGTTCAACGTCGTTCACCTGGATGGCGTCGATGCGCTCCATGACCATGACGTTGGGGGATGTGTAATCAAAAAACACTTCCGGTACATAGAGCAATTGGCCGTCTGCAAAGTTGCGGCGCAGTGTCGATGCATTCGATGCTTCGCGAACCAGATCCAGTTCATCGTGAATAGACTTGTCAAACTCGGCAATGACTTCCCGCGGGCGAAGACGCTTGCCGTCTTCAAAAACCGTCTCCACCAGATCCGCAACCACGTACAGTAATCCGATGTCCTTGCCGATCACAGCGTGAATATTTGGCCGGATCAGCTTCACCGCCACCTCGCGCCCGGCCAACTTGCCCGCACCCATCGTGGCGAAGTGCACTTGTGCAATCGATGCCGCCGCCACCGGCACCGTGTCAAAGCAAGTGAAGACATCACGCCAGGTACGAACCGTGCCACTCGGATCCCGGGATGTGAACGCCGCTTCCAGAATGGCCATCACCTCGTGCTCCGGGAAGGGCGGCACGTTGTCCTGCAGAGCAGCCAGTTCCCGCGCGATATCCACTGGCACTAAATCTGGACGCGTCGACAGCAGCTGGCCGAACTTGACAAAAATCGGACCTAGCGACTCAAGCGCGCGTCGCAGCCTCACCGCTCGCGGCTGCGCAAAGTTTCGCCAGAAAAAAATGCCACCAACCACCGTCCGCACCATTCCCGGCGGCAAGAACTCGTCGAGGCCAAAGCGCACGACCACTGAACTGATGCGGATGAACCGAAAGACTCGCATTTCTATGCCGCCCTGATCAGGCGGCTTTACGTTTGCGAGTGACGGTCGGCTTAGCTTTCGCCGCTGCCGGTTTGGCAGCAGTCTTGGTTACCGCCTTGGTCGCCGGCTTTGCGCCACGCTTGGCAGTCTTTACCGAGCCACCGCCCGTCTTTTCGGCCAGAAGCTCGAGCGCTTCTTCCAGCGTAATAACATCCGCCTTTTCTTTGTCCGGAATGGTGGCGTTAACGTCGCCGTGCTTCACATAGGGTCCATAGCGGCCGGCATAGACGCTGATTGGCGCGCCATCTTCGGGATGCTTTCCGAGGATACGTAGCGCACCCGCCGACGCCTTTGCCCCGGCCTTGCCCTTCGCCGTTTTCGGATCACGCGCTTCAAACTCGAAACCGATTTTGCCGTCAGGCTGCTTTACCAGGAAAGCGGAGAACGGACGCCCTTTTTTGCTAATGAACTTTTCTAACAAGGGCGTCCTGCCTTTCTTGAGCAGCTCAATCATCTCTTCGCGTTCGATGGTGCGCTTAAGGATGGTTCTGCCGGAACGGAAGTCGCAAGTCTTGGCGGGCCCTGTCGCTTTTTCACACGTATAAGAATTCGGCGTCTCAAAAACGTTGGCACTACACTTGGGGCACGGACCCAGCGTTTCTTGTCCGGAAAAATCGACTTCTTCATCGTCTGACGCGCCATCGCCCCACGAAAATTCGATAACGTTGTCCTTGTTTAAAACAAGATTTGCCGAAAATGCACGGCCTTGCCGACTACGAAAGCCCTCAAGCGGACCGATCTCGCGAGTGGTGACAAGCGCCTCGGCTTCTGACGCTTCCAGCTGGCGCCCGGCAAGAATTTTCCAAAAGCCGAAGTCGCACTTCACGCAAGCGAACTTCTTGTAGTTTTCATGTATTTCAGAGCCACATTTTGGGCAGGCGACAGCGAGCGCGCCAAAATCTCCGGGAATGGTGTCGTGCTCGAAATTCTTCGCTTGGCCGACGATATGCGCTGTCATGTCGACAATTTCTTCCATGAACTTCTCTCGCGACATCTGCCCCTTCTGCATCAGCGCAAGTTTTTGCTCCCATTCGGCTGTGAGCTCCGGCGAATACAGCTCGGGGATGCCGAGTCCGTGCAACGCAATCATCAGTGAAGATGCTTTGGCAGTCGGCACAAGTTCGCGGCCCTCACGATAGATGTATTTTTCATACAGCAACCCCTCAATCGTTGCCGCGCGCGTGGCCGGGGTACCTAGCCCCTTTTCTTTCATGGCGGCCCGGAGATCTTCGTCGTCTATGGCCTTTCCCGCACCCTCCATTGCAGAAAGCAAAGTTGCTTCCGTGTAGCGGGGCGGCGGTTTGGTTGCGTTGGCCTTGACCTCGACCGTCTGCGTCTTGACTTTCTCGCCCGCGGCAACCGCCGCCAGATTGGTGGAAGCGGTTTCGTCATCAGCGTCACGGCCGTACACGGCCAACCATCCAGGGTTAACCAGCACTTTGCCTTCGGACTTGAACGCCTCTCCCTCGACACGCGTGACTCGCGTCGTCTGCATAAACTCGGCCGAAGGATAGAACACCGCGAGGAAGCGCTTCACCACAAAGTCGTACAACTTCTGTTCGATTTCGTTGAGCGACTTCGGCTCTTGCATCGTGGGAATGATGGCGAAGTGGTCGGAAATCTTTGAGTTGTCAAAGATCCGTTTATTCGGTTTGACCCAACCGCTGTCGAGCACTTTCTTCGCCGCAACGTTATACGGCCCTTCCTTGAGCATCTCAAGGGTCTGCTTGACGGTAGGCAAATAATCTTCCGGAAGGGCACGCGCATCGGTTCTTGGATAAGTAAGCACCTTGTGCTTCTCATACAGGGCCTGTGCCAGGCCCAGCGTCGTCTTCGCCGAAAAGCCGAAGCGCGAATTTGCTTCGCGCTGCAACGATGTGAGATCAAACAGCAGTGGCGACGCCTGCGTGGTCGGCTTGGATTCTTCTTCGACGAGGCCGGGCTTGCCGAGACACTTCGTGACAAGTGCGCGTGCACTCTTCTCGTTCCACAGGCGTTCGGCTTTGAGTTGTTCGTCGTCTTCAGATTTCTTGAATTTCTCGTCTAGCCACCGGCCGCTGTAGTCTCCGCCGCTGGCAGAAAAACTGGCATGAACCTCCCAGTAGTCTCGCGACTTGAAGGCCTTTATCCGCTCTTCGCGCTCGACCATGATCGCCAACGTAGGCGTTTGGACGCGGCCAACGGTGGTGAGTTGGAACCCGCCGGACTTTGAATTGAACGCCGTCATGGCGCGCGTGCCGTTGATACCGACCAACCAGTCAGATTCGGAGCGGCACACTGCCGCGTCGGAAAGCCCCTGCATGGATTCACCGCTCGCGAGCGACTTGAAGCCGTCGCGGATGGACGACTGCGTCATCGATTGGAGCCACAGTCGCTTGGTCGGCTGCTTGGCCTTCGCGTATTGGGCAATGTAACGAAAGATCAGCTCACCCTCCCGTCCCGCGTCGCAGGCGTTGACGAGTCCAGTTACGTCTTTGCGCTTGATGAGTTTGAGCAGCACCTTAAGGCGCGCTTCGGTTTTCTCGATGGGTCTAAGCGCGAAATAGGAAGGGATGGCGGGCAGATGCGCGAACGTCCATTTCCCTCGCTTGACCTCTTCCTCCTCGGGCATGGCGATCTCCACCAAATGCCCGACCGCCGACGAAAGAACGTATTCGTCGCTCTCAAAATACTCGGCGTGCTTTGTAAATCCACCGAGCGCCTTTGCAATATCGTTTGCAACAGACGGTTTCTCGGCAATGATGAGGCTCTTGGACATGCTTTGCGCTTTCGTAGGTTCTGTTCACGCATCCGCGGCCGCCATCACAGCGACCTCGTGGGGCGCACATGATAGACGGGGATATCAGGCGGAAGCAAGCAATTAATTTTGGCTCGGATCAGGCTATGCGAGACGCTGGTAGCGGCCACCCGGCAGTTGCGCGATTTGTCCGTTGAGTTCCAGTTCCAAGAGCTGACTGATCAGCAAGTCGGGTTGCATGCCTGTTCTTGCAGACAGTTCGTCGACGGTGATCAGGTCATAACCGAAGACTTCCATCAGCTGGGAGAACGCGTGTTGTTCGCGGCCCTCAGCGGGCAGGCCCGCCTGTAATGCAGCCTCCCACCGCAGTTCGGTGAATATGTCGGTTGCATCATCGACCAGCTTTGCGCCCTGCTTGATCAACAAATGCGTACCCTTCGATAGCGGCGAATGGATCGAGCCGGGAATCGCGAAGACTTCGCGCCCCTGCTCACCGGCCTGACGCGCCGTAATCAATGAGCCCGAGGCAAGAGCTGCCTCCACCACAAGAACACCCCTAGCAAGCCCGGAAATGATCCGGTTGCGACGGGGAAAATTCGCCGCCAGGGCGGGCGTGCCCAGAGCGAATTCAGAGACGATAAGTCCGCGTTCTGAGATCTCGCGAGCGAGGGCTTTATTGCGTGCCGGGTATACCAGATCTAAGCCGGTACCGACAACTGCAATGGTCGACGACGCACCGGCGAGTCCTCCCTGATGAGCCGCGGCATCGATGCCCATGGCGAGTCCGGACACGATGGTCAGCCCACCGTCCGACAGCGCCTTCGAGAATACCTCGGCGATTTGCCGGCCACCCGGCGTGGCATTGCGACTACCGACCACCGCGACGCAGGCTTGCCGAAGCATTTCTCGACGGCCCTTCATGTAGAGAACAGCAGGCGGATCCGGCGTTTCCAGCAGCCATTGCGGGTAATCTTCATCTGCCAGGGTCAGGAGATGATTGCCATCGCGCGCAAGCCATTCGAGCATCGCTTCAACGCGCGCAGGATCCGCGCCTATGCCGATCGCGGTGGCGCGCTTACTTCCGACAATTTGCGAGAGTTTGTCCTTATCTTGTGCGAACACTTCGCGGGGACTTGGGAACGCCGTCAACAGCGCCCGGATGGCCTCCCCACCGATTGACGGCACGAGATCGAGGGCAATCCAGGCTGCTGCATCCAGACCGGGAGCGGGTAGTGGCATTCGAAAGGTGCCGCCATGAAAAAGCGGCTTTTGGCGTTGGCTGAAGATCGAGTAACGCCGCACCCAGACAATCGTTTACCGAGCACTGGGCTGCGTTGTCGCCTCAGCCGCGCGCGCGCGACAACTTACCGGGGTCGTTACGGCGTTTGCACGATATCGCCGAGCTTTAACGGCCGCTTCGATGACATCACCAACGCATAGGACACACGGTCGAACACTCGGAACACCACCAGCAATCCATTGCGCTCCTGTGGCAACCTCATTTCCGACGGCACCCCGTCTGCCCCGGTCCGCCACGAAGCGGGCAAGGCCGACTTAAGCGACCAACTCCTGCTCTGGTCGCCGGACTCAGTGCTTACCAGCTCACCGCCGGTCTGGGCCGACAGGACGTGGCCGACCTCCATGCCCTGCCGCGCGCCCAAGTTCAGCACCACAATGGAATATTGGGCGGTCTCGGATACGCCACCGACGAGAGATACGATCTTGCCTTTGACCTGCTTGTCCGGCGCGCGCGGGCTGTATTGTGGTAACGCAGCGCTTCCGGCCGGCGTCAGCCTATCACCGCGGTTGATTTCCTGATTCGACTTGACTATCTCAAGAGTCGTCGGCGTGGTGACACCTTCGCCAAAACGGTTCACTCTTGCATCACCAAGGTACTGGGCTTCATATCCGAGCACCTCCTTGGTGGCAGGATCCACCAGCGCCTTGCCCGGACGGTAGATTTGCCAACGTGTCCCCTGATCGGGCTTGATACCCACCGCATAAACGAGATTGCCGGCTCCAACAACCACCCGCCCTTCTTCTGTCGCGATGATTCGAGGGGCACCAGTCAACGAACCTTCTTCCGCTACCAAAGGTGCGCTCAGGAAAGGGCCGATCACGCGCGCCGGGATTGACGGGATTGCCTGATCCAGCGCCTGCGAGCGAATTCTTGGCGAAAGTTTGGAAGTGCCCCCGGCGTCAGTCGATGCGATTGTCAGTGCCGGACGGCCGCTGGCGTCGAAGGAGAGTTTGACAATGTCGCCCGGATAGATCAGATGTGGATTCTTGATCTGATCACGGTTCATGTTCCAGATCTCCGGCCAGCGCCAGGGTTCCTTCAAGAACTTTCCAGAGATGTCCCACAGCGTGTCGCCCTTGACCACGGTGTACATGGTCGGCGCATCGGTGGACAGCAGCAGCGGATTGTCCTTGGCCGGCTTGGCCTTTTCAGCACCAGAGGTGGTTTTAACGGCGTCTTGGGCATGCAACCCCATCGGCAGCGATGCCAGCGTTACAACCAAACCTGCGAGAAGGATGCCGGAGTTTTTCTTCATGGCCGTGGTTTACCTTACCCAATCAGTCAATTTGGCTACACGCCTGAAGACGGCGGTGCCGCTAATTCTTATGTCTCGCCCATATGGATGGGTGGTTGACGGAGCCAATGTTCGCTCGAATTGTCTGCAAAACCACTGAAAACTCGGTTGTTACCCAAATCCCCACTGGTCACGCCGATTTGCCTAAATCGTCGCTTTCTAATAGACTTGCGAGTCAGCAATATGACACGAACTTAAGGTTTCACTTTAAGATTCTGCACCTAATTTATTCAATTCGCAAGCAATTATGGCTATCTTGGACGTCCTGACCTACCCTGATCCACTGCTCCAGCGCACCGCTGAGCCGGTTAAGCTAATTGATAATAAAATCAAGAAGTTAGTCGATGACATGGCAGAAACGATGTACGCCGCGCCCGGCGTAGGTCTGGCAGCAACACAAGTTGGTGAACTCAAGCGCATCATGGTGATTGACGTCACGGAAGAGCAGAATCAACTGCGCGTATTCATCAATCCGGAGATCATCCGCAAAGAGGGCACCGCGGTCAACGAAGAAGGCTGCCTCTCGGTGCCGGGTTTCTACGACAAAGTCGAGCGTGCAGAAACGGTCATGGTCACCGCGCTGGATCGTGAAGGTCAGCGGTTTACGATCAATGCATCGGGTTTGCTGGCCGTATGCATTCAACACGAAGTTGATCATCTTGACGGACATGTGTTCGTTGAGTATTTGTCTCCGCTGAAATCAAACCGCATTAAAAACAAGCTACTCAAGCGTCAGCGCGAGCTTGATCGCGAGGCCGAATTGTCCCAACCCCGCCGCCGGATTTCTGCTGCACGCGTATAGCCATCGCCGTTCCCGCATTGCCAGACGCCGACCACTGGTCGGCGTTTTTGTTTGAGCGTAGTTGAAGTCACTTCACAATACTCGAGATTGCACGCGTGTTGTCATGTCTGGGCCGGGTTAGATAATGACAACACGCCGTTGTCACCAACATCCGGCACACCATGCACGGCCGCAGCAAAACCTTATGAAAATTATTTTCGCCGGCACGCCCGATTTCGCCGCTACCGCGCTTGCGGCACTTCATCAGGCCGCGCACGAGATTTCGCTCGTGTTGACCCAGCCGGACAGACCGTCGGGCCGCGGCATGAAGCTCACAGCCACGCCGGTCGCAAAACTTGCAACGGAATTAGGGCTTCGTGTCGAGAAGCCGGCCACCTTGAAAACTGAATCAGCACGCGGATTGGTTGCCGAAATCGACGCTGATGTCATGGTCGTCGCGGCCTACGGTTTGCTGCTGCCAAAGGCGATCCTTAACTTGCCAAAGTTAGGGTGCGTCAACATTCACGGCTCGCTGCTGCCCCGCTGGCGCGGCGCGGCTCCGGTTCAACGTGCCATCGAAGCCGGGGACGCGCGAACCGGCATCTGCATCATGCAGATGGATGCTGGCCTCGATACCGGCGCGATTCTGCTCATGCGAGCGATCGACATCGCAAAACACGACACCGGCGGATCTCTGATGGACAAGTTAGCGGCGACCGGCGCCGAAAGCATCGTCGAAGCGATGGCGCGCATCGACGACCTGACACCGCAGCCTCAAGACCCGGCGGGCGTCACTTATGCAGCAAAAATCAGCAAACTGGAAGCCGACATAGATTGGTCTGCAACCGCAGTACAGATTGAGCGGCGCATCCGCGCGTTCGATCCGTTTCCCGGATGCGAAACAACCATCAGCGGGGAGCGTATCCGGATCTGGGGTGGGTGGGCGACCGATGGCGCGGTTGCGGCTCAAGCGGGTATTGTCATTGCGGTTACGCTAGACGATTTCTCAGTACAGTGTGGCCAGGGCGCGTTACGCATCACTTCGGTACAACGCCCGGGCGGACGACGTATCACGGCACGCGAACTGCTGCAATCCATTGCGGTAATACAAGGGCAGCAATGCAAAAAACGATGAATAAGAAGAACCACACCACGCGCAAGCCGCAGGACCGACAGCCCAAGCCCCCACCTGTTGCACCAGTAGAGTCGCGCGGCATGGTCGCTGTGCAGATCACCACCGCCGAGGTCGTCGGTCGCGTGTTGGGCGGTAAGAATTTGGACCGCGAACTGGGTGAGGCACTTTCCCGCAGCAGCAATCTGTCGGCCAACGAAAGGCAGGCGGTGCACTCAATCAGTTTCGATGTTCTGAGACACTACGGACTCCTCAACGCACAGCTGGATGTTCTACTCAGTCAGCCGATGACCGACGCACCGGTAAGATTCCTGTTGCTGGTGGCACTTGCCCAGCTTCAGTTTTCGAAAGTTGCCGCCCATATGGTTGTGGACAATGCGGTAGATGCCGCCGTCACCATGGGGTTTTCCCGCGCGAAGGGGCTGACCAACGCCATACTCCGAAATTATCTTCGGGCGCCCGAAAAGTTTGAGCGGAAACGTTTTAAAGACCCGGTTGCAAGCTTTGATCATCAGCGCTGGTGGATAGCGCGGCTTGAGGCTGAGTATCCCGACTACTACCAAGGGATCCTTTACTCGGCGCGCGCACGACCACCCATGCATCTGCGCGTGAATATCCGCAAAACTTCGCCGCCGGCCTATCTGGCGCTACTGGCAGCGCAGAGCATTTCGGCGACACAGATCGGCGATGCCGCGATTGCGCTAGAGACACCGGTGCCGGTGGGTCTGCTGCCTAATTTCACTGACGGCTGGGTATCAGTGCAGGACGTGGGTGCCCAGCAGGCGGGGTACCTACTCGGTGTGCGCGATGGTATGCGCGTACTCGACGCGTGTGCCGCGCCCGGCGGTAAGAGCGGCCACATACTTGAGCGTGCCAGCGTTCAACTCACCGCGCTCGATAGCGATCGCGTCCGCCTGAAGCGCGTATCAGACAATCTGACGAGACTAGGGCTCAAGGCAACCGTGAAGCACGCCGACGCCGCCAAAGTTGACGACTGGTGGGACAAGCGACCGTTCGACCGGATTCTGCTGGATGTTCCCTGCAGCGGCTCGGGCGTTGTACGCCGCCATCCCGACATCAAATGGATACGGCGCGAGACCGATATCAAGCGGTTCGCAATTGCGCAGATCCGGCTTCTGACTGCCATGTGGCAATGTCTGGGGGACGGTGGTAGATTGCTTTACGTTACCTGTTCGGTGTTCGCCGCGGAGAATCAGGACATCATTGCAGCGTTCTTGCATTCCGAACCAACCGCACGATCAATTTCAGTTTCGGCCGCGCTCGCTGCGGGTATCGGCCATCGACTCGCCGGGCAGCTCTCCGAGACCGACGCCATCAAGGAC
>Ga0209591_10002282_pt1 | contig 23127 bp, 15 predicted proteins | sample MAT01_FD_187207 | JGI IMG/M metagenome (GOLD analysis project Ga0209591, IMG submission 187207) | Freshwater microbial communities from Lake Fryxell liftoff mats and glacier meltwater in Antarctica - MAT-01 (SPAdes) (version 2) | ecosystem: Environmental > Aquatic > Freshwater > Ice > Liftoff... | reverse complement strand
CGGGTCGGCCCAGGCAGCCGATACGGGCGAGGAAGGGGTTGCGATGGCAGTGGATCACGGCGGGCCCCACTTTCGACCTGGAGGGCTCCACTGGAGTTTCTGCTCTATGGCATCGCTTCCTCCTTCTCCAGGCTTACCCTGGCGCAACGGACATCCGTCTCCAAAAAGAATCACCAACCTCAAAATGGCACTTGCCGCCGTCGGGACCCGACCCGACCCGCGACCGCCGAGCTCCGCCAGAATCAAAGCGGCCAGCCGCCTCCGTGCGCCCAACGCGTTTGATCAATGGCCTCCTATTTTCGAATCGCAGATCACCGACAAATGCCTCCATGCCCCATTGGCGAGACCGCCAGAACCCCCATACTATAGAGCTATGTGCGCGAAGCGCTCGGGCGCACGGGTCGTTGGGGCACAGACAGACGTCCGGGCGCTGGCGCGTCGCCTTCGGGACTTGCCGCGCTTGCGTACCGCACTTGCGTCGGGCCGCCTGTCGCTGTCCGTCGTCGAGCTGGTCGCGCGCCTCGTGACGCCGGAGGATGAGGCCGAGTGATCGACTTGCCGGCGACGCTCGGCGGCGCTCTCGAGGTTGTCGGGGCTGAGGCTCGGGCTTTTCGTCTCGAGGTCGCGGCCCTGCGCGAGCGCGCCGAAGCGGCGGTCGAGGCGATGCGGCCTGGCGACGACGTCGTCCCGCCAGCCACGCTCGTCGTGACCTGGCCGGACGATGACGACCCGACCGCCCCGGCAGAGATCGACCGGCCGCTTCGCCAAGCAGTGTCGCCACCCGTGTCGCTCTCCTCCGCCGACGCGACGGAGCTCCTGGCACGCCTCGAAGGTCGCAGCCCGTCCAAGCTCGACCCACCCGACGACGACACCCGCGACGCCGTCGACGACATCGAGCGCGCGGTCGTCGGCGCAATCACCGGACTCACCGAAACGCCTGCGAGTCAGTTGTCCGAGGCGATATTGGGCCAGACGAACCAAGCTGATTTCCCTGTGCGAGCGCTGCCACCTCGAGCTCGTGCACGACCACAAGCTGCGTGTAATTCTCGGCCAGGAGCCTGGCGAGCTGTCGCGCGTTTCAGCCGACCCGCAACGGCGCTTCGGCAAGTGCCCCCTCATCCTCAATCACACCCCAGCCGCGCGAGGCCATCGACTTCACGTCGTTCTTCCGCGGGCAGGTCGATGAGGTTGCTCAGGGTGCGACGGTGAACAAACCGACCACCGCGCGACGCGCGTTGGACTCGACCCGTTCACCTTCATAGTCGGTCGGATACGGCTGCACCCAACCGAGCACGACGGAGCTCTTACCGTCGCCGCGCGCGGGAGCGGCCGTCACCGTGCACTGGGTCGTGAGGCAGTTGACGCCGAGCGCGTCGCGCGCGTAGCTCACGTCGAACGGCGCCTTCGCCGCATCCCACGGCACGTGCGTGAGCGTCAGCTCCAGCGTGGCGTTCGTGACCAGCACCAGACCGTCGGCGACGAGGGCCACATCCGAAGGCGCATCCACGCGCCCGAAGCCGCCGACGCGATGTGCCACCACCTGGCCCGTCGCGCCGTCGATCCGCACGATCGCGCTCGTCACGCCGATACCGCCCTCCTCGGACTCGGCCCTTCCGAGCGCGACGCCGCCGATGGTCCACCCCTCCGCGTAGCGCACCATGAGCACCAGATCGTCGCCATCGACGTTCTGCACCAGCGTCGGCCCGCGCGGCCCGCGCAGCGTCCACATGACCGCGCCGTCAGCGCCGATGCGCCGCCACACGTGTTCCTCGACCGTGCCGGGCACGTCTTCGGCCAGCCCGAGATTGACATCACTGTACGTCACGATCCCATCACCCAGCACCATCACGGTGCCTGCGTCGCGGAGCTTCGTCGGCCGCGCCGGCTGCAATCCGTCCGCCGTCGCACCCACCAGATCGATCGCACCGGAACTCGCGTTCCAAGCCAGCCCGATGAACCCGCCCGGCGACGCGCCACCGCCGATCACATCCATCGCGACGACCGCCTCGACGGCCAGCGATTCATCCAGGAACACGGCGCCGTTCTTGCCAGCCGGCAGCGACGGATGCAGCACGGGGCCGACGACGTAGCCGCCACCCGCGAGCGCCCTCAGCATGTCGCGTCCCTGGACGGCCGTCAGGCTCGCGCCCTCGAGCGCGACCGTGCGCGGAGCCTCTCCTGGCGACCACACGCTCACGCTCGGCGCTTCCGCCGACCACAACGCCACCGCTTCGCCCGCCGCGTTCCGATCGACGCCGTGAATCGCCGACCTCCCTTCCGCCGGGCCGAGCGGCGCGACCTCCAGCCGGCGTACGCGCGCCTCGACCGCGAGCGTCATCTGCAGGCGCTTGCCGTTTACGTCCCTGGTCGGGAGGACCGTCACCGTCCAGTACCTGCCATCGCCGGCCGCCGAAGGCGACACCCCTCCACCGCCCAGGCGCGGTGCCGTGGTCTCGGGGCCGCCAATGATCTCCACCGGCAAGACCACGCTCGGCGGCGCGAGCACGACACAGTCGGCGCTGCACGACACGCCGAGCGTCGGAAATTCGAGCGTCAGCGGCGTCTCGGCGTCGAATGTGATGGCAATCTCCTGCCACATTCGCGGCACATATCCAGACACTCGCGGACTGGTCCATAGGCCTTGAAAGTCGGTCACCACGAAAGATCTCACCAGGATCTCGCCGTCGGGTCCAAAGCGCGCAGCGACCGGCGAATGCGAGGGGGCGAGGGTGGCGCTGCCGTCGGAGGAGAGCGGCAGTGCCTGGGTCCACGTGCGCGGCGCGAACCCGGGCGGGACGTGCGACCACGCCATGTGGCGATGGAAGCGGCTCACCACGTCGACGCTGCCGTCGTCCTGCACACGCATGTCGAGGGGGTCGCCGCGACCCGCGTCGATCACCTCCCATTCGCCGTCGACCAGGCGCCCGAGCATCATCTCGCCGAGTAGGCGGTCCCCGGTCCGCCAGGCGGCGTAGAGCGTGCCGTCCGCAGCGATGTCGAAGGCGCTCGCGATCCCGCCCAAGACCGTGCCGTCGCCACCCGGAACTGTCTCGGCGTGCCACTCGCGCCACACGCCGTCTTCGAAGATCGCTCCGTTCGCGTCGTAGCCGCTGCGCACGAGGAACCCGCCCGTCCGGAGGTACTTCACGGTCAACATCGCCGGCGTTTGCGCCAGAGGGGAGCTGGGCGTCGGCTCGTCGCGCACGAGCTCGCCGTCGACCATGCGCGTCGAGTGCAGCCCCGCATAGGCCCACCACAGGCGCACCTCGCCGTTGTCGTCGACCGCGACGCGCGTCGGCGGCGCGGCGCTGGCCTTGTGCAGAGGCTCCTCCGAGATCCAGCCGGTGTCCTCCAGGGCGGCGCGCGTCCACGGCCGCTTCGGGATCTGGTAGAGCCTCAGCTCGGCGCCCGCCGGACCGGTCGCGCCGCGCGAGCGCACGATATAGATCGTGCCGTCCGGGCCGACGTCGATGCTGTCGCCCGTCGGCCCGAGCGGCGGCACATACGGCGTGCACCGACCCGGTGGCAGGTACGCGTACCCCTTCGTCAGCGGTTCCGCTCCAGAGCGGGTCATGAGCAGGTGGAGCCCGCCGTCTGGATCCCACGCCGCGTCCTGCAGCCAGACGGGCTTGGTCCAATAGCCGGGCCCGCCGCAGCCCGAGGTCCGCACGAACGTGCGCGTCGGGGTACCGATGAAGCTTATGTCCAGCTCCGACCCGGTGAGCCGCTCGATTGTGCCCCTGAGCGCGCCCCCACCGTTGAGCGGCGTCAGCTCGAAGCGGCCGTCGCGGACCGTATAGCTGCCGAGCCAGAGCTGCACTGAGTCGAAGTCGCCGACGAGCTCGGCCATCGGCGCCCCAGCCGTAGTCTCGCCCGGCAGCGGCTCGACCCCGAAATGGATCAGCGCCGGCACCGGGCCATCCCCTTGCGGGCCGACCTCGACCCAATAGCCATCGAGATTCACCGGCGTGACGTCGACCGGCTTTGTGTCGCCTGGGTCTTTGCCCGCGTCATCGCTACACGCGCTCGCACCGGAGAACACGAGCGCCGCGAGCAGTGCCGCGCGGGGTACGATGGACAGGAACATGAGGACCTCGCGGCAGCGGCGGGACAGACGCAGTGGATGACCATGGTACGTGACGAGCGAGGCGAGCTTCTATCACCGACCTCTCAGGGCGTCGGGCCAATGAGCCAGCCCGATTGCGCGAGCGGGCTCGGAGTGCCGGCCGCGGCTCCGGGTGAGCCGTCGTAGAGCTGCGCCACGATGATCCACTGACCGTTTGGGAGCTTGCCGAGCGCCAGCGGCTCGGCGCGGGTCGGCAGCGGGAGCGTGATGGCGAGGTCGAACGGCGCCCAGTCCTTCCAGCCGCCGGCGACCGTCGCGCGGGCGATGCTCCCGTCGCGGCGGACGGCGTAGACGTCGTCGCTGTCGCGGTCGTGATAGAGGCTATGCACGTTGCCGACGTCGGCGGCGGCCGGCACCACGCTCCAGCTCGGCTCGCCCGCGGCATCGAAGTCGACCGACAAGAGCGTGCTCGTGACCGAGATGTGCATCAGCACCTTGCCGCCGTGGGTCGCGAACAGCGGCGGCAGGTCGTCGACCTGGCCGACGAGCTGGACGTGTGGCGGTAGCGGCGTGACGTTCGGCGTGAGCGCGCCGAGGCGATCGATCGCGTGCACGCCAAGCAGCACACCGCCATTGTAGCTCGCCTCGAAGACGAGGAAGAAGCCGTCGCCGCTAGCGACGTAGAACGGCTGCTGGAGGGCGCCCTTGCCGGGCAATATCTCCTCAGGCACGAGCACGGGCGGCCCTAGCGTGCGGCCGCCATCGCTGCTGAGGATGTACGCGCCGCCGGCCTCCCCGAGCGGGTCGAGACCGGTGAACAGCATCAGCTCCCCGTCGGCCGCCACGCCGCGAAAGTAGTACGGAAGGTTGATGCGACGGCTCGCATCGTAGACCGGCGTGCCCCAGATGCCGTCAGCGCCGACCCAGCCGGTGAGCAGCCGCACGCCCCAGCCGGGGTAGACCGCGGGCCCGTCGCTGAACTTGTTGCTGGTCCAGGTGAGGTCGCCGTCATGGCGGAAGAAGTCGGGCATGCCGAGCTCGATGGCGCCGCCGAACGGCAGGCGCTGCTTCACCTGCGCGAAGGTCACGCGCCCGTCGAGCACTGGATGCAGGCGATTGGCGCGCTCGACGAGGTCGCCGGCCAGCGTCACGAACGCGTGCCGCTGCGTGTCGACGACCCTCTGGTTGGACACGAGCTGCCAGGCGCTCGGGTCGGCGATGGCGTCCTGGAGCTCGAACGGGAGGATGCGCTCGTAGCCCGCGACGGAGAGCGTGACCGGGGCGAGCGTCGGCGCGTCGGCGCCATCGCCGTAGACCACGTAGCGCCCGTCGGCGAGGCGGTTGTCGGGGCTGAGACGCGTGTTCCCGTCGTAGCCTTGTGCGGTCGTAAATCCGTCTGGCAGCTCACCCAGGTCGAGCAGGTTATGGCCCTGAGCGAGGGGCACGACGCCCGTGCGCACGTCATCGAACGGGGTCTCCAGGCGCGCCACGCGACCGAGCATGAACGCGCGCTGATCACCGCCGGTGCCGGCCGCGGTGGTGACGCGCACGCGCCCGGCGGACAGCGACTCGCTCATGACGAAGGTGATGCGGTTGTCGCTCCAGGCGGCGACGTCGCTCGTGGCCACGGTCGCCTCTCCGACAGTGACGCTGCCGCTTCCGCCGAAGTGCGCGCCGTGAATCGTCACGCGCTCGCCCGTCCAGGCTGTCCCGCGTGAGAGCGCCGTCATCAAGGGCGCTTCGCGCGCGTGCTCGGGCTTTACGCCGTAGCCGACGAAGCCGAAGGGCGCGCCGGTCGAGGGTCCCTGCATGCAGCTCAGCGTCTTTGGCGCGGTCAGGTCGCGGAAACAGTGCTCGCCGGTCTCCGCCGTGAGCTGCTGGTGCTCGTAGAGGTAGCGGCCGTCGGGCGTCGAGGTGGTGCCGCGCGGGTAGAACGTCGCCTCGCCGCCGATGAAGCCGTAGAAGCCGCCCACGGTGCCGTCGCTGGCGAAGATCGCGCCTGGCAGGAGCCAGTCGCCGTCGCCGCGATCGAGCAGCGCCGACTCGCTGGAGTAGTAGGCGAAGTGCTTGTTCAGGGTCGACGAGCGAAAGCCGCGCGCCGTGCCGTCGGGCGCGACCTCGATGAGCGTCGTCTCGACGATGCGCTCCGAGAGTACGTTGGTGCCCTGGGTGGTGTCGGCCTCGATGACGTGCGACGCCATCGAGAAGACGATCTTGCCGTCCGAAGTGACGGCGACTGGCGCGTAGCGGCGACCCTCCCCATCGGTGAGCCAGGGCTTGAGCCCGTCCTCGATGCGCCAGCGTTCGTCGCTCTGCCATACGCCGTCTGCGAAGTTGTCGACGAGGTCATAGGCCTTGCCGTCGAGCGGTGGATCGGTGACCTGGAAGCGGGTGTACAGGTCGACGAACCCGCCCGACGACTTCACGACGACCCACCCGTGCCGGCCCCGGTCGGCGATGAGCTCACGCCCGTCGGCAAGGTCGAAGTGCGTGCCGCTGAGATTGTAGGGCTGGTCGAACCCGAGCCCGGTCGGCGGCTCGCGATACGAGAGGCTCGGCAGGTGAGATCTCGTGCCGAAGAGCTGGCCGCCGGCCTCGAGCTGCCCGTAGCCACGTGCGGTCCCAAAGCGTACGCCGTCGTCCATCACAACGGTCGCCGCGTTCTGCGGGCAGAGGTAGCGGTGCCCGCCGGGGATGGCGATGAGCGGATCGCGACGTTCGCCGACGTCGTCGTAGACGCAGTCATGCACGTCGCCCGCGACTGGATCGATCCACTGGCTCTCGGTGTAGAGCCGGTCACCGTCCGGGGTCCAGGAGAGTTGGCTCAGCGCGACGCCAGCGACCTCGTTGACGATTTCGAAGGTCGGCGCGCCGTCGCTGAGCACGACCTTGCCGGTCTTCAGTGTCCAGGTGCCGGCGGTGGCCGGCGCGAGCCAGGCGACATGCTGCCCGTCGGACGCTATCGCGACCGAGCCCGCCGCGATGGGCCAGCTCGTCGGCGACGACTTGCCGGTCGCGGGGTCGAACAGGAGGATCGCCGGCTGGGCCAGGTCCTGGCGGATCATGACGATGAAGGCGTCCACCGCGACCCCTTCGACAAGCGTCGGATCGACGTCGGGCTCGGCGTCGTTGGTCTTGGTCTCGCAGCCGGAGAGCGGGAAGGCGAGCGCGAAAAGGAGCCTGGCGGTCGTGCTGTTCATCGGCACCTGGGACGTGTGAGCGACGGGATCTCGAAACTCGGCGAGGACGAGCAGACGCATATACTCGCGAATGTTCAGTCGAGGTGAAAGCTCGCCTGTACCGGCGGCAGCGCCCCCGGCCGTGCGCGGCGGGTACCACCAGCGAGATAGTGGAGCACACTTGCGTAGCGCGTCGGCCTCGCTTGGTTTGGATCGGCCCCACGTTCGATCAGGAGCTTCGCGATCGCGCGATTGTCGCTCCTGACAGCCGTCAGCAGCAACGTCTGCTCGCGTTCGATCGCTCTGGGGTCGTGCCCGGCGTCGAGCCGCGCGCACATCTGAAACGTCACCTGCCATGATCGCGTCTCGCAGCGACTGCGGTGCGTGTCGGCACGCGACGACGTAGACATGGCAGCGGAATAGGCGCGCCGCGAGCGACCAGCCGCGCAGATAGAAGAGCTCGGGGGCGGCATGACGGCGCGTGCCGCCGGACGGCCCGTCCCCGTCGACAAGCGCATGATCAAAGTCGATCAGCGTGACACGCTCCGAGTGACAGGATGAGGTTATGCCTCTGCTCGGCGCCCAAGGATCAGTTGCCGACGCCCCAGTGGCTCGCATACGCGACAAGCTTTGCCAGGTCCGCGGGGGCTATGACCGCGGGCACGATGACCACCAGGCCGAGCACGACCTGAGCTCGATTGCCACCGACGTAGCCCGCGCCAATCGAGTCCCAGCCGACGTAGTCGCGGTCGTATTGATGGACCTCGGGCGCGCCGACCTGCACGCCATCGATATAGCCGGTGACGGTCCCGTCGATCGCATGGGTGAAGCCGACGAGGCGTGCGTGGCCGTCGTTCTGGCCAACGCCGCGCCGCACATGGCCGTCGGCCCAGGAGCCGCTCGCATCGGTCACGACGAGCTCGATCGCATCGCCCGCATAGCCGGCCTGATGGCGGCACGCGCCGCGGCTGTCGCCAACGACGGTCATCGACGCGTTGACCGAGTCAGTCAGCGGCGAGTCACGGTCGGTGCGACCCACCCAGAAGACGCTGCGGCCATCGGGCTGGGCGTCGAAGTCGCCCCTCAGAAAGCCGTGCGTGCCGTCGAGCACGACGCCATCCGCCGGACCGAATGCGCGCCGTGCATAGATCGGCCGGCCGTCCTCCGGCAGGAGGTCTGGACCGCGCCCGGCGAGGTCGGTCCAACGCATGATGCCCGCCCCCTCGACATCGCGCGACATGAGGTGCACGGCGGTATCCATCGCATTGCCGCTCGCGTGCACGACGCCTGCGGGCGTGACCGTGACCGCGTCCGCGTGCCCCGGCGCGTACGCGACCGACGGCACCTCGTGCCACTGCACGCCGTCGGCGCTGTGCCAGAGATCGTTGTGGTTCAGGTTGTCGGCGCCGAAGCCGCTCGCGACCCACAGCTCGCCCGCGTAGGCGTAGGTGTTGTGGTACTCGCGGCCGACCCAGGGTGCCGCGCCGTTGGCGAGGACCTGCGTCCAGGTGGCGCCGTCGAAGCTCCAGACGTCATTGTAGAAGTCGCGTTCGCCGACGTGCAGGTAGGTGCCGCCCCCCATGAGCCACAGCTTGCCGGCGTGCTCGACGAGGTTGTAGGCCATGCCGCGCGGCGCCCAGGGCGCATCGGGCAGGCGCTCCCAGGTGGCCCCGCCGTCGCGCGAACGCCACACATCGTTGAGCGCCGTCGCCTTGTCCGCGAGATCGATCTGGCCACCCATCACATAGAGGTCGGCGCCAAAGCTGCCGACCATCTGCAGGATCCTGCCGCCCCAGGGCGCGTCGGCCGTGACCAGCTCCCAATGCAGGCCGTCGCGCGAACGCCAGACATCGCCCGTCACGTGCAGATAGTCGCCGCCGACGACATAGATGTAGGGCGTGCGGTCGACCGTGAGCGTGAGCCAACCGACCGTGTGGCGCGGCGTCCAGCGAGCGGACTGGCCGGTCGTTGGCGGGCTCGAGTCGTGGGCGAGCTCGAGCGTCCAGGTCGCGCCGAGGTCGCGCGAGGACCAGACCTCGTTGGTCGTCATCTCGTCGCGCCACTCGGGCACGCTCGGGTTGTACCAGCCGCCGAGCAGCCACAGGCGGTCGCCAAACCACACGAGGCCTGCGCCGTCGCGCGGATGCCAGGGCGAGGTCGCGGCGATCTGACGCCACGACCAGAGCGGCGTGACCGGCCCCGCGAGCGTGATGCCCGACGAGGCGACATAGACGCGGGCGCCGGGGATCTCGGTCGGGCTCCAGGCGGGTGTTGTGTCCGCGGGCGCGTCATCGGGCGCGGGCGCGTCATCGGGCGCGGGCGCGTCATCGGGCGCGGGCGCGTCATCGGGCGCGGGCGCGTCATCGGGCGCGGGCGCGTCATCGGGCGCGGGCGCGTCCCCGGGCGCGAGCGTGTCCGCGCTGTCCGACGCGACCCGCGTAACCCCGTCGCCACACCCCGCGACGACCACGACGACGCTCACGACCAGTGCCACCCCCATGGCGAACCCATGTCGAGCGCCCCTCATGAAGGTCGCACCCGTGGCGGCCGACCACGACCCCGAGCGCGCTGCAGCTCACCTGTCGGCCCCGGCCACGCGTTCGCCGCGACCCTCACGACAACCCGCTCCGGTACGATCCGATAGCCGCCTTCGTGCGCCTCGATCGCGTCATCGAGCCCGAGCCGACGCAGGGTGCTAATCGCGGTATGCAGCCGCTGGTCACGGCTCTCGGCCGCGAGCCGCTCGTCGGGCCACATCGCGGCCGCGAGGTGCTCGCGATCGACGCCGCTCTCGCCCCGCATGCGCCCTTGCGCGAGCGCGCCGAGCAACGCCCGGATGAGTGGGCGCGTGCTGAGATCGACCCAGGTCGCGCCGGCACGAAACGCGCTGTCGTCGCTCGCGACCGCGATGGCGGCACCGACCTGGCCATGCGCAATCGCGCTCGTCGCCTCGAGCAACAACAGCGCACGCCGGGCCCGGAACGTATGCGCGGCGGCCGCAGTGGCCGCATCACGCGCCTTGGTCAGGCGCAATGCGACAGCGGGATCGGCCTCGCTCCCTGGCGCCTCGATCGCCCGGAGTGCCTCACAAGCGCCGTCTTCGACCGTGCCGCTCGGAGCAACGGCAGCCGAAGGCGATGCGGCGCTTACGCCGGGCTCGCCTGCTGCTGGGACCACGGTCCCCGTCAACACCCCGAGCGCGTGTGTGAGCGCCGCGTGCCATGCCTTCTCGAAGCTCGTGCCGAGCCCGGCCGCTGTCTCCATTAGAAGCTCCCGCGCCAGCTCATAGCGCCCCAGCTCGAGCGACAGCAATGCCCGATCGAGCAGCGTCTCCTGCCGTTCACGCTGCGAGCCGCGCGGGTCGAACAACGACAGCGCCGTCACGAGCTCGGCATCGGCAAGCGCCAGCCGCCCGAGGTCGTGCAGTGCCCGCCCCCGCTCGAGATGGAACAGCGCATCGAAGAAGCGCAGCGTACCACCCGACCGCAATAGCCCCGCCTCGATGTGCTCCAGCCCGCGCGTCGGGTCGCCGCGATGGATCGCCAGGAATGCGCGCGTCAAGATCAAGAGACACGCAGTCGTCGAGTTGCCCGGCGCGAGCCGACCGAGCGCCTCCGCGAGCCTGCCCTCATCGTCTGCGCGCGTATCGCCGAGCGCACGCCGCGAGCTCACCTGCGCCGCGAGCGCGTACGCATGCACCTCGGCGCTCTTCTTCGCGAGGTCCGAGCGCAGCAGCGAGTCGGCCAAGGCCAGCAACGTGCGATGGTCCCACCGGTAGTAGTGCACGATCCCGAACGCGGTCGTGATCATCAGCGCGTTGCCGCCGGCTGTAAGCCAGTCCCCGACACGCGCGACGAGCCCGTCGATGACCGCCGTCTCGGCACTGCTCGCGGCCGCGACCACTGTCACCAGCGCGGCACCGAGGCGCGTCTGCAGCGGCACCGCGTCCACCTCGGCACGCCCCAATAAGCTCGATGTCCACTCGGTCGCGACCGGCCCAAAGCCGGTCCGCTGGAACAGCGGCACGAGTGCGACCGCGACCCGCAACGCATAGGTCAACGTGACCACGCCTGGCGTCTCGAGCCCGCGCCGTAGGACTGCCAGATAGAGATCACGGTCACGCGCCACCTGCGACGCCACCGCCGGCGGCAGCTCACGCGAGAACGCGCTCAGGTGCGGCTCGACCCGTGCGAGCAGCGTCTCGGCGATCGCGGCATGCGCCGCCTCGATCGCTGCCTCGTCGATCTGCGCCAGCGCAAAGTCCTTCACCGTCTCGAGCACCCGGTAACGCACCCCCGCGGCCGCCTGCTCGGGCGCCAGCATGGAGTAGCGCGCCAGCACCTCGAGCACTTCGAGCGCCTCCGCCCGACCACCCGGCACTTCGTAAGGATGGCGAAGCCTGGGCTGTGGCGCCGCGTCGACCGTGGACCGTCCGACGATGCTGGCCGCCAGCTCGAGGTCGAAGCTCCCGCCGAGCACCGCCAACCGCGCCAGCGCCTGTCGCCGATCGGGCCCGAGCTGGTCCCACGACCACGCGACCGCCGCGTCGCGCGAGCCGCGTCGCGGGTGGGTGCCCCCTGCCCCCGGCAGCGATAGATCGAGCCGCTCGTCGAGCAACGCCAGGAGCCCCTCGGGGCTGATGAGGTGCGCGCGTGCCGCGGCCAGCTCGAGCGCCAGCGGCAGCCCATCGAGGCGTGCCGCGAGCCGCTGCAACCCGGTCCGGTCGGTCTGCCAGGCCGACCCTGCCCCAGCGCGAGCCCGAGCGATGAGCAGCTCGACCGCGGGCGAGTCGGGCCCGTCGTGCTTCATCGGATGCACCTGGAGTGTTGTCTCCTCCGGCCGCATCAATGCGACGCGCGTCGTCACCAACAACTGCAGCTCCGGCGCCCGCGACAATAAATCGATCAACGCGTCGGTCGCCGTGAGCGCCAGGTGCTCGAAATTGTCGACTATCAACAAGACCCGTCCACGCCGCGCGCGTGCCAGAGCGAGCCCCACTGCGACGTGTGGCGCCGCGCGATCGAGGCCGCTTATCTCCAGGTCCAGCGCGGCCGCGAACGCTATCGCCAGCTCGGGCAGGCTGTGCAGTCCGACCGCGTCGCAGTAGGCGACATCGCCCCCACGCGCTGCACCGACGGCCAGCGCGAGTCGCGTCTTGCCGACGCCGCCAAGGCCCGTGAGCGTGATGAGGCGCGCCCCCGCGACGAGCTGTGCCAGGGTCTCGGCAAGCTCCTCGGCACGGCCGATGAAGCCGGTGGGCGGTCGGGGTAACGGGTTCATTGGGCGTTCCGCGAGATACTTACCTCAAACGCCCGTAAAAAGAATCCCCCCGCCCAGGACCGAGGTTGTCCATGGCCCGACATGGCCCGACCTGGCCCGACCTGGACCACCATGGACCGCCATGGCCCCGCCCGAAACGGCTGGCACTGCCGACGCTGGCCGACTCGGTCACAACCACCTATCTTCGGCGTGCACCGCTTGGAGAACTGTCCCCATGTCAGCCGAATCGCACCCGCCAATCGCGCTCAGCCACACCATGATGGACGTGCCGCTCACCCTCGACGGGCTCGTCCGGCGCGCAGCACTCCGCTTCGGCCAGGTCGAGATCGTGTCGCGCCGGCCCGATCGCTCGCTGCATCGCACGACCTACGCCGCCGTCGCGGCGCGCGCCGATACGCTCGCCAAGGCCCTCGTCGGGGCCGGCATCGGCAAGGGTCACGCGGTCGCGACGCTGATGTGGAACCACGCGGTCCACCTCGAGGCCTACTTCGGGATCCCGCTCGCCGGCGCGGTCATCCACACCCTCAACCTGCGCCTGCACCCCGACGACATCGCCTACATCGCGCACGACGCGGGCGACCGCTTCCTGCTCGTCGACGAGGTGCTCGTGCCGCTCGCGCAGAAGGTCATCGCGGCGTTGTCCCAAGGCGCACGCTTCGAGCGCGTCTTTATCGCCAATCGCGCCGACCTCACGGCCCCCCTGCCCGCCGGCATGGAGGACTACGAGGCCTTCGTCGCGGCAGCCCCGGCCGATGCCACCCTGCCCGTGCTGGACGAGAACGACGCGCTCGGCTGCTGTTACACGTCGGGCACGACCGGCCGCCCCAAGGGCGTCGTCTACTCCCACCGAAGTACCATCCTCCACTCGATCGTCTCGGCCCTCCCGGACTCCCTGTCGCTCTCGCGCCGCGACACGCTCATGCCGGTCGTGCCGATGTTCCACGTCAACGCCTGGGGCCTGCCCTACACGGCCGCCCTGGTCGGCGCCAAGCAGGTCCACCCGGGCCCCTTCCTCGACGCGCCGAGCCTGCTCGACCTGATGCAGCACGAGCGCGTCACCTGCGCGGCCGGCGTGCCGACCTTGTGGCTCGCCATCCGTGAGGTGCTCGCCAAGGACCTGTCGGCGTACACGCTGATGCCCGGCCTGCGCATGATCGTCGGCGGCTCGGCGGCGCCCGAGTCGCTCATCCGCGACTTCGACCGCCTGGGACTGACGCTCCTCCACGCCTGGGGCATGACCGAGACGTCGCCGATTGGCCTCGTCGCGCAGGTCCCGCCCGAGGCCGACACGGCCGGCTCCGACGAGCACTATCGGCTGCGCGCGACGCAGGGCACACCGCCCCCGCTCATCGAGGTACGTGTCAGGAACGACGCTGGCGACGTGCCGCACGACGGCAGCACCAGCGGCGAGGTGCAGGTGCGTGGTCTCTGGGTCGCGGGCCGCTATTCGAGCGGGCGCAACGCCGTCGGAGTCGCGGCCGAGACCGCCTCGAAGTGGACCGACGACGGCTTCTTCCGGACCGGCGATGTCGCAAAGGTCGACGCCTACGACCATGTGCAGCTGACCGATCGCCTGGCCGACATGATAAAATCCGGCGGCGAGTGGATCGCCTCGGCCGAGCTCGAGACGGCGCTGATGGGCCATCCGGCGGTGCTCGAGGCCGCGGTCGTCGGCGTGCCGCACCCGCGCTGGAGCGAGCGGCCGCTGGCGGCGGTCGTCTGGAAGCCGGGCCAGAGTGCCACCCCGACCGAGCTCGCGGCATTCCTCGGCGCGCGCTTCGCGAAGTTCTGGATCCCGGATGCGTTCGTCACTCTCGACGCGATCCCGCGCACGTCCGCCGGCAAGTTCAAGAAGTCCGAGCTGCGCGAGCGGTTCAAGACCTGGCAGTGGTGAACAAGCGTTCGCGCACCGAGCCCGAGGTCCGCTACGGGGATGAGCCGCTGTGCTTGGATGCGAGGCGCTCCATGCGCTCACGCATCCAGTTTGCAGCCTGGGTAAGTCGTTCAGGCGGCGCGGTAAGTGCCCGCACGCGACGGTCTCGGTGGGTCGCCAGCGCGAAGGCGAGGTTGTATTCGAGCTCGAAGGCGGCGCGCGTGATGTAGGCGTTCAGGTCGCCCGGCTGGAAATGCAAGCGGGGGACCCCGTTTGCGGAGGGCATCTGCGTCTGAGTCATATTCAGATGCATATGCGCATTACCGGAGGCGAAACAATCCAGCCGCATGAGCTCGTCGCCGAAAGTGTAGACGGAGGCGCGCGGCCCGCTTCCGAGCGCCGCGTTGATCCAGCAGACCTCGAGCCTGAGTGCGGGAGTGACGGCGATCGATTCCAGCCCGAGCACGTTCGGCCGCCCGGCTTGCGTGAGAGCAGGAGGTTCGGGTTTTCTCGCTCTCAGTTTTTTGGACGCAGTCTCGACGACCCAGGCCGCGAGTGCGTCGGCGCTGCGATGTTGCCGCAGCCACGACAAGGCGTGGGGGAAACGTCGACCCGCCCAGCGCTGGACGGCCCGTCGCAGCTGGCTCACGAAGCGTGAGCGATCGGCCATCGCGAGATCCCGCACGTGCTCCCGGAAGCTGGCATGCCAACCTGGCTCACGCATGCGTTCGGTCCACAACGCGAGTTCCCGAGCTCGCTCAGCGACCGGCAAGCCTGGATGATCGCCGCGCTTGAAGTACAGGATCGTCGGTTCGATGCTCATCCGGGCGCGGCAGGTTGGATCCGCCAGGAACTGGGCCCACATGTAGAGGTCGGTGAAGGTGTCGGGAGGAGTCGCGCGCCAGCCTTCGGGAAGGCGGTGATACATAGCGCGCGTGTGCCCGACGAACGACAACGGTGGGCCGACGTTCGGTCGGTGCTCGGCACGCCCGACCGCGTCGGTGATGTCGAGCTCGCGGTGAAAATACAGCCCCCCGTCCGGTGCGATGCCGAAGTTCAACGTATGACCGAAGTCAGCGTCACGGAGCAGCCCGTCCATGACCTCGATGTGGTTGGGCAGCATCAAATCGCGGTCGCACAGGTAGGTGATGATGCGACCGCGCGCCTCCGCCAGGATGGCGTGCCGTCGGCGTTCCCCCCGGCGCGCGTCCTTGGGGGCGTCGAAGAAGCGCACCCGGGGGTCGGCCGCTAGCGCTCGGATGGTCGCCCGGGCTGCGTCACTCACGCCGTCGCCGACGATGAAGACCTCGATCGCCGAGACAGTCTGAGCGAGCACGGTCGGCACCGACAAGGCGAGCAGCGCACCGCGACAACCGGTGGTCGGAATGATGACGGTTGCAACGATGCTCATGTGGCGCCGGCCCGCTGTCTCAGCGCTTGGACCGCGCGCACGATGAGGAGCCCTTCGCGGGCGTCGGTCGGCGGCGCGGCGCCCCCCTTGAGGTGATCGACAAGCTGCCGGTATAGCTCGACGTCGCGCATGGCTCACTCCCTTTGGAGTAACGAGGCTACGCTGGCGACCTACCGCGTGTCTGTACTTACTCGATGGCCGCGGTGTGGCCCGTGAGCGAGAAGTCGGGGTTCGACGTCACGCCGGAGACGAAGATGCGCCCGCGCACCGGGTCGATCGACAGCGTCTGGCTAACCCGCCCGGTCGTCAGCGGGATCTCAGCGAGCACCGCGCCCGACGCGGCGGCGTAGGTCCGGAGCAGCGGCGCGGCCGGGCCGACCGAAAGGACCACCGCGTTGCCGGCGGCGTCGACGTCCATGCCGAAAGGCGTGCCCCCGCTGCGGCGCGCGCTCCACTCGGTGTGGCCTCTGGTGGTGTCGATGCGCATGACGAAGGTGTCGATGTTGCTTCCCGTCGGCGTCGGATACCAGTCGCCAGCGATGACAATGAAGTCGCCCTGGGTCGTCGGCACCAGCTTCTGGTACTCGTTGGGCGCGGAGGTGCCGGCGTTGACCACGCGCAAGTTCAGCGACTGGCGCGTGAGCCACATGAGCGCGCCGCTCGAGCCCCTGAGGCGCATGTTGAGGATCGGACTCGGCCCGCCCGGCACGTGGTTGTAGCCGGTGATGAGGACATTGCCGCGGCCATCGATCGCCACGTCGGCGGCAACGTTCCGGACCCCCTGGTCGTCGTAGTTCTTGCTCCAGGTGAGGGCGCCGGTCTTCGTGTACTTGTAGACCTTGATGTTCCCGTTGTAGTCGCCGAAGGGCGCGCCCGAGCTGACGCACACGAGCTCGCCGTTGCTTCCGGCCGCGCACGGGCCCTCGTAAAAGGCGTCCGTCTCGAGGGCGCTCCACACCGCGACGCCGGCGGTGGTCATGACGTTGCGGTAGGCCCTGGTGGTGAGGTAGGGCTCGGAGTAGGTACCGCTCGTGACGACGCGACCGAGCGAGTCGAACATGATGTCGAACGGCGACACGCCGCTCGAGGTGGGCTTGGCGAAGGAGCGCGTCCACACGACGGCGCCGGTCGCGCCGTCGAACTTCAGCGTGAGCTGTTCTTCGACGTTGTCCTCGAAGGAGCCGTCGTTGGCATCGCAGCATGTGGTGCGGAAGACCGCGCTGGCGGCGCTCGCGACGACATAGGCCGCGCCCTGCCCGTCGATGATGACGCCGCGCGGGCTGATCATGCCATGGGGGTTCACCCACTCCGAGTACCAGAGCGAGTTGCCGGCCGCGTCGAGCTTCTCCATCCACAGCCACTGCGCTGCATCGCCCGGGATGTTCCGGGCCGCGCCCGTGAGCAAGACGTTCCCGGCCGCGTCGACCGCCGAGAAGATCCTTTTTCGACCATTGGCGATGTTGTCAGGTGAGAGGGCGACCTGCCACGTCTGGGTCTGCGCCAGCGCGGGCGTCGTCAGGAGAGTCGTCAGGCCCAGGGCCGCGAAGAAGAGTCGGTGTGTTCTCAAGATGTGCCTCCATGTGCGCGGCTTCGGTTGGAGCGTGGGCGGCGCGGGAACTCTTTCCTAGCCTGCGAGCTTCGCGCTTGGAGATCACAACGCGATCACAATTCGCGTGGGCAGCCCCGCTTCGCGAGGCCTTCGCGAATGACTTCAGCCGGAAGGCCCGCAGTAGGGACAGCGCTCGAAAACGGATACGACACGCCTTTCTGTTTGGTGCGCGCAGGGATACGTTGCTCCGTCGTCTCGGCAACCTCTGTGAACTCCTATGCAACTCAAGTCCACGTCATGAGCTCGAACAAGCAAGCCGAAGCCAAGGACGCCACATGACCGAGACGTCGCCGATCGACCTGATCACATCGGGCGGCGAGGGGATCGCTTCGGCCGAGCTGCGCGAGCGGTTCAAGACCTGGCGGTGGTGAGCATGCGCGAGCTGCGGCTCAAGGCCGCCGTCATCAACCTCGAGATCGGGGTAGTGATGCGCGAGGGCCAGGTCAGCAAGCTCTCGCCGACGGAGCTGAAGGTGCTGCGCTACCTCGCCCGTCGGAGCCCCGACGCGGTCGCCAAACGGGAGCTCGAGCGCGAGGTGTGGGGCTACCGCGAGGGGGTCGAGTCGCACACGGTGATGTCGACCATGCTGCGCCTGCGCCAGAAAATCGAAGCCGATGCCAAGGCGCCCGATCACCTCGTGACCGAGCGCGGGCTCGGCTATCGCTTGCTGCTCCCGGTCGGCGCACAGTCGGCCCCGGCCCTGTCGACAGCGCAGTTCCTCACCTCGCGCATGCCGCACAACCCGCCGCCGACCGCGCTGCTCGGCCGCGACCCGCTCGTCGCCAACGCCTTGCTCGCCCTCGAAAACACCCGCTGTCTGACCCTCTTTGGCCCTGGCGGCATCGGCAAGACGCGCATCGCGCACGCCATCCTGGAACGGCTCGCGACCGATGATCGGGTCGTGGTCTTCTGCGACGTAAGCGCCGCCAGCTCGGCCGACGACCTCGTGCACGAGCTCGCTGCGACGCTCGGTGTGCAGCTCGTCGCAATCGCCCCGCAGGACGCCATCGCGCACGCGTTGCTCGGCCCGAAGCGGGTACTGGTGGCGCTCGACAACATCGAACAAGTGCTCGCACCGGCGCGCGCGTTCATCGCCGATGCGTTGGCGCGGGTCCCGGGCCTCACGGTCCTGGCGACGACGCGCGAGACGCTCGCGAGCCCGTTCGAGTCCGTCATTGTCGTGCCGGCCCTCAACGGCCGGGACGCAGGCACCCTCTTCAGTGGGTGCTACCGCCGCGCGGCGCCCGACGCACCGGCGCTCACTCCGGATGAGGTCGAGGCCGTCGTCGCTGCCTGTGAAGGCGTGCCACTGGCGCTCGAGCTGGCCGGCGCGCGCGGCCGCCTGATGCCACCGCGCGAGCTGGTGCGCCGCTTCGATGAGGTCCTCCAACGCCCCGGTCCGGCGCGCCACTCGAGCCTCGAGACGAACATCCGCTGGTCGTGGGACCTGCTGTCCGAGGCCGCGCGTACGCTGTTGCTCAGGCTCTCGTGGTACGCGAGTGGCTTTGGCCTGGACGCGGTGCTGGGCGTCGCCCGCGACCTCGTCGCTGGCGCTAGCAGCGAGGTCGACCTCCTGGACGAGCTCGTCAGGAAGTCGCTCGTCACCGTCGACCGTCACACGTCGCGCTTCGCTGTGGCTCAGTCGGTGCGGGCCTTCGCGCGCAATGTCGCGTCCGTCGCCGTCGCCGGGGAACGCGATCTGACCGCCGCGCGCTGGCTCGCCCAGGCGGCGCTCGGCTGGGTAGGCGACCTCGAGACCGGGGACACCCGTGCCGTTCGCGAGGCCAGCGACGCGTTGGCGCACGAGGCGGGCAATCTGCGCTCAGCGACACTGGAGGTGCTCGCCCAGGACCCGTCGCTGGCCTGCCAGCTGGTGCTGGCGCAGCGCTCGCTGTGGCTCACCGACGGGCCTTACGCCGACGCGCTCGCCTGCATCCAGGCGGTCGTTCGGGAGACGCATCCAGGTGAAGCGAGCGACGCCTCACGCGGGCCTCTCGAGTTTCTGCGCGGCCGCCTGTTGCTCGGCCTGGGGCGCATCCCCGAAGCGCTCGGCGCCTTCCTGCAGGCGGGCGGAGACACGAGCGCGCCCGACCGCGTACGCGCACAAGCCTGGACCCTCTTGGCGAGCACGCTCGGGCACGACGCCAACGCCGAACGCGCCCGCGGTGAGGCCCATCACCTCTTTGGCGACACACCGCTTGGCCAGGCCGACCGGCTGGCGGCGATGGCGAGCGCGGCCTGGTACCGCGGCGACGTGGAAGACGGCCTCGCGTTGGCTGAAGCCTCGCTGCGCGGCTTCGAGCAGCTTGGCGTTGCCCGGCGCAGCATCCAGATGCAGATCCATTGCGGCCGTTACCTGCTCGATCTCGAGCGCCATGGCGCCGCCTTGCGCTATCTGACGCGCGCCCATGAAGCCGCGCTGGAGGCGGGCTTGCGCCACTACAGCCTGGCCGCCAAGGCGATCATCGCCTACCTGCATCACGACCGTGGCTCGTTCGAGGAGGCGCGTGCGACCTATAGCGCGGTCGGGTTCGAGAGTCAGCGCCAGGGTCGGCTCCTATTGACGGCCCTCGTCCGCATCTACGAGGCGAGCCTGCCGGGCGAGCGACAGGCCCGCATCACGCTGCTCGAGGGGACCCTGCGCGCCATCGACCGGGTGGACATGCGTGCCATCGAAGCGCTCGCATTGGCAACGCTCGTGCGCCTCGATCCGAGCCGTCAGGATGCCGCCGCCCGCGCGCGTGCACTTCTGGCGCAGCCCAACGCGGTGCCATCCCCCCGACGCGAGGCCGTGCAGGTACTGCTCGGCGACGCGTTGCCGCCCGAGGTGGTCTCACGCGCGGCGATTATCCGCGTGTCGGCCCGCGTGTCGTGATCAGGTGCGACTCGCAGCGGGTTGCCGAGGTGCGGCTCAGGGGGACGTAAGCGTCGCCCCGATGAGGATGTTGTCGCCGAGCACTTCGCCCGGGGCTACGCCGGCTTCTCTACGCAACACCGAGACGACGACCCACTCGGCTCGGGGCCACGTGGACCTCGGCGTGGTCTCCACGTACCATCGCCGCGGACTTCGGGAGTCGAAGAGATTGCGGTGGCAGTCCTGCTTGTGTGCGGACCGCCAAAGGCATACGGAGCACCTGATATTGGATGGGACCGGTCCGATCGTCTATTGGGTCGATCACAAGACGCTGCTGGTCGCCGGCACCACCCAGCAAAGCGGCGCGTATATCCAGCCCTACGAAGATGGCAAGCCAGCCAGTCAACGCGTTGTCGTACCGCGCGAGTCGTGGGGCAACGACGTGACCGAGCCCCCCTCATCATCGAGCTGCTCGTCGACAAGAAGCAGGTTATCTGGCTTGGCACCTGCCTCGCATACAACGACGTGCCGGGGGCGTGCGCGTCCTATCGCGCGCTGAAGGTCGACCCCGCCACCCACAGCGTCAGCGCGCTCACCAGGAGAGTTCCGGCAGGTGCTCGCTCCGTGAGCCGTTCACAGAGCGGCACTGACTTCTCGAAGCTGAAGAAGTTGAAGGCGCCGGCCGGCTACAGGGTCGCCCTCCACAAGACCGACATCCTCGATGGAAGCACGATGATGGGAGATGGCCGCAAGGTGCCCGCATTCACCTGCGACGGGCCCGACGGCAAGGCGACCCGGCCGAACTCGGACGTCATCAATTGGGAGTTCCTGACGCGCCCGAAGTCCATCCGCTGGGTGCGCCATGACCCGCCGATGTTCTTCGTCAGTGGGCCCGCGACGAGCCCCATCGGAGAGACCAGCGCGAGCGCCTCGGTCTTTCGAGGCTGCTCGCATCAGGCCCTCGAAGAGGTCGTGTTTGGACCGCACGACATCTGGTTCGAGCGGCAGTCCGAGCTCGATCACCAAACCGTGACCGGCTCACACTGGGTCGTCCGCCTCGGCTCGGTCGATCTCGGCACAGTCGCTGGCGACAGCACGTTCGCTATCGCACCGGAGTAGGTCGGCGCGACTCAGAGGCAGGCCAACCGCGGCGAGGTGCTCGGCACGAGGCCGTCGTTGGCCGGCTTGGCCGAAGACGCGGGGTCCTCGGCGTTGGGGCGGCACGCGGCCAAGACCCACACACAGGCTGAGATCGCGTAGCGAAGCGACGACAGGGTGATTGCACCGCTGGCGGACTGGGAGGTGACCGCGGAGAGTTCCCCAACACACTGCGCGCCGGGTGTCGCAGGCGTCAGCCAGGCCTCCCGGCGCGTGGGTCACGGACGACCGAACGGATGACCGGAAGATGGGCTCACGCAGCCGGCGAGGGCGCCGCGGAGGGCGGCGTAGGCCACCTCGGCCCGGGCTAGCGAGCGCACGTCGAGCGGACCGCTGGGCGGAACGAGCGGCGGTCGGATCGTCGGGTCGAACCAGCCGGTCTTGATTTCCGCGGATGGGTCGCCCAGTCCGGGCCGCCCGGTGAAGGCGTCGACGACGTAGTGGCGCGTCAGCGGTGGGTCGAGGCCGAGCCAGGCGGTGAGCACCGCGAGCGTCGCGTCGGGCGCCTCGACGAGATCCTGGTAGTCGAGCGCGAAGGCTCGCTCGCCGAGCAAGCGTCCCGCGGCGGCGAGCTCGCCGTAGCGCGTGAGCAGATAGCGAAACGCGCGCGCCTCGAGGTCGGCCGGATCGATACCCGGGCCGAAGGCGTCAGGCACGTCCGTGAGCGCGCTCGCCACCGCCGGCCCGGGGCGGCGCGTGAGGAGGACGACCCGGACGCGGCGATCGGCCAGCACCGACGCATGCACCTGGCCCACGTCCAGGGCCTTCTCGAGCGCCCAGCGCGGCAGACGCCCCAGGTTGCGAAGCCGCATCAACGTGTAGGCGAGGCGGATGAGATCGGCCGGACGCCGATAGGGATGGTGGGTCTCGCCGACCGCGGCGATGTCGGGATGCGACCCGAGAATGTGGGCCAGCACGGTCGAGCCGGAGCGCATGTGCGCCAAGACCATGAGGTAGCCATCGCGACCGCGGAGGTGACGCGCGGTCGCCGACAGGAGCGCCCGCGTGCCGACGAGGGGCCAACCAGGAGCCTCACCCGTCACGGCTCATGCCTCCAGCCAAAGCGGCGCCCAGCTCGTTGGGCGGCGGCTGCTATTCGTAGTGAATCGTCCTGAACCCGTCGGCGCCTGGCGCATCGCTCGACGCCGCGTTGCCGATGACCGTCGTCGTGAGACCACCGTCGCCGGTCAAGACGAAGCGATAGCGATACTGCCCACGCGGGCAGCGACCGAGGTTCGATTCGAAGCCCCACTGGAAGACGGCATCGTTGCCATACGCGCCCTGGTGCGACTTCCAGAGCGGCAGCTCCTGCCGGGTCGGCGTGCCACCGGGCAGGCAATCGATCGCGTCGCTCTCGACCCAGGCGCGCACGAGCGCCGTGTCGACGATCGGCTGGTCGGTCACGCCCTCGACGTACACCGAGAGCTGGGGTGCCAGCGCCATATTCGAGAAGCCGCGATAGGCGATCGGCTCGGGCAGGGCGACGCTATCGCCGGCGCGCCCCCGGAACATCACCCAGTCACCCGCCCAGTCGATCGCGCGCGGCCCCGCGACCACTGGCACCCGGTAGTTGCGACCCTCGTCCGAGTCCCATCGCACATTCGGTGCCCCATCGAAGCCGGGCGTGCAGCGAAACCAGATATCGAGCGCGCGCGCCCCAAGCGGCACTGGCACCAACGGCTCACTCACGGTCGCGG
>Ga0209591_10002277_pt1 | contig 23162 bp, 25 predicted proteins | sample MAT01_FD_187207 | JGI IMG/M metagenome (GOLD analysis project Ga0209591, IMG submission 187207) | Freshwater microbial communities from Lake Fryxell liftoff mats and glacier meltwater in Antarctica - MAT-01 (SPAdes) (version 2) | ecosystem: Environmental > Aquatic > Freshwater > Ice > Liftoff... | reverse complement strand
GGTCGCATTCCTCACTATAAAATGCCGTAGAGGGAAACTTTGGAGTACCTCGAAGGAAGTTCTTGATATCCTTAACAGGACTCGGAAGCCTAGACCATACCGCTTGCGGTTGCTGTAGGAGCGTCACCTGAATTCTATCTAAGGTATTTGGGTATACTTTCACAATAATAGTTCCCTATACAAATCTGATTGGCAAGTTATTTGAGGACAAAAAATTGTTAATCATCATAGATAATCTGTTTAATTAGTCTATAAACTTATGCCAAGTGCGATCGCCATATCAGTAGTCTTACCCGCACTTAACGAAGCGGCTAATATCGAACATACAATTCAAGCGGTGATGAATTATATGAGCGATCGCCATGATAGTTACGAAATTGACTATGAAATAATTGTAGTGAATGATGGCTCTACAGATGCCACGGCTGATATTTTGACAGGCTTGAGCCAAACTAATCCCCGATTGCAGGTGGTAACCCACAGTAAGAATTTGGGTTATGGTTCCGCCCTCCGTAGTGGTTTTGACCTTGCTGTTTTTGAGTATATTTTTTTAATGGATAGCGATCGCCAGTTTGATATTGCTGACCTTGATCGGTTTCTTCCCCAATTAGAAATTAATAAAGAATTGATTTTAATTGGTTATCGTCAAAAACGGGCAGATCCGATAATGCGATCGCTAAATGCCAAAGCGTATCATCTATTTATACAAGTTCTGTTTGGCTTAAGCGTCAAAGATATGGACTGCGCCTTTAAGTTATTTCCTCGCCGTGCCTATCTCGATATTCAGCCTGTTAAAGCCAATGGTGCTCTTTTCAGTGGCGAGTTATTGATTAAATGGCAATTAGCAGGATTTAAGCGGATAGAAATTCCTGTGCGCCACTTTCCTCGTCGATTTGGGGTACAAACAGGGGCAAATTTAGGGGTAATTTTAAAAATGTTTAAAGAGTGCTGGCAACTAAAGCAAAATCTACACTCAGAGACTAAAAATTCAGTAAGTAGAAATTCCTTAAATCCAATTGAAGCCTGCCACACCATCGGGCATAAACCACATCCTTTGATAAAACCCTGAGCTTGAAAGGGGCAAACCCAACCAAATCGGTAGAAAAAAGAAATAGGAAGTAAGCACAGCTAGGATAATACTAACCCCCAACCATCGCCATTGTTTTTGTCGCAATAATAGGTCAGTAACCACTGCCAAGCCAATTATGCTAAAAGTTAGGGCACTCATGTAGTGATATAAAAATAAACAACGTTTGGCGATCGCCCAAGGTAAATAATTAGCGGCATAGCCAATTAAAAGATAGGCGGTCACACCCTGTAAACGTCCTAGTCCCCATATAGATAAACCCAAAACTGATGCCGTGGAGAACCACCAAAGGATAGGATTACCAAGGGCATGGACATCAATGAATATATTATTTTCGCTTTTAAAGTAGTAGCCAAGAGGTCTAGCCATTACTGCCCATGAAAACCAGCTAGAGCAATAGGGATGTGCGGGCTTGGTGGCTTCACCAACAACTTGGGTACTACTATGCCACCACAGAATATGTTGATGCACCGCCACAAAACTTTTCCAAAAAAATGGGACTCCTCCCGCATTCATCATCAAATGGGGTACCCACTGGGCAATATAAATTAGGGCGGGCATAATCACAAGAATTAGAGGATATTCCCACCAATGCAGTTCACGAATTTTGGCAAGAATACCCAACCTTGGCAAACTCTGAGGAAATAGCAATGCCACAATCCACACCAATAACATTAGCAAAACTACCATCAGCAAAAAACCTAAGCCATTCCACTTAACCGCAGGACTGGCACCCAGCATAATTCCTGACAGGCAAAGCAATAGAGTCCGTCTGTAATCTTCTTGCCTTAAGCCTGCTATTAAAAAAATCTGTGATGATAAGCCAAAGGCTACCAAAAAAATATTAATTAAGCTAAATCGTGACTCTACTAAAAATAATCCATCGCAGAGCAAGAATACACCAGCTAAAATTGCCAGCGATCGCCGAGAGCTAAGTAAGTAGACCAGTCCAATTAGTAGGACAGGGATCAAAGAGCCAAAAAGAGCTTCCATGATGCGATCGCCAAGGGCATTGCGTCCAAATATTGTGATCCCCAAGGCGATTAAATATTTACCCAACGGTGGATGCCCCTCCCATTCTGGATTGCCATCTAGATATTGGGCGGCAAATTTAGGGAAGAAGACTTCATCAAATACTGGAACAGGAATAGCATCTAAATGCCATAGACGGAAACCAAGGGCGATCGCAAATATGACAAAACTCCCAATTACCAATTGCCAGTGGGTCAAATCTTGAACTTTTTCTTTGGGAGGATAGACGAGATCTTGAGTTTTCAAAATCGGTTATTCCTATGTATTTAATGAATCTAATTGCTAACCGATAGTTGGGCAGACGAATCTATAGTAGGTACAGCATAATTTACGGTATGACTAATTAATGCTAGAAACAAGATTAAATTGGTAATTGCAGTTAATAAAATTAATCCTTGCAGCCAACCGCTCGGAATACTATTAAACAATTTATCATGGTTGTATCTAATAAAGGCATAGCCAATATTGATCGCACTTGTGGCTGTAATCCCCACATAAATAGAACGCAGGGCAGGTTGTAGGGCAGAAGAAATAGCTAGAAAAGCGATCGCATAGAAAATATAACGTTCGTGCATTCTGGTGGGAAACAGAAATACAGATAGTAAGACTACCGCCGTTGCCAAAAAAATGCCATCGGGATGTCTACGCAAAAAAATACCAATCCAAGTTAAAACTATACTCAACAAACCCAACCCAATCCATCGATAACTTAACCCAAATAATTCCGTGCTGTCGGGCTTCCAATTTACACCTGACCAAATATTAAAAGCATTAACAGTAGCATAGGGATATGTAGACGCTCCAGATATAAACTGGTTATAGAGAAATTTGAAAGGTAAGATCATTGTAGATAGTAATGCCTTGAAATCCAAGAAATTTACCTGCGTCCACACAAAGGGTAAAACTATTAACCAAATCATGACTATGCTTAAAGCGATCGCTCTAAACCATTGCCATAAATTCCGTTTATACCACTGAGATAGAAGAAAAATTGGTAATAAAAATAGCCCTTGGGGTTTAACAATTACACTCACTGCTCCAAGGATGCCAGCGATCGCAAATTTATCCTGCTGCAAAAGCCACATGATCGCCAACATCAGAAAGCTGATTACACTATCAACTTGTCCCCATACCGCCGAAATAAAAATTATGACTGGGTTAAAGGCGTAAAGTAAAGCCGCAGTTCTAGCTTTCGATGAGGTTACCAGTGGTTGCAGAATTATCCAAATCATTAAAGCAGAACCAATATCGGCGATCGCAGGGATTAGCTTAATCAAGAACATCAACAGGACTTGATTGGTATTTTGAAGTAAGGGATCGAATAGTATATAAAACTTACCCGTAAGCCACAACACATACATATATCCTGGGGGATAGTCAGTCCACATCGAGCCATAAAAATTAGGCAATCCTAGCCCAGCTAAGCCTAATGCCCATCCTCTAAAACTACCTATATCAATCCAGAAAGCATAGGGCACAGACATCAATCCTAGTCGCAAAAAGAAGGCGATCGCTAGACCTAAAAACAACCTATCTCGATCCTTCTTGTTATCTACCAACATGACTATTTTGCCAGTACTTCTAAAGCTCTTATCTTTCAGAGGTTAGCATTTAATCGTCATCTTTAAAGAAGTTTGAAAATGGCTAAAGTTAATTCTTGTAGACTATTAAAATTAGTACTTACGCAGTGTAAAAAGAAAACCTAAGTTAAAGGTGGTTTGGGGCACAGCTCTAACTGAGGGCTTAGCCTTCAAACTCCCTCTCACAAAGTTTCTATAAATTTGAGTGCGTAAGCCCTAAAAATAAAAACGCAGTTGAGATCCCATTAGCTTAGTAATTCAGAGGTAATTCTTCTTGACTACAACCTTTTTGACTACGATTTCATCTGTAAAAAATATTATTCCGTGGATTATCCTATGGTTCCTTGTGCCATTTGGGATTTATTTTTTGTCCCATCCCGCCCATCCAGATTGGTATAAGCATTTTGTCTATCAGGCATGGGGCTTTTTACAAGGACGGCTAGATCTTTGGAACCTACCAGATTATTATGTCGATCTAATTTTCTGGAAAGACAAAATCTATCTGCCTAATCCTCCCTTACCGTCAATATTGCTAATACCTTTTGTAGCAATTTGGGGTATAGCAACCGAACAGATCCGAGTATGTATGCTATTTGGGGCTTTAGATGTCTTCTTTGTCTGGATCCTAGTAGAACGAATGAAAATAGAAGGAGCATTAAGGGTTGGGGTAACTATTCTCTACGGATTTGGCACCGTTCATTACAGTGCAAGTATCATCGGCACAATTTGGTTCTATGCCCATGTTGTCGCCGAGTTAGGAATGTTATTAGCATTAGTCGAATTTTTTGGGCAACGCCGATTTGCCCTAATCGGTTTTTGGATGGGGCTTGCCTTTCTGTCTCGTCAAGCAACAATTTTGGGTTCAATATTTTTCTTGGGTTGGTTGGTATGGGAACGCCCAGAGCGCTGGATTCAAAAAGGACTAAGCTTTGGTGCAGGTTTTGCGCCACCGTTTTTATGCCAATCTTGGTTTAATTGGGCAAGGTTCGGCGACCCTATGGAATCAGGGTATATGCTGCAAAATTATTATTCATCAGCGCAAGCTCCTGCCATTAAGAAATATGGTTTATTCAACTTGGCATATATTCCAAAACATTTAAAGCTAATTTTTACAGAAATGCCAGAAATTTTACCGCAATTTCCCTTTATTCGCCCCAAACCAGAAGGTATGAATATTTGGCTAACCACACCTGCATTTTTTGCTCTGATTACTTCTAATTGGCGCGATCTCATTGTGGTTTTGGCAGGGCTTGCTGCCTTTTTGATCTCGCTCCCAGCTCTAATCTATACTGCAACAGGTTGGGTGCAGTTTGGCTATCGCTATGCTCTCGATTACTTACCTTTTCTATTTTTGGCGATCGCTAGTGGCTTACAAAGAATGCCGAAAGTTCTTGCATGGATTTTGATTATTCTTTCAGTCTTAGTAAATATCTGGGGGGTTTACTGGACAGTCAAATTAGGATGGTAAAAGACTTTATAGGATAGTTTTATTAGTAGTTTAGAATAAAAGCGAAAATGGGAATCTTAAAGAATTTTCAGTCAGTTGCTGAGTTTAATTTTTGTCGAGATTTATTCTTATCGAAAAAAAATTATAAATCCCATATTCCTGAAATGGATGGATTGAGGGGAATTGCAATTTTGCTAGTTGTGATTTTTCACATTTGGCAACTTTCTTGGATTGATTTTAAGATGTTTTTACATAGTCCAGTAGATCTAGACTTTATCCCGCGTTACGGATTTATCGGAGTTGAAGTCTTCTTTTTTGTAAGTGGCTTCTGCCTATTTTATACCCATACTCGTAATTGCTTTGAACAGTATCCCCTTGCTTCCGTGGGAGCATATATTCGTAACCGAGCTTTGAAAATATTGCCATCCTATTATTTGGCAATCTTAGTGATTCTTTGCCTTTTTAAATGGGATTTTCCCGAGGATAAATTTCTTTGGCATCTGTGTACTCACTTATTTTTTATCCATAATTTTTTTCCTGAAACCCACTTTTCTATCAATGGAGTATTCTGGTCTCTTGCAGTTGAAGTGCAGTTTTATGTAATCTTTCCTTTGCTCGCGCGGTACTTTCGGAGATACCCCTCAATTGTCTATATGTTGATGACCTGCGGGGCGATCACCTATCGTCAATACATTATGTTTACTAAGCAAGAGGGCGGATTTTTATATACCCTCAATCTCAATCAACTGCCTGCCTTTCTTGATATATTTGCCGCAGGAATGCTGACAGCATATCTATTGGTGTGGTTACGAAACCGTAAACTTACAGCGCGCTTTATGCCATTTTTTACGTTACTAATGCTCTCGGGCATAGCAGGTTTTATAATATTGCTGCAAAGTGTTGGATCTATGGCTAGCCTTCCAGATGGATTGATTGAATGGCAAGGACGTTACCGATCGCTCGTTGAGATTACCTTAATGGGTATGGCGATCGGTGGACACTTTGCTAATTCTTGGGTGCAAATAATATTAAGTAATCGCTTTTTGGCATTTTTCTCATTTATTTCCTTTAACTTATACATCTGGTATCAATTTATTGGTGCTAAATTATTTCATGCCAGATTTCCCGAACCCCGAACTCTAAATCCCCATGACGATCCTCAATGGCAAGTTATATTTACTTTTGTCTCTTTAGTCTTTGGAGTCTTAGTGGCGACCATGCTGACTAGGTTTTGGGAACGCCCTTTTCTGAATCAGAAAGTTAAATCGATTTTGGGTAGCCGACCATGAATAAAAAAGTTCTTATTGGGATCATATTCCCTCTCAGTATGATCAGTATTTGGCTAACCTTTACCCAAATTGATTGGTTAAACCAAATTCAGGAAATTGTCCAAGAGTCGGGGATTTGGGGGTATGTGATATTTGTTGGAGCCTATGCGATCGCTACATTACTAATCTTTCCTGTAACGGCATTTAATATTGCAGGTGGGGCAGTATTTGGAGGAATTATGGGATTACTGCTGGCATCAGTTGGGGCTTTAATTTCTGCCGTTGTAGGATTTTTTTTAGTGCGATCGCTTAACATCAATTTTCCTGAAGTGGATAAACGCTATCCAAGCGTGAGCGAAAATATAGCCTCAGGGGGTTTATTTTATGTTTTCGTGGCAAGACTTTTACCTCTTGTCCCCTATGGTATTGTCAGCTTTGCCGCAGGATTAAGTTCGATTAAACGTCGTGACTACATATTAGGATCGCTACTGGGAACTCCATTAGGAATTATCCCCTTTGTATTTTTGGGAAGCACAGGAATACAAATGGCTAATACCAACGATCTGCGACCTTTAGTAATGAGTTGTATAGGATTGGTAATGCTGATTATCGCAGGAATCTGGTATCAGAAAAGGACTAAAGATGTGGCAAAATTTGATGAAGAGGAAGAAAGTATTTTGCCTTGTACCAACCCATTACCATAATTGGCTTGGTCAACAAATATAGGTTCTGGGCAGTAAGCTTAGCTCTTTATTTTGAATACTCTTAAAATTCTAAAGTTTATATTTTTTAAAATTTGCGTATATGGGTAATTTAGTGGGCAAAGTGGCAATAGTCACAGGGGCATCAAGGGGAATTGGCAAAGCGATCGCCCAAGCATTAGCACAAGAAGGCGCAAAACTCGTGATTAACTATGCTAGTTCAGCTACAGCAGCAGAGGCTTTGGTTCAAGAAATTCAAGATCAAGGTGGAGAAGCGATCGCTCAATCTGCGGATGTATCCAAGCCCGAACAGGTTGATGCTCTTTTTAAATCGGCAATGGATAAGTGGGGTAGAGTCGATATTTTAGTAAATAATGCGGGAATTACTAAAGATACCCTTTTGCTCAGAATGAAATTAGAAGAATGGCAATCTGTAATTGATTTAAATCTAACAGGGGTATTTTTATGTACCCAACGAGTTTCTAAGATTATGCTCAAGCAAAAATCAGGACGAATTATTAATATTGCCTCTGTGGCTGGACAAATGGGTAATCCAGGGCAAGCCAACTATAGTGCCGCCAAAGCTGGAGTGATTGGATTTACTAAAACCGTAGCTAAAGAACTAGCTTCCCGTTCTATAACTGTTAATGCCGTTGCCCCTGGATTTATTACGACAGATATGACTGCAGGACTAGAAGCGGAAGGGATTTTAAGTTATATTCCGCTCGCCCGCTATGGTACGCCTGAAGAGGTCGCAGGCATGGTCAGATTTTTAGCCAGTGATCCTGCTGCTGCTTATATTACAGGGCAAGTATTTAATGTTGATGGCGGTATGGTTATGGCTTGAAATAGTCTGGTTTCAGTTATTTAACCCTACTATTGATTTAAAGGGCTGTGCTTCACTATCCAAAGGTAAACGCTTAATATCTTTATTGTTGCCAATCAAAACCATCATTGCCCCTTTTTGGAGTTTATTTACAGGATTTGGATTAACTTCGTACTGTCCGCCCGCACAAATCGCTAGGATATTGACCCCATAGTTACGGCGGAGTTGCAAATCTAGGATTGACTTGCCAGCAAAAGCCTCTGGTACAAGTGCCTCAATAATACTATTGTCTTTATCTAGCTCTAGGCGGTCTAAAATTCCTCTTTGGGTTAGCGATCGCGCAAGGGTAGCGCCCATTTCTGCCTCAGGAAATACTACTAAATCTGCTCCCACTTTTTTGAGAAGGGTACCATGGACTTCTGAAGATGCCTTGGCTACAACATATCTGACTCCTGCTTCTTTGACATGGAGGGTGGTAATAATACTTTCTTCTAAATAATTTCCGATCGCGACAATTACCGTATCGAAATCTGCAATTCCTAGATCTTTGAGCGCGATCGCATCCGTAGTATCCACCTGCACACAATGAATTGGTATTTGCTCAATCACGATATGTGAGACTAAATCCTCATCTTTATCTGCCCCCAAGACTTCGTACCCTGCTTGAATCAAAGTCTTACAAACAGACTTGCCAAACCTACCTAAACCCAGAACCGCAAAGTGACGATTATCTAAATATTTTTTGCGAAATAAATTCATAAACTCTATTTTATTAGTCTCACCAAATTGACCTAAGATTTTGCAGGAAAAAATAATAAAGAGTTGCAAGCCCTAAATACTCTTTAAAACAAATAGCTAATCTGCCATTTAAATCTAAACTTTAACATTATTTGATGATCGGAAAAGTACTTCATGGGGAGAGCTCGATAGTCAGGAAATTTTCTCGGTCTAGTCTTAAGTTCAGTCGCAAAAGTCAAACTCAGGGTAATCATATTGTTACTTTTTAGAGTTTATAATTTAGAATTTCTCGAATCCCACAACTCAGATCGTACTGCTATATACCCTGGCGGTTTTATCCAACATCTTTTCTATATTAAATATATCTTGATACCTTAAATAACCTGCTTGGGCAAATTTGGTTCTGAGTTCGGGATTTCCAATTAGAATTTGCAACTTTTTAGCAAGATGATCAACATCTTTAGGCTCAACAATAAAACCTGTTTCTCCATCTATCACTTGTTCGGAAATACCGCCAACATTACTACCAACCACAGCTTTATTTTGAGTCATAGCTTCAGCACAAGCAAGGCTACAGGCTTCTTGTAAAGATGGTAAAACAAAGATATCAAATAATTCTAATAAATTGGGCAAGTCATTAATATAGCCCGTAAAAATTACTTGGTTGTGAATATTCAAGTCTTGAGTTTGTTGCTTAAGTTCTTGCTCTAATTCACCAGTTCCCGCAATTATTAAAACTAGATTTGAGTGTTGTTTAATCAATTGAGCAAAGGCTTGAATGAGGTAGGTTAGCCCCTTAGCAGGATTAAGTCTGGCAGCAGTACCGATAATAATTTGGGAGTTGAGATCAAGGTGGAATTTATCGGCATATTCTTGGGTTTTTTGTAAATCTACGGATGGTGCAGGAACCCCGTTATAAATCAGATTTAATTTTTTAGAATCTAAACCTACTGCTCTTAAAATTCGAGCCTCGGCTTCACAAACTGCGATCACTTTACTAGCAACCCAGTTAGAAAAAAGTCCTGATAATCTATAGCTAACCATTGCTCCTTCGCCGTGGTAGCCGTGAACTGTAAAGACTATAGGAATATTTTTAGGTAAGAATAGTTTTACTAATAGCATCAACTCGTGTCCTGCGTGAACATGAATTAGGTCTATGGGGCGATCGCTATGAATCTTTCTAATTCCTGCTCTAAATTCTGATAAACCTTGCCAAATATTTTTCTCTAAATTTAAGAAAGGCAAATAGTTAATACCTTTTTGTTTGAATGGGGCGGCACCATTTCCTTCTGGGGCTAAAAGCGAAATATGATAATACTGCTTAAAATGATTGATTAAACTGAGAGCGTGCTTCTCGGTGCCTCCCAAGTTAAGGTATGGCAGAATGTAGAGAAGGTGTTTCATTTAAGTAACGAATTTTAGAACGGTTTAATAATTTGCAAAGCCATTCTATATTATGCTCAAGTGATTCAAAGAAAAGTTAATACTAAAAACCAAAACAGGGAAACTCACCCTTGAGAACCTTCTCTATTATCAGTTTACCTACTTAGATTCGCATTCAGAATTAATCCAATGTCTTATTTCAGAATCAGAGTCGGCATAAATTGATTTACCCGTTTGGGGATTATAGGCATACCACCACTGATTACCTTCCAAATCAGACAATTGCTTAATTTGTAATCCTGTTTTAGGTACAAAATTATCGATAAAGCTATGGATAAACTTCTTTAACCAATTTCTAGGCGATCGAGAATCATTAAATTTTACGGATATCGGTGTAATTCCTTTTTTTTCAATTTCTAGTAACTGAACTAGCCCTAAGTTTTGATTTAATTTGGCAACCTGCATACGATGTTCTAAAGATGCCAATATACTTAGTTGATGGGTATTAAGTATGAAAGTGCATTTAGCGGGAAGTAAGTTAGACATAATTTCAATCACAAAATCCTTTATTTACCTATTATAAAAAATTTCTGTATTAATAACTACAAAATTTGATTTATGTATGAATCTTCTCAAGATTGCGAGGCAACGACACCGATTACATTAGTCATATCTGAGGTTATTGATCCCAACCGCATTCAAGAATATGAAGCTTGGACAAAAGGGATTAATCAGGTAGCTCAACAATTTAATGGGTTTTTGGGTGTAGAAGTGATTAGTCCTAGAGATGCAGGATATCCAGAATATGTTGTTATTGTTAAATTTGAGAATTATAATAGTTTCCGAACTTGGATGACATCGCCTATTTATCATGAGTGGCTGGAGAAATCTCGTGGTTTGATTGCGGTCAGATCTACGCAACAACTACCCAGTGGGCTCGAAATGTGGTTCTCTCTTCCTAAAAATAAATGGACAGATTACACTGAACCTCCATATTACAAGAAAGTTATTCTGGGAGTTTTGGCAGTATATCCATTGATTTTATTATCAAATTTTTTATTGAATCCATTTTTGCAAAATTTTGGCTATTTTTTGAGCCTTCTAATCTCTGTAATTTTTGTATCTGCTCTGTTAACCTATCCTGTTATGCCTCAGTTAACAAAGTTATTTCGTTTTTGGCTCTATCCATCTTTAGCAAGACGAAAATCATCAATTAAGTGAAAACAAAAGATAGATGTTGGAATTCATTTATTGGTTTAGGTGTAAAGAGTTTTTGAAAATATATACACTAATTCTCGATCTTAACTAAGATATAGCTGATCTCAAATAATTAGTAAAACTTGCATGGAAATCTTGGTATTACACGGAGCTAACCTCAATATGTTGGGGCGAAGAGAGCCAGAAATCTATGGCAAGTTGAGTTTAGAAGAAATTAACCAAATTTTGACTGAGGATGCTCAGGCTCTGGGCGTAAATTTAGAAATTTTACAATCTAATTATGAAGGGATTTTGATTGAGGCGATTCATAAAGCTTGGCAACGTCAGGATGGACTTGTGATTAATCCTGGGGCATTTACCCATACTAGTGTGGCAATTAGAGATGCGATCGCCTCTGTAAATATTCCTACAGTCGAAGTCCATCTTAGTAATATCTATAAAAGAGAAGAGTTTCGGCATCATTCTTTTATTGCCCCTGTGGCGATCGGGCAAATCAGTGGGTTTGGGGTAGATAGCTATCGTTTGGGATTACAGGCGATCGTTAGGCATCAGCGCAGAACTAATTTATCAGTGGTTGCGGAGTAATTGACGGGACAGATCAGTTTTAAGTACGGTGGCGTTATTTGCAGCTATAGGCGCATTAGTTAAGTTAGTTGGCGATCGCCCCAAAATAGCATCTATATTAAACCGATAGCCAACATTACGCACAGTTTGAATTAACTTAGGTTGCTGAGGGTCTAGTTCAACTTTTTTGCGGAGGGACAAAATATGGGTATCTACGGTGCGGGGATTATTCACTTCATCGGGCCAAGCTTTTTGTAAAAGGTCACTGCGGCTAATTGGCTCTCCCTCTGCCTGCGCTAGGACATAAAGTAAAATAAATTCTTGGGGAGTTAAATCAATAATGCTACCTTTAAGCCTGACACGGCGCTGAATTAAGTCGATTTTTAAGTGTCCATAGTCTAAATGAGCAGATGTTGCTACTGGTTTTAATCTTCTTGTTAAAACTTCTATACGGGCTAAAAACTCTTGAATGCCAAAGGGTTTAGCCAAAAAGTCATCTGCTCCTGCCTTTAAACCTGCCACTACTTGCATTTCTGAATGACGAGTCGAGATTAGAAATATAATACTGCGCTTCTGTTTAGATAACCAATGGCAAAAATCTAAACTACCATTACACATATCCAGATCCAGAACCGTAATACTAGGTTGATATTGTAGAATTAGCAATTTTGCTTGAGTTAAGTCTGTACTTTGATTGACAGAATAACCAATTTGTTTTAGGTGCCAACTTAGTAAAGAACTAAGATTAGTATTATTAGCGATAATCAAAAGGCTAAGTGGGATCAAACTGGTCAACTCCTAAGATTACGGATTTATGTCAATAAAAACAGCTTTATTTTAGATTTTTAATCCTACCAATTCTTGTGTATTTATTTTGTAGCTGCTAACACCTTAGGCAATTTTTAAATAGGGGTAACTTAATTTATGCTTTTTCTTCTATAAATAAAGTTGTAAATTCTATACTCGCTATCAGCTATGGTTCCCTACCCTTTAGCAAGTGTTTGGTTACGGTAGCTAAGGGAAACAAAAAAAGTATTAGGGTGAGATCAATTGGATTTAATTCCAGACCATTGAATTTGTGGTTTTGGGTGTTCTAGTCCGTTACTTTTTTCTTTTACTAAAGTAGTCCGACGATAGGAGAAAAAATGCTGAGGGGTTTGAAATGTGCAAAAAGGGGCGATCGCTATTTGCGAGGTGGTTAAACCTAATTCCAATAATTGTTGCTGCTGCACTAGGCGAATATCAAGACGACAATGCCCTAATTTAGCGTCAGGTGATACGCCAACTGGTTTTTTGATTGTGGTTAAAACTTGATCGGCAACCTCATTTTGCACTTGATAGGATTCACCTGAGATCGCTGGACCAAGGGCAATCAGCAAATTAGCTAAATCACTGCCATGCTCGATAAATTTGGCGATCGCCTTGATTAAAATACCCTGAGCTGTACCCCGCCACCCGCCATGAATTGCGGCAACAGTTTGGAGTACAGGATCGCCAATTAAAATCGGCACACAATCTGCGGAACAAGCCCAGACCGAGGTAGATGGTTGCGAAGTAAATACACCATCGGCTTCAGGTAAGCGATCGCCTGTAAATTCTAAGGTGTTCACAATACGATCTCCATGCACTTGTTTAGCGTGAAATGCCTTTGATTCAGAACTAAAACATTTACTTAAATCTTGAGGTAACTGCGGAGCGTGCGATCTGGTAAAAAACCCATGCTGCCAAGGAGAGAGTAATTTACAAGTTAAAACTCCCTGAACCCAGTACCACTCTTTAGGATTTAATGGATTTGTTGTCATAGCGACCTATGCTTCAGCTTCTATGGCATCACTCACTTCTGTGGAATGATCTAACATATCACTGGCAATAATCACGACCGTAATATTATCTCTTCCACCTTTGGCTTTAGCCTCATTAATTAAAGCCATAGCTGCTTGTTCACAGGAACGACTAGTCTCTAACTGATTAGCAATGTGCTCATTACTTAGTTCTTCAGTTAAACCATCACTACAAATTAAAAGGCGATCGCCTGATTGAAAATCAACTTTAGCGGCTGTAATTTTTTCAATATCTTCTCGCCCCAAACATTGCATCAACATATGTCGCCAAGGATGGGAACGAGCTTCTTCTATATCTACAGTCCCTGATTGAATCGCTTTAGCAATCCAAGTATGGTCTTGGCTAATTTGTTCAAGCTTGGCACCACGCAATTGATATAAACGGGAATCACCAATATGACAGTACCAAGGCTGGCTTTCTATAAATACGATTATCACGATCGTTGTCCCCATATCGCGGCGAACAGGGTTAGATTCTTGATCTTTTAAGATGGCTTCATTAGCAAGGGAAATTGCACCTTGGAGCAGATCTTGAGGACTGAGTTTCTGATCCCATTTAGCCTCTAAGTAGCTTTTCACTACATCTACAGCAATGCGACTAGCTTCTTCTCCACCAGCATGACCACCCATACCATCGGCAACGATAAAAAATCGACCATCGGCATCAATACAGTAACAGTCTTGATTTGCTGATCTGACACAGCCCACATCGGTATTGCCTGCAAATACTAGTTTCATAGATTTTCCATAGCCTTCTTAGAAGTGCAAATTACCTAAAACATTTTTTCCGCTCGATCCATGCGGATTAGCATCCTTAAGGTAGTAATTATACATACACTTCCTAAAATTAAAGCGATCGCTGCTAACCAATACCAATCTGTCACAAATAAAATGGTGGCAATTAAGATAAAACCAATACCAATAATTGCATAAATAGCACTGGTACCAATGCCGCCAATGCGTCTCAAGAGTCGATCAGTTTCCTGCGATCGCACCCTGATTTTAATATCACCCTGCTCTAACTTGACAATAGTTTCTTCGACACGGCGAGGTAGATTAAAAGCCGTATTTCCCGCTTGGGCTGCTTGTTTACCAAACTCACCCAGAAAATCACCAACTAAACCACCATTATTATTTCCCATAAGATCTGTAGCAAAGGGTTTTGCCACCTCCATAAAGTTAAAATCTGGATCGAGTCCTTTTCCTAGTCCCTCAAGGGTTGATAATGCCCGCAACACAAAGGTAAATGTCGCAGGAAAGCGAAAGGGCTGAGAGTATGACATCTCAAATAAATCATCACTAATTGCTGAGATTGATTGATTTTCCATAGGCTTACCCATGAAATTATCTAGCATAAACTGCACAGATCGGCGCACAGGGGCTAAATCACCAGAAACTTCCAAAGCCCCCAAATCCACTAAAGATGAAATCACAATATCAGCATCTTTTTGGGCAATCCCAAAAAAAGTTTTGAGTAATTTTTCTTTAGTCAGGGGTTGAATCTGCCCCATCATGCCAAAATCATAGAAAATCAAAGAGCCATCGGGCGTAACTGCTAAATTGCCAGGGTGCGGATCAGCATGGAAAAAGCCGTCGGTTAAAAGTTGAGCCAAATATGCCTCTGCTCCAAGACGGGCAATAGTTTTGCGATCTATACCTGCGGCTTCAAGGGCGGAGTAATCACTAATTTTAATGCCTGGTAGATACTCTAGGGTCAGAATGCGTTTGGAAGTATAGCGCCAATAAACCTTGGGAACAAGAATGCGATCGCTACTGCGAAAATTACGTCTAAAGGTATCAGCATTCCGCCCTTCATTGAGATAGTCCGCCTCTTGGTATAAAATTCGCTGGCATTCATCATAAATTCCCATCCAGTCACGATTTTTTCCATGTTTTGGATGCTTTTGATAATACTGGGCAATTTGTTTGAGAATACCGAGGTCAATGGCAAAAAGCTTGAGTAAGCCTGGACGTTGAACCTTGACAACTACTTCTTCGCCAGAATGTAACTGTGCCTTATGAACTTGCCCTAAACTTGCCGCAGCGATCGGGACTGGATCAAAATGCCTATACATTTCCGCAATAGTTTTATCTAGGTCGGTTTCTGTAATTTTTTGAGCTTGAGCATAACTAAAGGCTGGAACTCGGTCTTGCAGTTTTGATAATTCTTCTACATATTCCGCAGGGAAAAGGTCAGCTCTTGTGGAAAATAATTGCCCCACCTTAATAAAAGTTGGACCTAGTTGGAGCATTGATTCTCTAAGCCAGATTGCCCGACTGCGGCTGCGGGTTTTAACTTTTTCGGGAGTTTTACCGCCAACATAGCTCCAATTTCCAGCATCCAGCCAAGAGAAAAGAACTAGGGTAAACATCGTTCGCCATATATCTATACTGCGGGCAAGTGGAGAATAATTGTCTCGGCTCCAACGGTACTTAGATGAATTGGATTCAGTTGCAAAAAATCTCGGCTCAGGCTGAGAAGTTGGTTCAAAAGTGGCTGGGGAAGGGAGAGCAGCAGACACAGGGTTATTTATCTCAACAAACCTTTACATTCTAGCCCCTTATCCCAAATTTGTAGATTAACTAAGTACTTAGGAGATTTCTTAAAAATAATTTACCCCGATGGCTGCGACTCCGATCAGCTATCTACACAATCTTTAGAGGTAGAAACTTTCCTAGAAATCGCCTTAAAGATAGTGTAGTTGAATATTTAAAAAAGTTAGCGGGTAAGATTGAGTTTAGGTACAATATCAAAGTTTTACAGAATCATTAAATTAGTTAGTGTGTTGTAAGTTAATGTGTTGTAAAAATACTCTTGATTACCTTGCAATTGATGCATAATATCAAAACTAATTTGTTCTACATACAAAAACCTCTGTTATGGCAAACGCAGAACAACTAAACCTAATCAAACAGGGGATTCATATTTGGAATAACTGGCGGTTAGAGGTTTTTCGGAGCAAGGTTGACTTGTCGAATGCGGATCTCAGTGCCACAACTTTAGTCTCTATTAATCTGAGTCTGGCTAATCTGAGATGTGTAAATTTGAGTAGAGCGAATTTGAGTAAAGCTAACCTAAGTGGTGCAATTTTAGGTAAAGCCAACCTTATAGAAGCTAGCTTGATTAATGCCAATCTAAGTATGGCCAACTTTATCATGGCAGATTTAAGTGGCTCCTATTTAAGTGAATCCAATCTTTCTAGGGCAAATTTGGGTAATGCCGTAGCGATCGCTGCCAATTTTATTATGGCGAATTTATCTGGAGCATACTTTAGTGAATCTGACTTTAGTAGAGCTAATTTTAGTAATGCTAATTTAACTGAAGCCATTTTAGTCAGAACTAATCTTAGTGCTTCCTACTTAAATAAAGCCAATTTTACTTCTGCTAATCTCAGTATGTCTAATCTCAGTGAAGCGGATTTGAGCGGGGCAAATATGCATCTGGCTGATCTAAGTAAAGCTGATTTAAGTAGTGCAAATTTAATTGGGGCAATTTTGACTGATGTTGATCTCAGACAGGCTAATCTCACAGGCGCATTTCTTAATACTACCAATCTCACGGGGGCGGATTTAAGTAAGGCAACCCTGATTAATGCCAATTTTTATCAAGCAGATCTTCGGGAGTCAAATTTAGATCAAGCTAATGCCCAAGATGCTAATTTGAGTGAAGCTTACCTTAGTAATGCCAATCTTACGGGCACAATTTTAAGTGGAGCTAATTTAACATCAGCTTATATTAGTAATGCCGACTTGACTGGAGCAGTCCTCAAAGGTGCAGATCTGACAGGGGCAATATTAATAGGGGCAAATCTGTCAAAAGCTAATTTTAGCGGTGCCAAATTAGATGGTGTTGATTTTACTGGTGCGACTATGCCTAATGGCAAACTGTTTAGCTCTCACTAAATACTCCTTTCCCAGTTCAATTAACTATATTCTTACAGTAGGAAGGGAGTATCTAAAGTTGAGAGATCATTAGTTACAGTTAAAAGCTTTTATTGTAGGTCTCGTCCAAACGGAAAAAGTGCTAAGGGGACAAGCTTAATATGCTGAATCCCAAAGGGGATACCAATAATGGACATAAATAAAGGAATGGCGTGGGCGATGTGAGTTAAAGCGATCGCTGCTCCAAAAAATACTACCCAAATAATATTAAATATGCTACTTAAAGGTCTGTAGGCAAAAGGTGATTCCACTAACTGTTTGCCAAAGGGAGTCATAGTTGCGGCACCTAGCTTCATACATTGCAGTCCAAAAGGAATGCCAACAATGGTTAGGCATAGGAGTAGTCCACCGCCAATATAGATAATGCCAATTATAAAGCCTCCACAGATTAGCCAAAGGATATTTAAAATCAAGCTCATTTTTAGTACCTCTAGTTAGCTGGTTCTATTTTATACCTATTGGTAAATCAGGATTAATTTCTGGTTCAGGATTGGACTTATATCCAGAATCAATGATTGTCTGAAACTCTAGCTCAAACTTAGTAATCACTGATGGTTCAAGAGCAGATTTACCATCCAGCTTAGATTGCTTAACCAAATCATTAACTTTACACAAGAACTCCAAAAATTTCTGGGGTTTTAATTGCCAGAGTTCGCTTAAGTGTATTAGTAGTTTTGACGGCATCCAATGGCTTAGAAAAGTAGTAACCTTGTCCTTTATGGCAACCAATATTTTTTAATATGGTTAGCTGTTCTATGGTTTCAATTCCTTCGATGATTATATCTTTACCTAAAGTTTTTGCTAGGTTGGTAATAGCTTCAATCATTGTCCATTGTCCGTCATTGACAAAAGACCGATCTATTTTTAAGACATCCACTGGAAAATCATATAAACGGGATAGGGTGGAATAACCCGTACCAAAGTCATCAATATATAACTGCACACCAAGCTGTTTAAATCGATTGAGAACTTTTATAGCAGTATCAGGATCGGTCATAAGGACGCTTTCTGTAATTTCTAGCTTCAACTTTTGCGGATCTACATTACTTGCTTGTAAGGCATTTTGGGTATGACGGAATAAAGAATCATCTTGCAACTGGTATCCTGAAGCATTCACAGTAATGGATAAATTTGCATACTCAGGAAATAGCTGATTCCAATTACTAAGCTGGGCGATCGCTTGCTCAATGACCCAGAAACCAATGGGTATAATTAGTCCTGTACTTTCGGCAAGGGGAATAAAATCTGTAGGGGATATGATGCCATGCACGGGATGTATCCATCTCAATAGTGCCTCAAAGCTTAAAATCTCACCTGTATCAAAATTGATGATGGGTTGATAATAGAGTTGTAGTTGGTTCTGGGCTTGGGCAACTCTAAGGTCTTTATAAAGTTCGTGATCAAATCCAAGGCGATCGCATACTCTATTCTGTAAAAATTCATTTTCAATCTCAAGAGATTTAGCTTTTTGTTGCAGTTGGGATTGAAGTTGGCGGATATTTAACTGAGACTCAACTCTCGCTAACACTTCAACAAGGGCAAAGGGCTTATTGATATAGTCCACGCAGCCAACTGAAAATGCCTCTAACTTATCTAATACATCGTCTAAAGCAGTGATAAAAATCACAGGAATATCCTTAACTTCTTCGCATTTTTTTAGTTGAGAGCAAACTTCATATCCACTCATTTCAGGCATATTTACATCTAGCAAAATTAAATCTGGTGAGTCAGATTTAGCCTTCGTCAGGGCGAGCTTGCTGTTATTTAGGGTGGTGACTTCATATCCCTGACCAGTTAATACGAGGGATAGTAATTCAAGGTTAAATTCATCATCATCAACTATGAGGATGTGGGCATTTTTTATAATCATTATCTAAGTCTTTCTTAAGGAAGATCTATTTATATTTTGTGAGCTGGAATGACTGGTGCAGATATACGGATTAAGGTCTCTCTAGCTAAAGCTGCGACTGCTTCTAATCCGAAATTTAAGTATCTGATTGGAGGATATTCGTTAGAATTTCAGAAGTTTTAATACCTTTGGCGATCGCTTGTTCTGCAATTACTTCAATTTGAGTTCTTGCTCCAATTAGATATTGCGTTTGATCAGTTTGTTCATGCCAATCAGTGGCTTGGGCAGTCAAATCCTGATAGCATTGGGTAGAAAACCATCCACTTAATAAACCTGCTTCTAGACTAAATGATTTTGAGTTAACTTCAGTCGTGATCTTGGATATACCAGAGTTTTCAATAGTTATTAACAGTAGTCCTAATTTGGCATAGGAAAAATCAACTTTGATCTTACCTAAACCATGTACTCCCCAAAGTTCTTGCAGGGTAGCAAAATATTCAGTTGCATTCATCTGGGAGATTGGGACTTGATAATATGCTTCAATCTCTTGGTGCGTTCTTTCATAAAAAGACTTACCCCAACCAGATCCGAAGGTATAAAAAGCCATAGAAGCGGCTTCTCCTGCTTCACTTAATAAAGTAGTCTGGATACTGTTGAGGAGTATGGCTGGCACGGCAATTAAACGTTTACCTTGCCGAGTGGATAGTAGCCCCGACGAAGCATCAGATTGGATATATGCCTTTGGAGTGAAGTAGTTGAGGGGGATTGCTTCTTTTGAGATTTTGGTTGATGTCATCGTCTTTGGTTTCCTATTTAGATTTTATAATTACTGAAGGAAGTGAAAATTAAGGGCATAACCGCATCAGATATACCCTGTTAAACTTTTTTGGTTTTGATATTTCTCTTACTTTCCACTCATCATTGCGTGTGCCATTTGCAAATATGGAGTAATTAAATCTGCCTGAGCTTTAGGTAATAAACCTTTGATTGCATCTCCAGTATACTTATAGCCCATATAGTTGGTAAGCTTCATTGCTAGAAAAACATTTTGCTGCCAGTAAAGAATTCGATCTTTGAACATTTCTGGGTCTTCTAAAAGCATGGCAAGGGCACTCAAACGCAACCCCATTGTCATGTCTCTTTTGCATCGATCAATTCCTAATTTGTCAACTGGACTTGATTCAAAATGAGTACCCTTTCTCATGGAATCAGATGCTACACTAATGATTTCAGTTTCTTTGGCTTCTATAGCATTGTAGGCTTGTTTACGGGAATTCCAAGAAGCTAGAGATTTGTCAATAAGTTCTAAATCCTGAGCATTCATGTATGTTCCATCATTTCTTTTAAGTATATTTTCTAATAGAGTAATCATTGATTTTGTTCCTTTTTTTTGATTATTAGTTAGTTTTTGGTATTTTCGGTGGTTGAGAAGGATTATTAATCCCAATTAATCTGATTGCGGATTGTTTTAACATTTGGCGTAGGAACTGCTTTGCTGGTGGGCGTAGTTGTATTCCACTGTACCTTGCCCATTAGTTCACCAATGGTTAGAGATTCGGCATTGAGAAATTGTCTAAGACCCCTAACTGGTGAGGATGAAGACTCTTCTGATTTCATTTCAACGTTAACTCTTCTCCCTTGGTTAGGGCGAGTTAAGCGTCCAATAAAGCGACTAAAACTCCCCCAAATTCCTTTAATCCAGCTTGCAAATGTTTTTATTAAGCTGCGATCGCGATTATTTCTCATGATTTGTCCTTTTTACTAATTCCTGTAATTAATATCTTTAAACTAATTTCTTAGTAACAATTCAACTTCGACGGGAATTTCTTCTGCTCTGAACTTTTTCTCAATATCAGAGGCGGTGGCACCTGAAGAGAGCCAGAATTCTGTGGCACTGACCCGCTTTTCCGAGCCGATTAGGAACCGACAATATGTATTACCCATGGCATAGCATTGAATTTCTGTACTACTAAGGCTTTTGCCAAAGGCGGCACTAAAGAAACCTGCTAGCATACCAGCATAGAGATGACAGACGGGCTTGCCCACATAGCCAAGGGTCTTAGCGACGGCTGAGTCAAATAGATCCACAAAGATAAATCCGTCTTTAAGGGAGTTCAAGTCTAGGTTCCAAGTTCCCCAACCTTGAGCTCTGAAGGGCCACCACCATGTCTCCATGGCAAAGGAAAGATTAGCTGTTTGTAGGGTCAAGTTGTAGTATTTATCGAACCAGTCGTCAAAAGCGATCGCATCTTGTTTTCCCCAATTTTCGCCAATCATGTAAAGTAATAAACCTGCAGAATCGCCAACTTCATGTTCTAAGCCGTTAAGTAACGACACAATAAAGTCTTCCCCAACAATCAGATTGCGCTGTTGGTGATAATCAATAACCTCTCCCTTTGTCCGATCAAAGTTGAAAAACGTACGGTGGTTGAAGTGAGCAGCATCCCATGGTGATCTTATGGCAATTGGCTGGGTCTCGAAAGTTCTTGTTTCTATAATTTGTTTCATCGCTTAATTGTCCTTTTTTGATTTGCGTGATAATAAAAGATTCATTTCTTGGTCAAATTGTTGATTAGCAGCTTGCATCCTTTGGAGAGCAGTACGCAGGATTAGCTTTCCCTCATAGACCAAGGTTTCACCTGTGATTGGATGGAAAATTGATTGTTGGGCTTTTTTACCTACAAGGGATTCTAATTCTGTTTCTGAACCGACGTATTTGCCTTTGGGAACCTCTAAGGAAACTCCATCTCTTAGAACCATACATTGACAAGCAAGGCGAGCATTAGGCTGTTCGATTTTCATCAAACCTAGGGTCATGATTTCCTGCTCTGTATATGGTGTAAGGCAATCCATACCCTTCTGGATAAAAACGTGACAGGTCGCACATCTGCCTTGCCCTCCACAGGCTTTTAATACTTTGACATGGTTAGCTAATAGGGCACTTAATAATCGAGTTCCTTTACGAGTAGTGGTTAATTCTCCATCAATTTGGAGCGCAAGGATTGAATCTGCATCATTCATGGGATTAGAGAACGAGGTTAATTTTTCTGATAGAGTTTGAGTCATAGCTTAATATTCTCAGTAATATTTTCAGTTGCTTTCTGCTTTTCTGCTTATTAAGCGATAGAAATGATTTGCCGAACCTGTTGTGAAATATCCATTTGTCCTAGCATTTGCTCGTAACCACCTATGATGCGATCACATTCACTTAGAAATCTATGAACCCATAGTTGCAGACTAGCAAATTGTTCAGAATTAAGTTGTTCGGGCGGTATTTCTGAACTAAAGTAGGCGATCGCCCCCCGATAATCAATAGTCCAACATGAAAGCCAAGGATGTTCTATGACTGTTAGAGATTGAGATTTTTTCCAATAGTTAGCGATCGCCATGCCGCCAAAATAATTCATACTGTTTGAGGTAATTTGTTGCAGTGCTGCTAGAACTTCAGTGTGTGTAGGCAGGATTTCGGGGACTGATAATGAATTTGGCTTTACATCTGGCTCTGAGTTTGGAGATTGATCAAAGCCATTAAGAATTTCTTTTAGGGAGATAGCTGGAGCGATATTTACAGGAGAACTGATCGGCTCGGCAACTACTTCTGCTTTCTGCGGAGCTTCTGTTATAGATTCTCCTTTGATTTTCATGAATTGTTTAGTTTCGGCAATTTCTTGGATACTTTCTCTCAA
>Ga0209591_10002271_pt1 | contig 23203 bp, 19 predicted proteins | sample MAT01_FD_187207 | JGI IMG/M metagenome (GOLD analysis project Ga0209591, IMG submission 187207) | Freshwater microbial communities from Lake Fryxell liftoff mats and glacier meltwater in Antarctica - MAT-01 (SPAdes) (version 2) | ecosystem: Environmental > Aquatic > Freshwater > Ice > Liftoff... | reverse complement strand
TGCGGCGATGGTGCGCGAAGCGGGTCCCGTTCCTGTATCATCGGGGACGACGATGGTGGACCGGAATCAGATCTTGAGCGCGGTGGAGCGCTATGTGGCGTCGCGCGGCGCTAAGGTGCAGGACGACGTGGCGAGCGCCGTGGTGGACCGTTTCCTGTCGAAGCGGGCTGCGCCTGCGCCTGCGGTGGCCGCGGCTCCGGTTGCCACGCCCGTGGGGCCACTGGGGATCGACATCGCGCCCTTTGTCTGCGAAGATGACGTTCGCCAGGCGATGCGAAAAGGGCAAAAAATCCACATTGGGCCGCGAACGATTTTGACGCCCTCGGCGCGCGATTTGGGCGCGCAGTATGACATCCTGGTGATGACTGACCGGGCGCCCGCGGGTCCCCTGAAATCGAATACCGAATGAAATCCGATCTAGAAACTCTGAAGCTCGAAATTGAAGACTATTTGCCGAAGCACGACTTCGTGGCCTTCCACGGGGCGACGCGCATTCTGGACGATGATCTCGAAGTAGTGCGTTGGGACGTGGAGAATCAGCCGGAATTCCACGCCTTTTTGGATGTGGCGAAGCAAGTGGGCGTGAAGCTGATTGTGTTTGCCTTTCGCCGTTTCCGCGAGGAGATGGTGGAAGAGACCATGGACCAGTTGGAGGAGAGCGCCATTCCTCGCGACGAGCGGCGGGAGTATGAGACGCGCCTTAAAGAGCTGCGGATCTATGCTGGCTTTACCTGCTCCATCGAGCTATCGTTCGACCATCAGGGGCGGACTTATCTTTTCGAACTGCACACGGAGTGGTTCGACGAGGCGATGGATTTGATGGACGACATTATGGCGGCGGGGACTGAGCCGGGGCTAGAAAATGGGCCGGATTTTGGCGGCTTTTACTCGAGGAATTGATTGAGCGGGTTTGCGGTTGGCCCGCGGCCGGCGCTTTGGCTTTGGAATCCGCCGGATGCGGGGCGCGTGGCCTTGCTGAGGCGAGAGTTGGGGATTTCTGCGGCGGTGGCGCAGGTGCTGGTGCGGCGGGGTTATGACGAACCAGCCTCGGCGTCGGCGTTTCTGAATCCTTCGCTCGACCAGATGCACGATGGGGGGCAGTTGCTGGGGCTGGATCGCGCGGTGGCGCGGCTTTCACGGGCCATTGCTGCGGGCGAGAAGATCCTGCTGTATGGCGACTACGACGTCGACGGGACGATGTCGATTGTGCTGCTGACCAAGGCCATTGAACTAGTCGGCGGCAAGAGCGAGTTCCACGTGCCGCATCGCTTGCGCGAAGGCTACGGCATGCGGGCCGAGGTGATTACGGCGGCGGCGGCGCGGGGAGTGTCGCTGATTGTGAGCGTCGATACTGGTATCCGCGCCGGTGCGGTGGTGGAACATGCGCGGACCCTGGGCATCGACTGCATTGTCACCGATCATCACCTGCCGGAGGCAGCGGTTCCCGATGCCGTCGCCGTGGTGAATCCAAATCAGCCGGGGTGCCCCTACCCCAACAAGGACCTCTGCGGCGCGGGCGTGGCCTATAAGCTGGCCGAAGGGCTGCTGCGCACCTCAAGCCTGACGGTAGAGCGGCAGCGCAAGATCCTCGACTCGCTGATGAAGCTGGCCGCGATGGCGACGGTGGCCGATGTGGTGCCGTTGCGCGGCGAGAATCGCGTGCTGGTGCACTTCGGGCTGATGGGCCTCGAGCGGACGCCGAATGCGGGGTTGCGGGCCCTGCTCGATGTGGCGGGTATCCCCGAAGGCAAGGCACCGTCAGCGCGGCAGGTGGGGTTTCAGATTGGTCCGCGGATCAATGCCGCCGGCCGGATGGCCGATGCGCGGGAGGTGGTGGAGTTGCTGCTGGGGGCCACGCCGGAGCGCGCGGCTTTCATCGCGGGCCAATTGGACGAGCTCAATCGCGAGCGGCAGGAGACGGAGCAGGGGATGGTGGCCGCGATCCTGGAGCAGTGCACCCAGACGCCGGTGACGGATGCCCAGGCGGCGCTGGTGTTTTCGGGCGTGGGGTGGCACAAAGGCGTCGTCGGGATTGTGGCGAGCCGCGTGGTGGACAAGTTCTACCGGCCGGTGTTCGTGCTCGGCGAAGACCCGGACACCGGGCTCGCGACGGGCTCAGGCCGCAGCGTGGCGCTGTTCCACTTGCTGGACGCGCTCGAAAGCATGCCGGAGTTGTTTACCAAATTCGGCGGACACAAGCAGGCCGCCGGGCTAACTCTGGAGCGGGAGCGTTTGCCCGAGTTTCGCGAGCGCTTGGAGCGCTACGCGGCCACCGTGCTGCGGCCGGAGGACTTTCGGCCGCAGTTGGAGTTGGATGGTTTGGTGGAAGTGACGGAGGTAGGCGCCGGCTTGTTACGCAACATCGGGGCGTTGGCACCGTTTGGGAACGAGAACGATCCCCCACTCTGGGGCATTGTGGGGGCGACTGTTGTGGGGACTCCCCGCGTGGTGAAGGAGCAGCATGTCTTCTTCGACGTGGAACAAGGCGGGCGGCGGCTGAAGGTGAAGGCGTGGCGGAAGGCCGAATTGCTGGCGAGTTTCACGGGGCAGGTGGATTTGGCCGTCACGCTCGAGGAAGATCGCTACGACGGGTGGTCGGCAGTGTTACGCGACGTGCGCCCGGCTGCTGAGTTGGGGCTGCTGAGTCGTAATTTCTCGAGACAAGACGGCGCGTAACCAAAGCCGGCATCGCCCATGGCCCGTGGGGGCGTGGGAACTCACCTATTTGCCGACCACTAAGGCGGAGTTCTTGCTGCCGAAGGCGATGCAGTTGCAGACGGCGTTTTCGACTTGCAAGGGCCGGGCAGGGCCGGGGATGTAGTCGAGGTCGCATTCAGGGTCGGGGGACTCGAGGTTGATGGTGCCGTGCATCTGCCCGTCACGCATGCCTAAGAGCGTGGCGGCCAGGCCGGCGGCGCCGCAGGCTCCTTGCGGGTGGCCGATGATGCTCTTGAGGGCGGAGCCGGGGAGTTTCTTCGCGTGGTCGCCGAAGGCGAGGTGCATGGCCTTGGTTTCGATGCGGTCGTTCAACTCGGTGGAGGTGCCGTGGTAGCTGACGTAGTCGATGGCTTCGGGGGCGAGTCCGGCTTCTTCTAGGGCCAAGCCCATGGCGCGAGCGGGCTCTTCGCCGCATTCTTCCAGGCGGACGCGGTGGAAGGCCTCGCAGGTGGAGCCGTAGCCCTTGATTTCTCCATAGATGTTGGCACCGCGGGCGATGGCGCGTTCGCGTTCCTCAAGCAGAAAGAACCAAGCGCCTTCGGCGACCACGAAGCCATCGCGGTCCTTCGAGAACGGCCGCGACGCGCGCGTGGGTTCAGCGTTCCAGCGGCTGGACATAATGCGCATGATGATGAAGCCGCGCATGATGAGGGGGGCGAGCGGAGTGTCGACGCCGCCGGCCACCAGACGGTCCATGTGGCCGTAGGCGATGGCGCGATAGGCATAGCCGATGGCGTCGGTGGACGAAGTGCAGCCATTCGACAGGAGGTGGCTGTAGCCGCGCAGGCCGTAGCGCATGGAGACTTCGCTGGCGAGGGTGCCAGGCGTCGACGTGGGGACGACGTAGACGCTGCACTCTTTGTAGCGGCCGGTGTAGTAAAGCTCGTACTGGTGCTCAGTGAATTCCCAGCTAGCGGCGCCGGAGCCGACGACGACGCCGATTTGGCGGAGTTCGTCGCGGCTCATTCCCTTGGTGTCGAGGCCAGCGTCGGTGAGGGCTTCGCCGGCGGCGGCGATGGCAAAGGGGGCGGCGCGAGAGACATGGGGGCGGTCTTTGTGGCTGATGTAGGCATGTTCGTCGAAATTATCCACTTGTCCGGCGATGCGGACGGCGAGATCGGAGGCATCGAACCTGACAATCGGCCGGACGCCGCTTTCGCCCCGGAGGGTCGCCTGCCAGAAGGCTTCCCGGCCAATTCCATTGGGACTAACGGCACCAATGCCGGTCACCACGACACGTCTTTTCAAATGGGAGACTCCTTGAAGGTTGAAGCTTGGGTTACTGTGCTAGTATAGGCGTTTTTCTGTGGATGACCTCGAACCGATTCCCCCGCTCCCCCCACCGGTAACCCCACACGGGCCCCCCGTGGTGACCCGTCTGGCCCCCGCAAGTTGGAGTCTGCGGGCACTCTCGGGCCTAGAGGCGGGTATTTTGGCGAGCGCGATCATGCTTTTGTGGGTAGCGATGGGCTGCTGGCTGCAGGGGCAATCCTTCTGGACGATTCCTAATTTACTCTCGGCCACCTTTTACGGCGGTCGAATGCTGCGGCCGGACTTCGTTTGGCGCACTTTTGCCGGATTGGCGCTCCATTTTTCCATTGGGGGGCTGGTCGGTGCGTTATATGGTGTACTTCGTCCCTCCACTTGGCCCGCCTTTACCACCTCATTTATGGGTATCCTTTATGGAGTGCTTCTGTACAGTGTCGGCACGTTGTGGTTCTGGAAACGAGTGAACGGCATGATGGCCGTCTACTCCACCCAGACCTTCGTTCTCGTGGGGTATGTCCTGTTCGGAATCGCCTTAGGCGTAATTCCGTCGCGTCTACGTTCGCTCGAACGCCACTTCTTGGTACACTGACGGGTAAGGTTTGGGGGCCGTGAAGTTAGGGTCGCTTTCGTCTGCCGATCCGGCTCGAAACACCAAAACTGGCTGAAACGAATTTTGGATCTAGGACGTCTTAAGTTGGGCGCAGAGAGGAAAGGACCGAGCTACTGATGCAGTTCTCCAGGCAGTCTTGCCTGAGCGCACTTTTCTCTTATCTCATTGCATTTGGGCTCTTTTTCATTGTGAATGGAGGCGCCGTACGCTTGTTTGCGCAAGCACCGGCACCTGCCGGTGGCCAAGCCGCCCCTCCGCCACAGAAGAAACAGAACCCCTTTGAGTCTGTGCCTCAAGCCGAAACCCCCAAGCCCGTGCCGCCTCCTCCGGCCGCGCCGGTCAAGCCCGGTCAGGTGCCGATTGAACGGCCAACTTTGGAGAACCCCGCCGCTGTGGAAGCGCCGAAGGCCCCCGCCGAAGATGTGATTGAGTCCATTGAGTTTCGTGGGGCACGCCGCGTTCCCCAGGACACACTGAAGGCTCTCATCTTCACTAAAAAGGGCGACAAGTACGAGCCCGAAACGCTAAATCGCGACTTTATGGCGCTGTGGAACACGGGCCGTTTTGACGACTTGCGATTGGAGCGCGAAGCGGGTACCACCGGCTGGGTTTTACGGTGGCTGGTGACGGAGCGGCGCGTCGTGCGGTCGATCAAGTACGACGGCGCCAAGTCAGTGACGGTGTCAGAAATCCTCGACCGCTTCAAGGAGCGCCGCGTCGGTCTGCAGGTGGAGTCGCAATACGATCCCAACAAGGTGCAGCGCGCGGCCAATGTTTTGAAGGAGTATCTGGCGGAGCGCGGCCGGCAGTTTGCCACCGTGACGCCGGAAGTACGACAGATTCCGCCTTCGTCGCTCGAAGTGACCTTTAAGGTGACCGAGGGCCCGAAGGTGAAAGTCGGCCGGATCGACATCGAGGGCAATACTGTCTTCAGCGACAAAGTTGTCCGCCGGGCGATGAAAAACTTAAAGGCCATCGGCATTCCGAAGTCAATCGTGGCCGAAGAGCTTTTTTCGAAGACGTTTGACTCGAGCAAGCTCGAAGAAGACAAGGACCGGATTCGGCAGTTTTACCAGGAGCGCGGCTACTTTTCGGCGCGCGCCACTGAATCCTCTTTTAAGATTCGCGACACCGTGCCGGGCAAAATTCGGCCGCTGATTGTCTGGCCGAAGGGCAAGCCCGGCAAAGCCGCCGATCTGTCCATCACGGTGGAAGAGGGTCGGCGCTACCGGCTGAACAAGATCAATTTTATCGGCGTGAAGTTTTTCCGTACGCCAGAGTCGCTCTTTCGGCCCGTTTTTGGCATGGGCGAGGGCGATGTCTTCTCCACGCAGAAATTGCAGAAGGGCTTGGAGCAATTACGCAAACTGTACGGCGAATTCGGCTTCCTGGATATGGTGCCGGAGCCGGGCTTTGAGCCGCAGCCGAACTCCGACAAGATCGACTTGTCGCTGAGTGTCGACGAAGGCAAGCAATTCTTCGTGCGCCGGTTGGACTTTGCCGGGAACACCACGACGCGCGACAAGGTGATCCGTCGCGAAGTGCTGATTGATGAGGGCGACTTGTTCAATTCGCGGCTGTGGGAAATTTCGCTGCTCCGTCTGAACCAGCTTGGCTACTTCGAAGTGTTGAAGGAGCAGGAGTCGGCGACGATCACCCGCGATACGAAGAACAACACGGTCGACGTGACGCTGAAGGTAAAAGAGCGCGGTAAGAACTCGGTGCAGCTTTCGGGCGGCGTGTCGGGAATTGCCGGCAGCTTCGTGAGCTTCGGCTATTCGACCAATAACTTCCTGGGCCTGGGCGAGACTTTGTCGCTCGATTCGCAGATTGGCGATCGGATCCGCTCGGTGAGTTTCGGCTTTACGGAGCCGTATTTCCTGGATAAGCCGATCCAGGTAGGCTTTACGGTTTCGACGCAACGCTTTAATTACAACCAGGGACGCGAAGTCTCGTTGCTTTCGGGACGTAACCTGATTCCGCAGTTTAATTCGCTGGGGGCGAATAACCTCTTGAATTACGTTTCGAACGGTTATGGGTTCACGACGTTTGGCAGCACGGTGCTGAAACGCAGCTTTGCCCGCCTCACGCTGACTTACGCCTATAATGTCAGCAGCATCCGGACCGAATCGACTTCCGCGGAAACTTACTTTCGGTTTATCAACTTTCAGGGTCTCGACGGCCCGAATCAGTTGGCCGGTATTAAATCGAGCGGATTTACGCCGTCCTATACTTTCAACACCATCGACCATCCGGTTACGCCTTCGCGCGGAAAGAGTCTGTTCATCTCGGCCCAAATCGCGGGCGCTTTCCTGGGTGGCAACGTAAACGAAATTTCCCCGACGTTGGAGTATAAGCACTTCCGGGCGGGCTTTAAGAAGGGTCACGTCATCGGCACGCGCATCCTGGGCCGTTACATTACTGGCTTCGGTGGGCGGTCGGCGCCACCGTTCTCGAGGTTTTATATGGGTGGCGAGAACGACATTCGCGGCTTCGATATATGGAGCGTGAGCCCGTTTGCCTACCTGCCGTCGGAAGGCACGGTGAATGTCTTAAACGCCGACGGGTCGGCTCGCACCCAGCGAGTGATCGAGAGCGGCAATGAGATCACGGTGCCGGTCACGCTCCGCATTCCGACTTATCAGCTAACGTTTATCGGCGGCGACACGCAACTACTTAATAACCTAGAGTATCGGATTCCTATTTTCGGGCCGGTGGTGTTGGCAGCCTTTATCGATACGGGCGTTAATCGGGTAACGAATACCGGGCAGTTAAACCTGAACAAGGGCCGGGTAGACGAACTGAACGCCCTTTTCCCGCAGGCGGGATTTGACCGAAAAATTCCGTTGGCGCTCGCCACGCAGAAATTGCGGATGTCGACGGGCATCGAAATGCAGATTATGATGCCGGTGGTGAATGCGCCATTCCGGTTCTATTGGGCCTATAACCCCTCTCGTAACGAAACGTTCTTGCAGCCGCCGATCGTCGCCGATCGCAGCTATTTCCCGAATCAAGCCACCTTCCTGCAGTCGGTGGCGATATTTGGGCGTGCCTCTCCCCTATTTGAGCGGGCGCGAGTGTTCCGGTTTACGATCAGCCGGACGTTCTAGGGCGTCCGAACGCGGCGGGCCGATCTCGTCGTAAGATTGACAAGGAGATTTAGAGTGAAATTGAACGTTATCCGCTTGCCGTTGGCCGCCTTGTGTTTGGGCGCCCTCGGCTTCGCTCAGGCGCCGGCCGCCAAGGTCGGCACCATCAGCATCCAACAGGCCATCATCGGCACCAAGGACGGCCAGAAGGCCGTGCAGCAGTTGCAGACGAAGATTGAGCCCAGGCGTAAGGAACTGGAAGCCAAGCAGGCGCAAGTCGCCCAAATGGAAGACCAGCAGCGCAAAAGCGCCAACACGGCCAGCGCCGACACGCTCCGCAAGCTGGCCACCGACATTGAGCAGAATAAGAAGAGCTTGCAGCGCATGGCCGAAGACGCCGAAGCCGAAAGCCAGCAGGAACAGGGCAAATTGCTCAACGACCTGGGCGGCCGCATCATGCAAGTGATCGACAAGTATTCGCGCGATAACGGTTTCACCATCATCCTCGACGTGAGCAATCAGCAGACCTCGCCGGTGTTGTGGGTCGCCACCGGTGTCGACATCACGGCCGACGTGATCAAGCTCTACGACGCGAGTTCGCCTTCCACGATGGCCCCGGCCTTGGGTGCGGCCCCGGCGGCGGCTCCCGCGGCAGCACCGGCCAAGCCGGCGGCGGCGCCTCCGGCTAAGAAAGTCCCGGGCGCGAAGTAGGTTGACCTGTGAGTTTGCGGAAGGGCCGCCCCTCGGGGGTGGCCCTTTTGCTTGGGCCTCAGAGTGCAAGTTGGAGTGCACGCGCTACTAGCCGGTCAGTAGGTTCACCGCGAAATAAGATGGAATAGAACCGCCATGCAGACCTTTATCGCATTTCTCGAGGAATTGGACCACCGCCACCAAACTAAGGAAGTGCCTGCCGCGAAAGTGGAACTTTTGGTTAGCCGCTTTGGCGCGCCCACTGATCTACCACGGTGCCGACTTGGCCGCGAACCAGCCCGTGTTCCGGAAGATCCCGCAGCAAGGCCACCATTTTGTGCAGATCGAGTTCATTCACAGAGAACCTCTTTCTCATAGTAAATACCAGCTCGTCAGGCGAGGAGGCGCCGAGGTGGGCTCATCTGGTCGCCAGATGGGGCATGCAGGGAGGTGGGCAGAGACGGCGGTGGCGTGACGCAGTAGAATCGATTCTATGCGACGACGTGATGTGATGAAGATGGTGGCTCCGGCGTTCGTGCCGGCGGCGGCCCTGGGGCTGCAAAACAACGTGCCGCCCAGCCGGCGGGTGACCGTGGGTGTGATTGGCACGGGCAACCAAGGCACCGGCGACATGAAGAACTTCCTGCGCGATGAGCGCGTGCAGGTGGTGGCTGTATGCGACGTGAACAAGATGTCGCCCGGCTATTGGGACGGGGCCGTTGCGGGGCGCGAGCCGGCGCGGAACCTGGTGGAGTGGCATTATGCGCGCGACAAGCGGAGCGGCACTTACAAAGGTTGCGCCGCCTACGAGGACTATCGCGATGTGCTGCGGCGAACGGATATCGACGCCGTGCTGATCGCGCTGCCGGACCATTGGCACTCCATTCCCACTATCCAAGCGGCCAAGGCGGGCAAGGATATCTACGGCGAAAAGCCGCTCGCGCTGACGGTGGCCGAAGGGCGCGCGATGGCGAACGCCGTGAAGGACAATAACCGGATCTTTCAATGCGGCAGCCAGCAGCGTTCCGATGTGCGATTCCGGAAGGCTTGCGAGATTGTGCGCAATGGCCGGATTGGGAAGTTACATACCGTACTATGCGGCCTGCCGGGTGGCACGCCGGACTTTGGCAAGACCGGCGACCGGCAATCGCCGGAGCCGGTGCCGGAGGGATTTAATTACGATATGTGGCTGGGCCCGGCACCCGATGCGCCCTATGCTCCGGCGCGTTGCCACGTGAATTTCCGCTGGATTTTGGATTATTCGGGCGGCCAGATTACGGACTGGGGCGGCCATCATCCGGACATCGCGCAGTGGGGCATGGGGACCGAGTTGTCGGGCCCGGTGGCGATCCGTGGCGGGCAGGCGACTTGGGCTAAGGAGAAACTCTGGAATACGGCCACCGATTTCCACTTTGAGGCGATTTATGCGAGTGGCGTGAAGCTGATTTACTCGAGCCGCGTGCGCGGCGGAGTTACTTTCGAGGGCACGGAAGGGTCGGTGTGGGTGAATCGCGGGGCGATCGAGGCGACGCCTTTGTCCTTACTCGATTATGAGCCATCGGAGAAGGAAGTGCGGCTGTATCGCAGCACGAATCACTCCCGGAATTTCATTGACTGCGTGCTCTCGCGAAATCCGCCGGTGGCGCCGATTGAACAAGCGCACCGGTCAATTACGATTGCCCACTTAGGCAATATCAGCTTGCGCCTGGGTCGCGATTTGCGTTGGGATCCGGAGACCGAACGGGTGCAAAACGACGAAAAAGCCAATGAAATGCTATCCCGGCCGATGCGGAAGCCGTGGACCTTATAGCGTCGCCGGCGGCCACGGGCGGCCGGACCAGGTGACGCCCTCGCGGCCGACTAACTGCTTCAGGTGATGCTCACAGTGGGCGATATAGTCGAGCGCGAGAATCTCGAGGGTCGTCGTGGGGGCGTCGCCGATGCGAACGGGCGCCTGTAATTCGTCCTCCGGAAACTGGGCGAAGAGCCAGGCCAGATGGCGATTGAAGCTAAGCACTAAATCAGTAAGGTTATGAGGATCGGCCCGCGCAAAAGCTTGTACTTCGACGTGGGCATTTTGGTCGTACCCCGGCCATTCGAGCTCGCCTTGGGACAGGGCGCGAACGAAGCGCTGATGGTTGTTGGCCGCCGAATCGAGTAAGTGGCCGAGTAACTCGATCCGGGTCCACTTATCGGGGCCGAAGGGTTCGGTCCAGTTGGTGATGGCGCGCAGGCGCGGGGCGACCTGATCTAGGATTTGGGCGAAGTCGGTGTTTATTCCCATTCGATAGTTCCTGGAGGTTTGTGGGTAAGGTCAAGAAAGACGGCGGCGATGCCGGGCAGGGCCAGCAAAGCGGCGGTCATTCGATCGGCCAGCGCCGGGGGAATGGCGGTAGCGGTGGCGGTCATGCCGTCGACGGAATCGATGGGCCGCAAGACAATCGAATCGGGGCGATCGTGGGTGCCCGCGGGGATCAGGACGACAGGAAACTGCCAAATCGTCTGGTCGTAACCGGACTCATCCGATAACTTTCGCACGATTGCGTCGGCGTGGCGCAAAGTATCCAGGCGCGACTTAGTCAAGTTACTCGGAAATACCTGTAAGTCGGCGAGCGGGGCGTGCGTGGCCAGGCAGGCGACGACGCGGTTGATGCGGGCGTCGCGGTTGGCGATTTCGGTGGCGCGGGCGTGGTCCGGCTGGTCGATCACTAAGACGGCGCGGTAGGTGCGGGAGTCGCCTTGGACGCCTACGGTGCGGACGGGCATCAGCCAGCCGTCTTCGGTCTGCTCTAATGCGGCGAGTTCGGAGTGGCAGAGGCAGCGAATGGCGAGGCCTGGGCCGGGGAAGGGATGGCGGTCGAGTAAGTCATTGGGCAGGCCGAGGGCGCGGCCCAACTGCCGGACTTCGTCTTTGTAGAATTCGCGCAAGGGCTCCACGAGGCGGTTTTCTTCGAGCAGTTTCTGGATGCCGGCGACGCGGTTGTGATGGGTCTTGATGAGGTCGGCTTGCTTGGTGCCGCCGGACTCGATCGTGTCCGGGTAGATGGTGCCTTGGCCCAGGATCCAGTCGCCCTCAAGGTAATGGCCGCTTTCCAAAATCCGTTGCTGGACGGCGACGAACTCTTCGCCGATGATCAGGCGTTTGGCCTCGGGGTCACGCTCCTCAGCCAATTGCGAAAGAAATTCTTCCTGGGCGTCGGCGACGGTGAACGAACCCGGGGCGAGCGACTCGAAGACACCGCGGACAAATTCGGTTTCGCCTTCGCGCATCAGGCCGGTGTCGACATAGGTGGCATGGACGCGTTCGGGGCCCAAGGCGCGCAGGCAGACGGTGTAGGCCACCGTGGAGTCCACTCCGCCGGAGGCGAAGAAGAAGACGGAGCGTCCGGCGGCGAGGGTACGAATCTGCTCTTCGACGGCGGGCAACTGGTGAGCCGGTTCCCAATCGCGCACGCAGCCGGAGATGGCGAAAAGGAAATTCTCAAGAATCTGGCGGCCGCCCAGGGTCTGGACTACCTCCGGGTGGAACTGGATGCCGTATAGGCGGCGCTGGTCGTCGCCAATGGCGGCGATGGGGCAGGTTTCGGTGCGGCCCAGCAGGCGGAAGCCAGAGGGAAGGCGATCGACTTGGTCGCGGTGGCTCATCCAGATTTGTTGGCGGCCGATGAGGCCGGTAAAGAGCGGGGAAGGCTCAAAATCGAGATGGGCGAGGCCGTATTCGCCTTTCGTTCCCGGTTCCACATGGCCATCGAGCTGATAGGCGATAATTTGTTGGCCATAGCAGATGCCCAGCAGGGGAATGCCCAGCGAAAGAGTGCCAGGATGAAGCAGCGGACTGCCTTCGGCGTAGACGCTGGCGGGGCCGCCTGAAATGATGAGCGCACGGCACTTAGACACGGTTTCGGGCGGCGTGTCGCAGGGCAGGACAGTGGCGTAGACACCCAATTCGCGGACACGGCGGGCGATGAGGTGACAATATTGTCCCCCCGTGTCGAGGACGCTGACTTGCGCTTGTTCCAAATATTAGAGTAGCGCAAGGTACTAGAGCCGGCTTCCTTGACATCGCCCGCCAGATGCGTCAGTCTAAATTTCTTGGGATCATCCCGTCCAAGCTGAGGTTACGCTCGACGTCCGAATCGCTGTCATAAGAGGCATTCGTGCGGCCGCTCAAAGCCCGGTACGGGCGGCTGTTTCCGACTAGCGGCACTTTCGAGTCAACAACTTGGCAAACATCCTCCTCGGCTTTATTATCCAGCAGCAATCGAACCAGCTCATGAGCTTTTTGCCCATGGTGTTGATCATGGTCGTTTTCTATTTCCTCCTTTTTCTTCCGATGCAACGGCAGAAAAAGCAGCAAAAGGCCTTGATTGAGAACCTGAAAAGCGGTGACACGGTGGTAACCACGGGCGGGATTGTGGGCACCGTTTACCGCATCAACAGTGAGGATGATACGCTGGTGCTGCAAGTAAAGCCCGACAATATCAAACTCCAGGTTTCACGCGCCTCGGTAACGGCAACCACGGGGAGCGGCCCAAGTGCCGGGGCAACTGGCGGGAAGAAATCTTAGTTTAGGCAAGAATCAGAAATGCGAAGAAATCTCTATTACAAAGTGGGCATCATCGTCGCGACGGTGCTCGTGTGCCTTTATGGCATCGTGGGATTGCCGAAGAGCCAAAAAGAGCTCGTCGACAATTTCAACAACAACATCAAGCTCGGTCTCGACCTGAAAGGCGGCAGCCAGTTGGTCGTCCAGGTACAGGTGCAGGATGCTTTCCGCGCCGAGGCCGACCAGGTGATGGAGCGTTTGCGCGATGAGTTCCGCAAGGGCGGCATCAGCTACGGGGCTATTGACCGCAACGATCCGCAGACCCTGGCCGACGCGGGCAAGATCGAGGTCACGATCAAGGGCCTCGACCCCAACAAGACGCGCGAGGCGCGCACCATCATCACCGAGCAGTATGGTTCGGCGTGGGATATGGGCAGCGCGGGCAGCGACATCCGGCTGACGATTAAGAAGACCGCGGCCTTGGCCCTGCGGCGCGACACGCTCAACCGGGCTCTGTCGACGATCGACAAGCGCATCAATGCCCTGGGCGTGGCCGAAAGCTCCGTGCAACAGCGCGGCCGTTCGGAAGACGATTCCGAATTGCTGATCCAACTGCCCGGCGTCGACGACCCCGCGCGTATCAAGCAGATCATCCAGACGGCGGCGATGCTCGAACTGACGCCGGTGAAGGAAGGCCCCTTCCAGGGCCGCGAACAGATGCTGAGCCAGTTTAACGGCGTGCTGCCCGCGGGCACGGTGCCTATGCAGGGCGAGCGCTCCGCGCAGGGCGGTGGCGAAGTCTGGTATTTGCTGGACCGCAGCCCGGTGGTGACCGGCCGTGACGTTCGCGATGCCCGCCCCAGCCAGGATCCGCAGACCGGCCGTTGGGAGACGAACTTTGTGTTGAGCCAGGACGGCGCCCGCCGCTTCGAGCGCTACACCGAAGCCAACATCGGCAAGAATTTGGCCATCGTGCTCGATAAACGCGTGCGTAGCGCCCCGGTGATCGAAGGGCGTATTTCCGATAACGGCCGCATTTCCGGCGCTACCGACCAGCAAGCCGCCGCCGACCTGGCGCTGGTGCTGAAGGCTGGTTCGCTGCCCGCGAGCCTGCAATACCTGGAAGAGCGTAGCGTGGGACCGTCCTTGGGCGCGGACTCGATTCGCCAGGGGCTGCTTTCGGGCGTGGCCGGATTGATTGCCGTCATTGCGGCGATGTTGATCTATTACAAGAAGGCGGGAATCAACGCCTCGCTCGCGTTGATTCTGAACGCGGTCATCCTGATTGCGGCGCTGGCCTACTTTGGCGCGGTGCTCACGCTGCCCGGCATTGCCGGCATCGTGCTGTTGATCGGTATGGCGGTGGACTCGAACGTGTTGATTTTTGAGCGTATCCGCGAAGAGTTAGCGGCGGGCAAGGGCCCGTCGGCCGCCGTTTCGGCCGGCTTTAGCAAGGCGTTTTTAACCATCGTCGATACCCACGTAACGACGGTGGTGTCGTGTTTGCTGTTGTTTGTGTTCGGCACCACGCAGGTGAAGGGGTTCGCGGTCAGCTTGGTGCTGGGCTTGCTGGCCAACATCTTCACGGCGGTGTTTGTGTCCCGGGTGATCTTCGATTGGGAGCTCTCCGGGAAAAAAGTTGAGAAGCTCAGCATCTGAGCAGAGAAACATTTGAAGGAAAGAAGGGTTTTCGCAGGCGCCCGAAGATAATTTCGGCGAATCGGGAACTTCAAGGAGTCGGGCGGTGTCAGGTACTGGTTTGGCGGCAAGGATATCTTGTCCGCAGGCCAGCCGGCACTGTCCGGTTGAGTCGCTTACATGTACATTTTCAAGGACACAAATTACGACTTTTTGGGCAAAAAGTGGCCCTTCATCATCTTCTCGCTGGTGGTTACCGCGTTGGGGATTGGGAGCTTGGTGCTCAAGGGCGGCCCGGAATATGGTCTCGACTTTCGAGGTGGTGCGTTGATCGACGTACGCTTCTCCAGCCGTCCCCCGGTGGACGAGGTGCGCAAGGCGTTGGGCCAAGCCATCAAGGGTGAAATTACCGTCCAGGAGGTCTCGGGTGCCAACGATCTGCAGATCGGTGTGGAACTGAAGGAAGGTACCCCCGAAGCGCGTGCGCTGGCATTGCAGGCCGCCCGCGGCCAAGTGGACCAGTTGTTGAAGACCCTGTTCGCCACGCCGGCGGGAAAGCTCGACTTCCACAACGTGGGGCAGGACACCCTCGTGGAAAAACTTCGGGAACCGTTTGCCCGCGCCGGTGTCTCTCTTAATGACATCCAGTTGACCGAGGCGGTGCAAGCGATGCTCAGCTACCGCAACACTCCGCCGCGGTCAGGTTTGATTAGCAGCTTGGGCGAGCTAGCGAGCGTAGCGGGCGTGACGCCGGCGATGCTGCCGGTGTTGAATGCGGAGTTAGCCTTGTCGCGCTACTCCATCCGGAACGTGGAAGTGGTGAGCCCGAAAGTAACTGGAGAATTGCGGAATCAGGCGCTGTTGGCGACGTTGTATGCGCTGGCCGCGATGTTGATCTACATCGCGTTCCGCTTCGAGTGGACCTATGGTTTGGCGGCCGTGGTTGCCGTCTTCCACGACACGATTATGACGGTGGGATTATTTTCTCTATTTAATAAGCCGATCGACTTGACGGTGGTGGCTGCGTTGCTTACTCTGGTGGGTTATTCGATGAACGACACGATCGTGGTATTCGATCGGATCCGCGAGAATCAGAAGTTGATTCGGCGCGAGGCCTATGACAAGATCGTGAACTTGAGTTTGAATCAGACGCTGAGCCGGACCACGCTGACGGCGGGTTTGACCTTTTTAACTTGCTTGGCGTTATATATCTTTGGAGGACCAGTACTCCACGGCTTTGCGTTTGCCCTGGTTGTTGGTATCATCGTCGGAACCTATTCTTCGATCTTCATTGCCGCGCCGCTGGTGATCTATCTGCGTGAGTATCTGGAGAGTCGCAAGAAGGCTGTGGTGATGGCCAAGTAGGCTGGAATTTGGGAACTGGAATTATTGTTTTTGAGGAGAGAGGTTTATGTTTGAACAAAGCCTAATACAGGAGAAGGATCAAGCGGCGCGCCGCAGTTCCCTCCTGATTTCGATGGTGGTCCAGACCCTGTTGGTCGGCGTTCTGATTATCATTCCTTTGATTTACTACGAGGCCTTGCCGACTTCGCAGCTATCGAGCGTGTTGGTGGCCCCGCCGCCGCCTCCTCCTCCCCCTCCCCCTCCGCCGCCTGAAGTGGTGGTGAAGGTGCAGAAAGTAATCCCGAAGCAGTTCGATGCCAATAAGCTGATGGCCCCGAAGACCATTCAGAAGATCGCCAAGATTGTGGAAGAAGAGGCCCCGGCGCCGTCGAGCGGCGTAATCGGTGGCGTTCCTGGCGGTGTTCCCGGAAGCGCTGGCGGTGTGTTGGGTGGCATCCTGGGAGGCATTCCGAACGCTGCGCCGCCGCCGCCGCCCAAAGAGGCTCCGAAGCCGGTGACGCCGTCCCGCATCCGCGTGGGTGGCAACGTGCAGTCGGCCCGCATTGTTCGCCAACCGAAGCCCTCCTATCCGCCACTCGCCAAGCAGGCGCGCATTCAGGGCACGGTACGCTTCGAAGCGGTGATAGCGAAAGATGGCACCATTCAGCAGTTGCGCATGGTATCGGGTCATCCGCTGTTGATTCCCGCTGCCACCGAAGCAGTAAAGCAGTGGGTGTACCAACCGACGCAATTGAATGGTGAGCCGGTGGAAGTGGCTACCACCATCGACGTAAATTTCACGCTCAGCCAGTAGTCTCAGGCTAAAAGCCGTAACAAGTTCGCAGAAGGCAACTTCTGCTTTAATGGTCAGAATTCGAAAATCAACTCGCAGGAGAGAGAATCATGGTTTTGCAAATGCAGGTATGGGCGTTCATTTTGCTACAAGAAGGACAGGTATCGTTCGATCTTCGTGGCATGTGGAGCCAGATGGACTGGTTGGCGCGCATCGTGGTCATCGTCATGTTTATCATGTCGGCTTGGTCGATCGGTGTGATGATCGATCGCTTGATGGCGTTTAGCGCTACCCGGACTCAGTCGCGGCAATTTGCCCCGGCCGTCGCCGGCGCGTTGCGCGAAGGGAAATTGGACGAAGCGATCAAGATCGCTGATCGTTATAAAAAGAGCCACTTGGCGAAAGTCGTCGTGGCTGGTTTACAGGAATTCCGCGCGCATCAGTTGTCGCCCGATATTTCGGGCGAGCAGATTGAAGCTTCCAAGCGCGCTCTTGAGCGTGCGGAAGCGATCGTGGGCGCCGAATTGAAGCGCGGTATCAGTTCGCTGGCCACCATCGGTTCCACCGGTCCGTTCGTTGGTTTGCTGGGTACGGTTATCGGCATCATCAACGCCTTTAAGGGCATTGCGAGCGCGAAGTCCACCGGCCTCGGCGCGGTAGCCGGCGGCATTTCCGAAGCCCTGGTCACCACGGCGTTCGGTCTGTTCGTCGCCATCCCCGCCGTGATGATGTTTAACTATTTCTCGAATAAGATCGAGGGGTTTAACATCGAGATGAATAACTCGAGCTCCGAGCTGATCGACTATTTCATTAAGCGCACCCAAAAGGTCGCCAAGTAAGTAATTCGTTGAGCGAGTTGATTTTACCGGACGGAGCGGCGGGCTAACCACCGCCGCTCCTGCTCCCGGTGGTACAGGGCTCCGATAAGATCGATTTGCGAGGAGATGGAGACAAAATGAGCGAACGAAAGAAGCCAGCCCCCGGTGCAGTAATGAATGACATCAACGTGACGCCTCTGGTGGACGTGATGTTAGTCATGTTAATCATCTTCATGGTGATCACGCCCATGTTGACGAAGGGCCAATCGGTGGACAAAGTGAAGACCGCCAACCCCATCGCGATGCAGGATGCCGACAAGGAAGACGCCGTTTTGGTGTCGGTCACCAAAGACGGCGGCGTCTATCTGGGAACCACCAAAATACCCCCGGATCAATTGCCCCAGAAGGTGAAAGATCTGTTGACCGGCCGTCTCGACAAGACGGTCTTCATCAATGCCGACATGCGCGCCCTCTACGGCAAAGTAGCCGATGTGGTGGATAACTTACGCGCGGCCGGAGTGGACAATGTGGGATTGTTGGCCGAGGCGGATCCGGCCTTGAAGCGCAAGATGGAATTGGACGCCAAGTAAGCTGCGGTTAATAAACCGCGGCGGCGAAACGTATTGAGTAAGCCGCAATTTTAAAAGAGCGACAGGATACAGGAGTCAACGATATGGGAATGGCAGTAGGTTCGGGCAAGGGTGGACCTCAACCGAACATCAATATGACACCGCTCATCGACGTGTTGCTGGTGCTGATGATCATCTTCATGGTGATCACGCCCCTCACGCCTAAGGGTCTGGAGGCGTTGGTGCCGCAGCCGCCCCCCAAGAATGCGCCCCCCCCGCCGCCCGATATGGATCGCACCGTCGTCATCATCATCGACAAAGACAAGAGGATGAAGCTGAATACGGAGGACATCACCGAGGCGCAGTTGGGCAAGCGTTTGGAAGAGGTCTTCAAGACGCGCAACGAACGGGTGGTCTTTGTGAAGGCCGATCCAGACCTTGAGTTTCAAGTGGTGGCCCGGGCGATCGATATCGCCAAGGGTGCCGCTATTGACAAGGTCGGCTTGATGACCAAGGGTGTGGAAAGCGGAGAGTAAGTGATGCAGAACCGATCAACCATTTTGGCGTTGGCAGCCGCCGCCGGTATGCTGCTATTCTCCACGGGTTGCGAAAAGCTTCGCGCCCGCGACAGCCTGAACCAGGGCGTGAATGCCTTTAAGAGCGCTAAGTTCGCCGATGCTGTCAGTCACTTTAAGACCGCCGTCGAACTCGATCCTTCGCTCTCCACGGCGCGGCTTTATCTCGCCACGGCCTACCGCAGCCAGTACATTCCCGGTGCCGAGAGCGACGAAAACCGCGATTTCGCCAAGCGGGCCATGGAAGAGTTCATGACGGTGTACAATAACGAGCCAAACAACAAGTTAGCTTTGCAGTCGATCGCCTCCCTGCACTATGACGAAGCCCAAGGACAAACCGCGCTCGAAGACAAGTTCAAGAAATTGGACGACGCCAAGAGCTGGCACGAAAAAATCCTGAAGGTGGACCCGAGTGCCAAGGAAAGTCTATACACCATCGGCGTGATCGCCTGGGCGAAGACCTATCCGATCCGAAAGAAGGCTCGCGTGGAGCTGAAGATGCGCGACGAAGAGCCCGGCCCGATTAAAGACGTGAAGGTTCGTGCCAAGCTGTATGAGCGCAACACCCCGATCCTGGAAGAGGGCATCGCGGCCATGCGTAAGGCGATCGAAGTCGACAAAGAGTACGACGACGCGATGGCTTACCTGAACTTGCTACTCCGCGAGAAGGCCGATATCTCTGACACGCCGGCGATGGCTAAGCAGTTCTCTGACGAAGCCGACAGCTGGGTACAAAAGGCCGTCGAAACCAAGAAGGTGAAGGCCGCCCGCATGCCATCCCAGATCGGTATCGTCTCCGAAGAAGCGCCGGCCAAGAAAGAGTAGTTTGCCCTTTCTTTCCCAAACAACGGGCGGCTCCTGGTGCTCAACCAGTGGCCGCCCGTTTTGTTGATTTCTCGTACCCAAGGTAAACTTCGTTCAGAATGTCCAAGTCCTCAATTGTTCAGCGCGACCAGCGCTCGACTTTCCTTGCCGCCGCTTTGCTGGCATTTGTCGCCCTCCTCTACCTGCCGGTGACGGGCTTCCCTTTTCTTCAACTTGACGACAATCCTCACCTTTTGCAGCAGGACCTCGCCCACTTAGGCTCCGGCTGGGCCTTCACGAATGGCTTCGCCTGGCAACCGCTCACGTGGCTGTCGCACCAACTAGGCTTCCAGCTCTTCGGCTTTCAGGATGCCGGTCGCCACCACCTCGTGAACCTAGTCCTGCACTTGCTAAACACGGGATTGTTCTTCTGGTGGCTGTCAAAAATAAGTGGCCAAGCCGGAGCCAGCCTGGCTGCGGCGGCGCTGTTTTCGCTGCATCCGCTGCGGGTAGAAAGCGTGGCGTGGGTGTCGGGCCGAGGGGATTTGCTCGCGGCGTTTTTTGTGTTGCTGGCCCTGGAGGCGCATCGGCGCGAGCGTCGGTGGGTGGTGATTCCGCTGGCGGCCTTGGCGATGATGGCGAGTCCAGCGGCGGCCTTGGTTGGCCTTGTACTGATCGCGCTGGACGTCTGGGTGCTCGGCCGCCGCATCGAGTGGCGTGAGCTCGCCCCGGTTCTGGCTCTGGGGGCTGTGGCGCTGGTGCTCCGAGTGATGGGCGGACCTGATCATGCCGTTTTGCTGCCCGCTTCAGCCCCATCCGCCCCTTTCCTGCGCAGCATGTCGACTTGGTTCGGGCTGGTGCTTTCTGCTTTCTGGCCCGCGAATCTAGCCATTGCCCGGCCGGCTGAGGTTACCGGCATGGCGTCGATCCTTGGCTTAATCCTCCTGCCGGTCGTGTTCCTGTTGATCCGGATGGCCACGGCCTCAATCACGAAACTGGGCCTCGCGTGGTGCCTGGTGTTGCTGGTTCCGGCGTTCGCGATTCCGAGCGTTTGGGGCCGCGCGGACCACACCACCTACCTTCCCCATCTAGGCCTGATGATGGCCCTGGTCTTCTCCATCCCGGCCGCGTGGAGAGCACTTGCGGGCAAGGCCCTCGCCATCCCACTTCTCGCTTGCGCCGTCCTCTCCTGGACCCAACTCAACCACTTCCGCGGCACCGTACCGCTTCTCCAGCACGCCATCGAAGTCGAGCCCAACAATATGGAAGCCCGCCTCGGTCTCGGATTCGCTCTCGCCGGGCAAGGCCAGCCCGCGGACGCCGAGGTGCAGTTCAAGCTCGTCACCCAAGCCCGGCCGGACTCGGCCGTGGCCTGGGTCGGCTACGGCCGGGCCCTGACCACGCAAAAGAAGACCGCCGAAGCCTTCGCCGTTATGGAGCAGGCTATCAAGCGCGTGCCCCAAAGCGGCGACGCCCACTTCGAACGCGGCATCGCCCTCAACAACCTGAATCGCATTGCGGAAGCTGAGCAGAGCTTCGTCACCGGGCTCAACCTCGGGCTCGACGCGCGAACCGGCGCAATCGCTTATAACAACCTCGGCAGCTACGCGGCCCAACGGCAAGAGTTGGCCAAGGCTGAAAAGTACTTCGAACAAGCCTTCATGCTCGACCTCGGATTCGCTCTCGCCCATCGCAACTATGCCATGTCGTTGGTGGCCCAGAAGCAGCGCGAGAAAGCTATCCAGCACTTGGAACGCAAGGCGGTGCTCTGGACCAATAACGACCGTCTGGTGGGTGAGTATCTGGCGGCGCTGATGAACGAGCGCTTCTCCGAGCAGCACAAGAAAGACCAGGAGCAAATGTTGCGCGAGCAGGAACTCGAGAAGAAAGCTCGGGCCGAGCAGATGCAAAAGCGATGACCTGGGTTCTCTAGCCCGTCGCGAGGCACTGGCGATCTCAAACCGACCAGTTACCGGACCGGGCCGTGACTTGATCGCCGACCGACCGCCGACCGCCGACCGCCGATCGGCGTCTATATTGTTGAATATAAGTCACTTATGTCCGCACGGGGGCATCCACGCGCATCCCGGGGTTTCCTCGCAACCCATAGAGGTTAAGTCACTTAGCCGAAATATCGGTTCTTCTCCTCCAGCCAGCGGGGACGACTTATATAAACGACAACCCACAACGACGATACACTGGTAGGCTCCCAAGACATGAACGATTCCGGATTGCACCGCATGCTAGGTTTGCGCGACGTCACGTTGCTGGGTGTGGCCTGCATCGTCGGCACCCGTTGGTTGGCGCTGGCGGCGCATGCCGGGCCAGGGTCAGTAACGTTGTTCCTGGTCGCGGGATTGTTCTTTGTGGTGCCGATGGCGCAGTGCATTGGCCTGCTGGCGGGGCGGCGTCCTCAAGCCGGGGGGCAATACGTCTGGGCCCGCGAGGACTTCGGCGAATGGCACGGTTTTCTGGCCTTCTGGCTTTATTGGGTGGGCATCGCGAGTTGGTTTCCTAACGCCGCGATCGCCTACATGAGCATCGGGGCCTACGCCATCGATCCCGCGCTGGTGCAAAACCGGACCCTGATCGTGGGAGCCTCGGTGATCGCGATTTGGGTCGGGATGGGCATCAACATTTTGGGAGTGCGCGTGGGACGCTGGAACCAGAATGTGGGCGGCATCGCCACGTGGCTGATGGTGCTGCTGCTGTTGGGGACCGGCTTGGTGTTCTACGGGCGGCAGGGGTCGGCGACGCCTTTGCAGTTGGCTCCTTCCCTCGGGTGGAGGACGTTGAGCTTCTGGTCGCAGATCGCCTTTGCCCTGAGTGGGCTCGAATTGCTGGGGATGATGGGTGGCGAGATTCGCGATCCGGAGCGCACCATCCGGCGGGCAGGCTGGGCGGCAGCACTGCTGGCGGTGCTATTCTATAGCGCCGCCACGCTGGCGATGGTCGTACTGCGCCAGCCGTCGGAGATCAGCGACCTCTACGGAATCGTGCAGGTGGGGCAAGTGGCCGGCGCCTGGCTGGGGCTCGTGTTTGCCGGCTTGTCGATGTTGACGGTGCTGGGTCAATTCGGCGGCTTGGGCGCGGGGACAGCGCGGCTGTCTTATGCGGCGGCCAAGGATGGCTTGCTGCCGGAAGTCTTCGCCCGGGTGCATCCGCGCTGGCGGACACCGCACGTGTCGATGTTCGCGCTGGCCGGCGTCGGCACCGCGCTCCTGCTCGCAATGCAGTTGGGCGATACGATGCGCGCCGCCTACCAGGAGTTAGTGTCGATGATGGTGCTTTGTTCGTTCGTCCCGTACTTCTACATCTTCGGCAGTGGCTGGAAGGCGGGGTTGCGCATTGCGCCCGTCAGCGGCATGCTGGTTACTTTCCTGGCCCTTCTATTTACGGCGGTGCCGACCGACGATGTGGGCAACGTCTGGTTGTACGAGGGCAAGATTTGGGGCGGCGCGGGGGTCATGCTGGGTCTGGGCCGCTGGATCTTTCTGCGGGGGAAGGCCAGCCTCGGCGTGCCAAAGGTGGCGGAGGTTGCCGCGTGACGAAGGCGAAGCGACGAAGCCTTCCCCTAGCTATAGGCGTCGTGCGGGTCACTGTCTCGCGCTAGGTCTTCATCGGATGTTCATCGCCACTTTGCTAAGCTGGCACCTGATGTCCTCTAGAAAATGGCTTCTTTTGCTCGCGTTCTCCGCCACCGTCTTGACCGCGGTAAAACAACCCGACCTTTCCGCGAT
>Ga0209591_10002267_pt1 | contig 23213 bp, 20 predicted proteins | sample MAT01_FD_187207 | JGI IMG/M metagenome (GOLD analysis project Ga0209591, IMG submission 187207) | Freshwater microbial communities from Lake Fryxell liftoff mats and glacier meltwater in Antarctica - MAT-01 (SPAdes) (version 2) | ecosystem: Environmental > Aquatic > Freshwater > Ice > Liftoff... | reverse complement strand
CGCGTGATAGCCTCCCTGTACGAGATCAGCACACGATCGGCGCTCAGGCACTGGGTGCCGCACCTCGTCATGAATGTGCTCGCGGAGCAGGAACCCAGCCTCCCGCGCGAGACTCATCTGATGGACGGCGTGCGCTGGATGCTCGGCCCGGTCGAGAACGCGACGGAACTGCTTGTCGGCCTCTGCGAGATGTACGCCGAGGCCAGCACGATGCCGCTCCCGCTCTTTCGAAAGACAGGTGTCGCGTGGCTGGAGAAACGGAACCTCGCTCCGCGTTCTCAGCTTGTTGCGTCCGATATCGCCGCGAAGGCGCGACTCGAGGCGCACAAATCCTGGACCTCCTTCCCCGCGACTGGCTCGATGCCCGCACGAACGGGAGAAAGCGATTCCGACTGGGCCCAGCTCTGCTGGCCCGATCGCGATCTCCTCGAGGACGACGTGTTCTTTGACGACATGGCCACCCAGGCAGAGCGCGTGCTCCTACCGTACCTGAAGCACAAGAAGGAGTGGGTAGTCACATGAGCGTCCCTGACGATTTCATCAAGGGCGCCGGCCCTCATCTCGTGGAAGCCTCCGCCGGCACGGGGAAGACCACGTGGATGGTGGCCACCGCCGTGCGGCTCCTCCTGCGCGATCAGCGAGTGAAGGCGCACGTCGAGCGCCCCGAGCGATTGTTGGCCGTCACCTTCACGCGCGCCGCAACCGCCGAGCTGAAGGAACGCCTGCGCGAGCAGTTGCATCGCGTGAAACGAGTGAGCGAAGACGAGGCCGCGCTCGATCACGAGAAGTGGATTTCGCCAATGCTCAAAGACGGCGGTGCCGCAATGAAGGAGCGTCTCGCCGCGCTGCTGCTCTCGCTCGACCGACTCACCGTGACGACCATCCACGGCTTCTGCACGGGCGTGCTCGAAGAGTTCGCCTTCGAGTGCGGCGTGCCTGTGGGACTGCGCTTTCTCGAGGATCTCTCCTCATATCTCGACGAAGCCGTCGCCGACGAGTGGCGGACCCTCACATGGGAGCGCGGGCCGGCATCGGAGATCCTGCTCAAGGCATCGAAGCCGTTCACTCCCAAAGATCTCGAGAAAGGGGCAGCGGTCGTGCGTCAGGCCATCGGCGCCGAACGTCCGGCTCGGGTGAATCGCGCGACACTGCGCGACGAGGCCGAGCGGACGCTGGATGCTCTGATCGCGGCGTTCGATGTCGACCATCTCCGCCAGTACATCAAGCAGGTGAAGTTCAACAAGGGCGGTCCGACGCTCGAGTCGCTCAATGAACTCGAAGCGGCTGTGGCCGAACGCCAACGCGCCGGAACGCCAATTCAACCGGCACTCCTTGCGATCTGGTCCCGAGAAAACGTAAGCGCAACAACACGAAAGCCTTCAGCGGACAACAAACATCGCATTGATAGCGAGCCGTTCCACGACTACGGATCCTCCGCCTCAGCGGCCGCCGAACACGCTTGCAACACCCTCCGCCAGGACGCCATCCTGAGCGTCGTCGACCGGATGGAGTCCGCGATGGCCCGCGACCGCGTCGCCGGCTTCGACGATATGATCGCCATGGTGGAGCGCGCCGTCACCGATCCGACCAACGGCCCGCGTTTGCGTCGCGCACTCTCCGACCGCTTCGACGCCGTACTCGTCGACGAATTTCAGGATACCGACTGGGCCCAGTGGCGAATCTTCTCGACCACCTTCGCCGACCGTCCACTCATCATGGTGGGCGATCCGAAGCAGTCCATCTACGCCTTCCGCGGCGCCGATATCACCGCCTACCGCCAAGCCTATTCCATGGCCGCAGCGCACGATGGGCGCATTCACTCACTCGCCACCAACTATCGCTCGGACGCCGATCTTGTGACGGCCACCAATCTCCTTTTTACGCAGCATGTAGAGCCCTTCGCGCTGCCGGTGGAGAAACTCCAGTTCCAACACGTCACCGCGGCCCGCGAGAAGCGATCGCTTCGCGATGATGCCGCGCGCCCCCTCGTCATTCACGGGCTCGGCGAACTCTCCGTCGAGGCAGGGGAACGCACCATCATCCCCGCGGTCGCCCGCGAGGTCGCGCGACTCCTCCACAGCGCATACGTCGAAACACCCGGCGAACCCCCACGCCGCGTGCAGGCCAGGGACATCGCCATCCTCGTCAACGAGCATAAGCACGCGCGTCGACTGATTCGCGCGCTGCGCAACGTCGGAGTCCCCGCTATCGCCGGCGCCACTGGCGACATCACTGAGTCCGCCACCTGGCGCGATCTCCTTCACGTAATTGCCGCCATCGAGGATCCCGCGGACTCGCGCGTGGTCCGCCGTGCCCTCGCGACCCCGTTCGGCGGACGCAACGCGCGCGCGATCGCCGCACTCGCCGACGACAGCACGGAGTGGCGCAACATCATCGAGCGGTTGAGCGACGCCCGCCGCGAATGGATGTCGCGCGGCGCCGTCACTGCGCTGATGCGGCTTGCTGCGGACTGGAATGCCATTCCCAACCTCGCCGCGCGCGCCGATGGTGAGCGTCGCCTCACCGATCTGCGCCACATCAGCACCATGCTGCAGGGCGCTGAGCGCGACGGGCACCTCAGTCCGGCGCTCGTGCGTCAGTGGGCCCGACGGTTCGCCACCGATCGCACCACTGACGCCGAGAGCCGTCAGCTCCATCTCGAGTCCGACCGCGATGCGGTGATCATCAGCACCATGCATGCCGCCAAGGGACTCGAGTGGCCAATCGTCTTCTGTCCCTTCATCTGGAAGGGACGGGAAGAGAAAGTTCGCAACCCGCGCGCGGCAACCTTCAAGGATGGCAAGCGACGCCTTGTCTTTCAGAACGACCGCCTTGAAGAAGAGATTCCAGGTGATGGTTCGTTGGCCGAGTCCCTACGGCTCGCCTATGTTGCGCTGACGCGTGCGAAGTGGCGCACCTACGTCCACTACTGCACGGCGACGCATCCTGGTGCCATTCAGCATTTACTCAATGACGCTGCTGGCACCACGGAGAAAAAGCTTGCCCTCGCGAACCACGCTCTCATTGCCACCGAGATCGCGGCCGCGACGAGCGGAAGCGCCACGGAGCCCAGCAGCCCCGAAGAACCGGCACTCGAAGCGCGCCTCATCACGCTCGCCTCCGGACAGACGCACAGCTGGACCGTCACCTCGTACACTCGTCTCACGAGCGGCTTGAAGCATCAGGACGCGGACGACGAGGCCGATCTCCTCGATGAAGCAGAATCCATTCCCGACGAACCTGGAACCAGTGCATTCCTTCCGGGCGGCGCCCACACCGGCGACGCCCTGCATCTGCTGTTCGAGCGGCTGGACTACACGCAGGCGCATGACGTGGCTGTCGTCACCGCGGCCGTTGACGATATCCTCAACCGGTTTGGCCTCCCGCATCCACTGGCGAATGCCGAGTCGCGCAAGAACGCCGCAGATTTTGTATGCGCGATGGTGCGTGGTACGCTGACCACGCCCATTCCCACCGCGCCGTTCGCGCTCGATCGGGTGCCCACCACCAGCACCTTCCGTGAGTGGAGATTCAGCATGCCCATGCAGCACCTCTCAGCGGCCGCGATTGCGCGGACCTTCCGTGAGTACGGAGCGGAGTGGCTCGCCGACAACTACGTGCCGATGCTCGAGCGCGCGCCGAAGTCCACGATCGATGGCATCCTCACCGGCTCCGTAGACCTTGTGGCGCAGCTCAATGGCCAGTGGTGGATCGTCGACTGGAAGTCTAACACACTCGGTTCCACCGCCGCATCGTATCACGAGCAGGCGTGCCGTCGCGCGATGATGCGTGAGCACTTTGTACTGCAGTACCACGTGTATGCCGTCGCGCTGCATCGTTTCCTCAAAGCGCGTCTTCGAGACAACTACGAGTACGAGCGCGACTTCGGTGGCGTCGGGTATGCGTTCCTGCGCGGACTCGGCATGGGTGCTCCAGCGTGGTTCACCGACCGGCCATCCGGGCAACTGATCACCGCGCTCGACGCGACCATTGGCGGAGTCGCATCATGACCGTTGAAGACATGGCCTCCCTCCGCGACCGGGTCGGCACCGTGGCCGCGCGTTTCCACGCACAGGTCGCGGCCGCAGGGCGCGAGCAGGATCCGAATGGCATTGTCGCACTCGCCGCCGCCACGGTCATGCAGGCCGCTGGAGAGGGGCACACCTGTCTCACCCTTGAAAGCATTGTCGAGCGCGTGGCCGAGCTGGAACTCGGATCATTCAGCGCCACGGATCTCGAGGCGGCCATTGAGGCGCATCCCTGGGTGGAGCCCGACGATGGCAAGATGCCACTCGTGTACGAGCACAATCGGCTCTACCTGAGACGCTACCGCGACGCCGAGGTCCGGCTCGCACGTGCGCTGCTCGCTGCGGCTCCCGAACGCTTCGAACTCGTGACCGGCGGACCCGGTACGGGGAAGACCACGTCGGCCGCGAAGATGATTTCCGATCTCGTCACGAAAAATCCTGCTGTGCGCGTCGCCCTCGCTGCACCCACCGGGAAGGCTGCCGCGCGGCTTGGCGAGGCTATTGAAGTTGCGTGGAAGCGAGAAGGGCTCTCGCATCTGAAGGAGCAGGTGCCCGTCGCTGGCCGGACATTGCATCGTCTGCTTGGCTACGACCCCACCACCGATTCCTTTCGCCGCGGTCCTACCGACCCGCTCGAGCACGATGTCGTGATTGTAGACGAAGCATCGATGGTACCGCTCCTGCTCATGGACGCCCTCTTCGAATCACTGCGTCCCTCAGCGCGGCTGATTCTCCTCGGTGACCATGATCAGCTGGCCTCGGTCGAAGCGGGCTCCGTGCTTTCGGACATCGTGCACGTGGCGGATTCCGGCCCGATGAACAGTGCCGTGAGACGACTCACGAAGAGTCATCGCTTTGATGAAGCGAAAGGGATCGGTGCACTGGCGCAGGCGATTCGTGATGGTGATGCCGACGCGGCACTGAGCGCGATGCTGAGTAACGACGGATCCGTGGAGCATGTGTCTGGTGATGACAGTTGGCTCGAGGAGTTCGCGACGCTCGCCGAGCCGGTGTTTGACGCCGAGTCACCCGAAGCGGCTATCAGGCAACTCGGTCAGGTGCGCATTCTGTGCGCGACGAATGTTGGACCGACAGGCACCGGTGCCATTACCGCGCGCGCTGAGCAGGCGCTGCGCAAGCGCGGACGTGACGTCAGCGGGCGAAACTATCGCGGGCGTCCGCTCCTGATCACGCGCAACGACTACACGCTTGACCTCTTCAACGGCGATGTCGGAGTGGTGTGGGATGAGATCGAATCCGGGGAGAGGATTGAGCGCGCCTTCGTGTCCGGGCAGGCAGATGCCGGGCGTGCGCGCAGCTTTCCCTTGCCGCAGTTGCCGGAAGCCGTCACGTCATGGGCGATGTCGATTCACAAGTCGCAGGGAAGTGAGTTCGACACGGTGTACGTCGCGCTCCCCGATCGCGACTCGCGGGTGTTGAGTCGCGAACTGCTGTACACCGCAGTGACGCGGGCGAAGAGCAAGGTCGTACTGGTGGGTTCTGCAGAGACGCTCAGGAACGCGATTGGAAAGACGGCGCGCCGGGAGTCGGGGCTCGGGTATCGTTTGGGGGTGAGCTGAGTGTGATTCGGTGACGCATGATTTCTGGCGACGCCGTCATGCGTCGCGCCGTCACCCGCGACCCGCCACACTCTGTGGACACCCGAATCAGGTGTTTCAGGTGTTCGAGAGAGCGCGTGTCCGGTCGGTGCGCGTCGACGACTCGCGACTCGGCGGACCGCAGGTGACAGCACTTTCGCTGAAACGAACGGTCCACCGCTGCCCGATGACGACACGGGCATCAACCTTTAATTCTTCAAATACTTCCAGAAGCTGGGAGGCGGCGCGGTGTCGCGAGGGAATCGGATCATCCGGCTCCGTGTGTCAGTGCTGAAATGAAATTGCACAAAAGCTGGAGTGGAGTGACTCCTCTCGATTGGACAATCAGGAAGGTGTGATTTGACCGGATGAATGGGGCGACGTCCGGCGGCACGGGGCGACGGACGTCGATGTGGCGGTCACCGTGGCAGCGTTCGGAAATCCGGGGTTTGAGTACGAGGTCGTCTGCATCACAGACCGCGCCCGCACGACTCGACCACTGACGAGGTGCTGCCTGACGGAGACGACTGACGCGCGTCGTACACAGAGGGTCGTAACTGCCACTGCCAGCGCGATGGAGCCCATGGCCTCTGTAAGCGCCTTCAGCGGCCCACGATGCGGGCGTTTTCGAGCAGGAGCGCGTACTTGTACCCTGCACCGACGTCGACGTTGGTGCGCACGGTGCCCATCACCGTGATGGTGTCGCCGACCGCTGCCGCCTCGAGCGTGGTGGCGGCAATGTCATGCGTGCCAGCTTTCGGATTCCCGCTCCCGTCCTGCAGGTGGATCCAGTTCTTGCCCATGACGCCGGCATTGTATTTCACCACCACACCTCGCACGGCAACGGTGGTGCGCACCAGCTGGTCCTTCTCTGTCCAGAGCGACGCGATAATCTGTGCACCGCTGCCGCGGGCCGGTGCGACGACGCCCACCTGGGCATCGGCGGCATCAGACGATCCGGTGGTCGCCGAGGCGGCACTGGTCGGCGGAGGAGCCACCGGTTGCAGTGAGCCAAAGTAGATCCTGGCGAATGTGCGCTTGAGCGTGGGCGATGCAAATTGCTCCATCGGCAGCAGGTTGTAGACTTTAACCGTGGCGCCGATGTCGAGCTTCGCCTCATTGACAGCCGTCCAGAGCTCGCCGTTCGCCGTGTCGAGCCGCAGGTAGAGATACGACTCCACTGGGATGATTTCACGCACCGTTCCGGTGATGGTCCCGCCTGCCACGATCAGGGCCGGGGCGCGGGCAGGGGGCGGGGCGGTGTCGGTGGCGCGCGCGGTGGTGGTGGTGGCCTTGGGTGCATCCGCCGTGCTGGTGGTGCACGCGGCAGTGAGCAGGGCGAGCAGGGACAATCCAGAGAGACGGTGCATGGGTGTGGCGGCAAGGTGCGAGAGGTCGCGCAACGATGACAAGGGCCGATCATAGCTCGGCCACGTGCCGTGAGTCTCTTAACGAGTCGAGGAGACGTTCGGGTCCGTGCGATGGTCGCCGACAGGCGTCGGCTCGCCGGAAGCGTCGCCGAAATCTAAGCGCTCGACCTTTTCACGCGTCGAAGGGTCTTCTCGCGTGGCGATCTCACGAGACGAACACTAATTTTACGGCGTGTAAAAATTTCGTTCAAATTCCAATCCTGCCAGCCAGTGTCGCGATATCGCACCTCCCGCAACCGCCAGCGATTCCTCGCGCTCGCCATCGTGACCGTCGCCTCGGCGACTATCCTGCTGGCGCACGATTTCTGGTTGGTTCCTGATGCCTTTGCCGTCACGCCAGGTGGTCGCATTGCGGTGAGCGGACAAACCTCGAGTCTGTTTCCGACCAGCCTGTCCGCAGTCACGCCGGACCGAATCGTCGCCGCGCGCGTGGTCACCGCCGACACGGTTGTCGCCGTGACCGACGTGTCGATCAGCGGCGTGTCGATGCGACTCGGGTATCGGCCGACCAAGGCGGGACAACACGTCATCGGCGTACAGCTGGCTCCGCGAACGGTGCGCGAATCACCGGCCAGCTTCAAACGGTATCTCGACCTGGAAGGCGCACCGGAAGCGCGTGAGCGTTACGAACGCGAAGGGCTGCTGCCTGCGGACGGCAGGGACAGTCTGACGCGCCGGTATGCCAAGTACGCCAAGAGCGTCGTTGAAGTCGGACGTGGCGCGCGGGCGTATGCCTCAGCGGTGGGGCACCCGCTGGAATTCATGCTCCTCGACGACCCGTCAGGGCTGCGTGTAGGCGACACGCTGCACGTGCGTCTGGTCTTGCTGGGCAAGTCAGTGTCCAATGGGCGGTTTCATTCGGGGTCCGTCCCGATGGGTGCGACGGCGCTGCGTGACACGTTGGCAGCTCGGCGCTCTGCATCGCAGGACGTGTCAGGCACGACGGACGCTGACGGTCACGCTGCCGTGGTGATGACCCGCGCCGGCCTGTGGAACCTGCGCACCATTCAGATCATACCGGCACTCAAGGGATCCGGCGCTGATTGGGATGTGCACTGGGCAACGCTGGTCTTCGTTGTATCTGCTCGGCGCTGAAGCACCGATGTCGCCGAGCGTTCTCCGCGTCGATCAGGTCATCGGCCTGCCGGTCAGCGTGCGGCCGACGCGACGACCGACGCCGTGTACTTCAGCGTGCGGATCGCATCGATCATCTGCGCGACGGTCACCTTCGCGGGGTCGTGCGTGACGACCGCCGTCCCCCGCTCGCAGCTGACGGTGTCATCGATCGCGTGAAATTCCTCAGGGAAGGATCGCGTGAAAGTCCCCACCCCTTTTGCGGGAATTACGCCTGAGAGGGGCTGAAGATCAGTCCAGATGATGCGCAACCGCCTCCAGCGTCTGGCGCGCCTGTGGCAGGTCATCGGGCCACAGGTGCCACATGTGAAACAGGTCCGGCAGCACGCTCAACGTCGTCGGCACGCCCGCTCGTGCGGCATGCGTTGCGAACAGGAGGGTGTCGTCCAGCAGCACCTCTGTCGTCGTCGCTGTCATGAACAGCGGCGGCAACGCGCCAGGATCCGCCAGGAGCGGGGACGCTTCCGGGTTCTGGTCCGGCAGACCGCGCATCGCCATGTCCGACAGTCGCCGGTCCTGTGCATCGTCGTTCATCAGATCGGTGACGCTGTTGCGGATGCGCGTCGTGCTTTGGCCGCTGCGGTCGGTGTTGGGGGACAGGACCGCCAGTCGCCGGATGCTGAACGGTTGGCGCGTTGCAAGAACCAGCGCCAGATGTCCGCCGGCGCTGTCACCCACGACGTCGCATTGCTCCAGGACATCCAGGACGCACGCGACCGCATCGCGCTGCGCGGGCCACGGCCGCTCGGGGGCCAGCGGATAATCCGGCACAAAGACAGGCCGTCCGCTGATCGCTGCCAGCACACGTGCCGGGGCGGCATGGCTGTCGGAACCGCCAAAGACGTAGCCGCCACCATGCAACCACAGGATCGGGCGCGATCCGGTACCGAACCAGCGCCCACCGCAGCCACCGACAGTTTCCACTTTCGGCAGGTTGGGCAGTTCGCCCGCGTACACCAGCCGCAAGAAGGCCGCCCGCATTTCTGCGGGCGACCCTTCCACCGGCGTCGCGCGGATATGCCGTTCGAGAGCCGCGCGCTCCATCAGATGTTGATCGACCCAACGGCGCCGCCGTCGATGCGCCAGTTGGCGCCGGTGACGAAGGACGACAGTTCGCTGCACAGGAACACGATGACCGGCGCGACCTCTTCGACCCTGCCGCGCCGTTTCAACACCAGATAGGGGCGCTCCTGCTCGAGGAAACTCTCGACGGCCTCGTCAAAGGAACAGTTTTTCTGCTCTGACCGCATTCTCATCATGCCGTCGGTCATTGGAGTCTCGATAAAGGCGGGGGCGATGCAATTCACCAGCAGGCCCTTGCCCGAATGAGCCATCGCAATGCTCTTCGCGTGGCTCAACAGGGCTGACTTGGCGGAGTTGTAGACTGTCTCGTCCGGGTAGGGTTGCGCCACGTTTTCCGAGGTCACGAAAACCACGCGACCCCAGCCACGGTTGATCATGGCCGGGCACAGATGGCGTGCCATGCGGACACCGGACAGGAAGTCGATGTTCAGCGCTTCCTCCCATGCTTCCTCATCCATCGTCAGTGGGTCGCCCTTGGCACCGGTCACCCCTGCGGCATGGACCCATATGTCAAAGTCCGTACCGGCCTTGCTGATGAGGTCCTCGACGCCCTGCTTGCTGGACAGATCGCCGGCGATGCACTCGATGCCGAACTTTTTGCGGACCGCTTCAAGGTCTTCGTCTTTCAGGTCGGTTGCGGTGACAGTCACGCCCGCCTCGATGAACCGCCTGATCGTCTCGATGCCCATGCCACCCGCACCGCCGGTGACCAAAGCGCGCTTGCCCTTGATTCCAAGATCCATGTCGTTGCTCCTGTTTTGAAGTGTCGGTGTCCAAGTTCATCGCCGCGTCCAGATGAGCCATTTGCGCATGAGATTGTTCACGAACGGCGTCAGGCGGGTGCGGTTGTAGGCGTCCGCCGCCTTCCTGATCGCCTCGCCCTGAGTCGGATAGGCGTGGATGACGCGGGCCAGAGTGCGCAGACCGATTCCGGCGACCATCGCCAGCGTGACTTCGTTGATCATCTCGCCGGCGTGACGAGCGACGATCGTCGCACCCAGAATCCGGTCGGTGCCCTCCTTGACGTGGATTTTGACGAAGCCCGCTTCCTCGCCGTCGGTGATCGCACGATCCACGTCGTGCATCGGGATTGTGAACGTCTTGACCGAAATGTCCTTGTCGTGCGCCTGCCGCACATGGAGGCCGACATGGGCGATCTCCGGATCGGTGTAGGTGCACCAGGGAATCGTCAGTGCACTCAGCCGTTGCCGCCCGGAGAACAGCGCGTTCCGAACCACGATGCGGGCCGATGCGTCGGCGGAATGGGTGAACTTGTCCTCCAGGCAGGCATCGCCGGCCGCATAGATGCGCGGATTCGTGGTCTGCAGGAAGTCGTCGACGCGTATGCCGTCCGTGCTGTCATAATCGACGCCCGCGGCCTCCAGATTGAGTCCGTCGACGTTCGGCACGCGGCCGGTGCCGGTGAGAATGGCGTCGACTTCGACGGTGCTGCTGTGGTCCTCGATGACCAGATCGACGAGCGTCTGCCCGCCTTCGATGCGCACGTTGACGGCGCGGGTATTGAGTCGCACCTCGATGCCGTCGCGGGCGAACGCGTCAGACAGGATCTGAGCAGCGTCGCGCTCTTCACGCGGCAGGAAGAGCGGCCAGCTCTGCGCGATGATCGTCTTCGATCCGAAGCGGGAGAACGCCTGCGCCAGTTCACAGCCGAGGGGCCCGCCGCCGATGACCAGCAGGCGGTGCGGCAGTTCGGTCAGGTCAAACACGTTTTCGTTGGTCAGATAGCCAGCTTCGACGAGCCCGGGAATCGACGGCGTATCGGGACGCGAGCCTGTCGCGATCATTGCCTTCCTGAAGTGCAGCGTCATACCATCCACCGTCAGCGCCTCGGTTCCGGTAAAGCTGGCCTCGCCGAAGAACACATCGACGCCGGCGTCAGTCAGCCGGCGCACCGAATCGGCGCGGCTGATGCGGGCGCGAATACCGCGCATGCGCTGCATCACGGCGGAAAAATCAACGCGGATATCGCCGGGGATCTGTGCGCCATACCGCGTGGCATGGCGCATCTCGGCATACAGCCGCGACGTACGAATGATCGCCTTCGATGGCACGCAGCCCACATTCAGGCAATCGCCGCCGAGCAGATGGCGCTCGACCAGCGCGACCTTCGCGCCCACTGCCGCCGCGGCGTGTGCCGCCACCAGTCCCGCCGTGCCCGCCCCGATGACCACCAGATTGTAGCGGGCGGCCGGCGTCGGATTGCGCCATTCATCGGGGTGCACATTCTGCCGCCGCTCGTGCTCGGGTGCGTCCGATGGAGCAACGTGAATGAAGTCTTTGCGCGGGAGCATCATCGTGGTCCCTGGATCACTGGCGTCGTTCCAGCCAGCCGCCACGGAATCCGGCGCGGCGCAAACCGGTGCGGATCGGGTGACACTTCCGCATCAGGCGCCAATTCAGCTGAGTGCGATAATTCTCGATCATCAACAGCGCAATGCCCTGATCGAGCCCGAAGATTCCGGCTGAGACCCACGCGCGACGATCGGCACGGGACAGGGTTGGGTTGAAACTGCTGGCGAATTGCAGGTCGGACAGGCTCTCGGGATAGCGGTCAAGCATGCCGCCGACGGTGCGCAGGACCATGTCGGGCGCGAACGGCAGTGATGCCATCGCCGCCCACACGCTCAGGGTCCCGTCATCGGGTCCGTAGGGGACGCCTCGTGCAGCGTAACCAAACAAGCGGCGTGGTTCGTCAGCCAGCTCCGGTTCCTGCTGGCTCGGGCCGTCGCAGGCCGTCAGGCCCCAGCAGGATTCGTCATAACCGGCGAAGCTGTGCGGGTTGCGCCGCGCGTATGCGCGCTGCACGTAGGTCGCGCGCCGGCTGTTCTCGAAATAGTCGCAGCGCTTCTCGCGCATGAAACGATCCTGGATGCCGCGAAAATCGATCCACGCGTGCGAGAACTGATGAATGAACAGCGGCCCCGCATACAGGAAATCGTAGCCGTACAGATTCTCCCATTGGTAGGTCGCGGTCCAGGCCTGAAAGCTGTCGCACGCGATAGGATACGTCGGCGAGCCCAGCGCGAGCAGATACAGCACGATGGCCTCACTGTAACCATCCCAGCCGTAGTTCAGAAATCCGCTCTCGGGTTTCCAGCCCAGCCGGATGGTCGTCTTGCCGTCCAGCGTCCACGACCAGTCGATGCGACGATACAGCGCGTCGACGATTCCGCGCAATTCAATCTCCTCATTCGTTTCGGCGTCGAAATAGCCGGCTGCCGTAAGCGCGCCGGCGATCAGCATCGCGGTGTCAATCATCGACAGCTCCGAGCGCCACACGCGTATGCCCGTCTGCATGTCGAGAAAGTGGTAGTAGAACCCTTTGTGACCGGTTGCCTCCGGACTGCCGCTTTGATCACTGTCGCGGAAAAACCGAAGCGTTGCGAGACTCCGTTCAACCGCATCGGCCCGCGTCATCCAGCCCCGCTCCACCGCGACCGGATAGGCCGACAACGCAAATCCGACCACTCCGATGCTGGCCGGCGAGTTTTCGCGCGAGGTATCGGCGATCAGTCCGTTGGCCGGATTCACCGCGTGCAGGAAGTAGCTGAATGCGGCGCGCTGGAGCTGGTCGAGCGTCTGCTCGGTCATTGGTGGCTGGCCGGTCGCGGTCACCTGGCAGCACCTCCACCCGATGGCTCGGCGGGTAGTTCAAGCGTAACGGCTGCGATCGCGTGCGGGGGAAGGTCGACGTGGAAGCGGAGAGTCCCATTCACGCAGGTCACATCGAAGGGCGCCTTCACGAGCCGAGAGGCGGCTTCGAGTTCTTCCACCTGCGCGCGGCTCAGATACTCCGGCTCGCCCATTTCACGCCACTGCCTGCGTGGGTTCGCATGGTCCTCGTCGATGCGCTCGATGGTGGCGGCACGGGGCGATGGGGCATCAGTCAGACGGATTTCCACGCGCTGCATGACGATGTCGTGGCGCGGCTGGGCGTGGTTGGTGAGAAAGACCGTGATAAAACGGCTCTTGCGAACGACCCAGACATCGACCGTCTCGTGCACACCGACGACTGGAAGCCGCTCGTTGCCGAGGTGGTGCAGAAGCTGGAAGGCGCGGTAAATCGGCTTTGGGATGCCATGCAGATTCAGCAGACCGAACCCACCATGGAACGGGATCGAGGGAAAGTAGTTTTCCTCGAAGATGTCGGTGAAAGTCCAGTAGCTGTAACTCTCCACGAAGGCGTCTGTCTCCAACACGATCCTGGCGGCGTATGCCGCAGCAAACGGCTCGTCGTGATAGTGGTCTCGCGGATTGGAGGAGATGTTCCATTCGGTAAAATAGACGGGGCGTCCACGCGCCTGTTCGCGCACGAGTTCCGCCCGGTCCCGCAGGAGATCCCGCGGGCTGTTGGCGAGCTGCTCATCCGTATCAGCGCCCTCGAAGCCGAGTGGGTCGGTCGGGTAGATGTGCGTGCTGATGAAGTCGACCGGCAGACGATTCTTCTCGCCGTACGCCCGCAACTCCTCGACCCACGCGGTCATGGCGGTCGCCGGGCCGCCGACGCGAAGCGATCCGTCAATGGACTTGATCGCCTGTGCCGTATGTGCATAAAGCCTGAAATAGTCTTCCTGTGTGCCGGTCCAGAATGCTGGCAGATTCGCTTCATTCCAGACCTCGAAGAACCACTGACGCACTTCGGCGATGCCGTAGCGTTCGACCCAATGGCCAACCAGTTTGCGAATGAGCGTGCTCCACGCGTCGTAATCCCTGGGCGGCGTGATATTTCCCCGATAGTGAAAAACGGTTTCGGGCCCCGAAGCCAGCATCTCCGGCATGAAGCTCAGCTCGACAAAGGGGCGCATGCCGATCGACAGCAGGAAGTCGCAGATGCGATCGGCGTTGAAAAAGGAGTAGAGCGGTGCGTCCTCGTGTTCGATGAGTGTGCCCATGTCATCCGAGAGCAGTCCGTGGAACCGCACATACCGAAAGCCAAGCTCGTCATGGCAGCGACGGAGCTGCTCCTGCCAGTCAGCGCGAAGTGCGAGCGGTGCGTGCCCGCTTCCGATGGTGTGCTCCCAGGCGTGATTGAGCGGCGTGCTCGTTGCCGACAGGTTCGAGCTGAAGGTCGCGGTCATGACCGTCGCCTCCGCTGCCGATGCTCGCGACGGGTGGACGGATTGGTATCGGGATAGACTGACATCTTCATAAGAGCGTCTCCAGAATGGATTCACCAAGGACAGCCGGATCGTTCCGGTATTCGTCGAGTGTGTCGATCTTGTCTGCCCCGTCCGGTCCCCGGGTATTCCCCTCATATTCGTTCACCGACGTGTCCGCGTTAAAGACTGATGAAGCGAATCCGGAAGGAGGCAGTCAAACGACAGCTGCCCGCGTCGTTGCGGGAATTGGTTGTCGCTCGTCGGCGTCATCGCTCAACCTTCGGTGGCGAAGCCTGGGTACAGCGTCATCCCGCCATCGACAAACAACGTTGTGCCGTTGACGTAATCCGATTCGTCCGACGCCAGCCAGACCGCCGCGTCTCCGATGTCCCGCGGTACGCCGACGCGTCCGTAGGGAATCAGCTTCAGGAGTTGCGCTTCCGCTTCGGGTGACTCCCAGGCAGCGCGATTGATTGGTGTCTTGATTGCTCCCGGTGCAATGCTGTTGATGCGGATTTTCTGCGGCGCCAGCTCCTGCGCGATGGTTCGCATCATCATGTCAATACCGCCTTTGCTCGCAGCGTAGTTCACGTGACCCGCCCACGGGATGATCTGATGCACTGAGCTGATGCAGATGATCTTGCCGGTCGCACAGGAAATCTCAGGCCGGAGTCCGCGCCGAAGAAACTCGCGCGCCGCTTCCTGCGCGCACAGAAACTGGCCCGTCAGATTAACATCGATGACGCGGTTCCATTGCTCGAGAGTCATCTCGAGGAATGCCGCGTCGCGTTGCAGGCCGGCATTGCATACCATGATGTCAATCGTGCCGAACGCCTCCAAAAGCTGCACGAACATGGCCTTGACCTGATCTTCCTTGCTCACATCAGCCTCGAGCGCGATGGCCTTCCCACCCGCAAGCTTGATCTCATCGACGATCCTTTGCGCCGCTTCAACATGGCTGACGTAGTTGACGCCGACAGCGGCGCCCGCTTGGGCCATGCAGCGCACGATCCCTTCGCCGATACCGGAGCTCCCGCCGGTGACGAGAGCGACTTGATTCTGCAGTGGAAATTTTGGATCACGCATGAGTCAGTTGGATATTGAAAGATCATGACGTTCGAGCCAAGTAGTCGGACGGCGTCCGCAGCTCGATGGTATCTTTGTGGAAACGGAAGCTTATCGCGCGCGCCGTGATCAATGTGAGCGCTGACTTGCTCGTCAAGCGCGCTCTGCTGGGTCTTACCGGTACTCGCGTACATGCTGAGGCCGCGACAACGACATGGTTGAGCATGCGCCGACGCATGAGGTTCTGCCATGACAGTCATGCGCGCGCCGTCCTCTGTAGAACGTGCCGCGTTCGTCTTCGTGCCTTTCACGTCACAGGCGAAGATCATTTCCGTCCAGCCGGTCTGGAGCGACGCACATACGCCGTGGTAATTGTCGCCATGGAAATACTCGTGAAACTGCAATTAGTCCCGGCGAGCACGTATTTCACCGGCATCCAGATCAGCCCGCGCCAGTTGGAGTTTCCTGTAAAGAGGCTGCTGGCCCACTCACCGGGCTGATACGTCACGGTGTGCTCCACCCCGCCAGGCTGCAGGCGATGAGGATGTTCCTCATGGTACTTCGACAGCGCGCGCACGCCGTAGGCCGACATGAATTCACTCTCGTCGAGCATGCGGCGCAACAGCTGCTTCATGCGGTGCCCGCGCAGCAGCGACAACAGATGCCGGTTCCCCACGCCTGGCACCTGCCAGCGTGAGATCAGGGACGCGACGTCGGGCCGGTACCTGAGGAACCAGTCCATGCGCTTGCGAAACCCGGGCAGGCGCACGATAAGATCCGAGCTCAGCCTCTCCGCCGCGAACAGCGGGATCAGTCTCGCCAGCGAACGGATCCTGAGCGGCAGCGATTCGCAAATCGCTGCCGACGGAAAGTCGTAATGGCGTACCATGGAAAAGTCCGTCCTCTTAGTTCCACAGTTCGATGGCGTGGCCGCCCGCATTGCGCATGGCGTCAGTGATTTCGAGGAAGTGTTGAAGGGACTTCGTCGCGATGTCCTCGTAGACCGGCCGGTGGAGCGCCAGTTTAAGCGAGATACGCAACAGGTTCAGCGGGTCCAACGTCATCCACGCGGTGGCGTCCGGACTGCAGTCCTCCCGCACCGTGCGCCACTGCCGCCCGCTCAGGCACGGCCCGAAACGACGCCTATCCGTAGCGCCCGCCACGACTTCCCACATGCGCGCGTATTCGGGCGTCGTCATCGCGCGCGCTCAAACGGCCACGCCGGGAAATCTCACCAGCCTGATCGTTTGCATTCGCTGGCGTTCCGTCATGTGTTGAATGTCGCGTCATTCTGGCTCGGGACAAAGCAGCGGCAAGTGAGAACGGCGTGATGGCGCTAGAACCCGCCCGTCCGCACGCCTCGAGGACGAGGAGACGCGATGCGACCAAATGGTTCCGCGGCAACCAGAAATCCCGCCGGTCGCTTCTTTTGCCCTTTCCTGGCGTGCTGCTGGCGTGGCTTGATGCCCTCTCGTTCCGCTGGCACTGATTCACTGACGAGAGTCTCGATCTTCGTGTGGAAGGTCTCGCCGCAATCAAGTGGTGAACTGGCAAACGTCGGACGTCACGTAACTGGTTGACCTGATACACGAGCTCGAGATGACGTTCCATTCATGATCATGCCCATGCTGGATTGCGACGCGGTGATGCGTCAGCTCGGGGTCGACCTGGATCGCAAACTCACCCTGGAGAACGTGCACGAAATCGAGTTGCACCTCGAGCACTGCGAGAAGTGCCAACCGCAGGCGAATTTTCGGTTTGCCTTCCGAAGTGCCGTGCATGAGGCGCGCCAGGACGTCGGGGATACGAATGCGCTGACCGCTCGGATCCGTGCCGCCTTGCAGGCGGCGCTGCGAGATGGGGGCTGCGACCGCTCGCGCATGACGGGTCGACGCTCAGTCGCTCGGCCGTCCCGCACTACCAGGCCGATAGGGTGCACTCACGCGGATGGATACTCCGGCATCGCCCCACTGCAGTCGAAGCACCGCCGTGTCACGCAGTACCTGCGGAAACGCGTAGGTCAGCGTTTCGACTCGCGACGCCGAGTCGGGCGCGACGTCGATCCGCATCACGTCGGAACCGGCACCGGGGTACGGCGTGTGTTGAATGCCCGTCGCCCGACTGACGATCAGCGTCCAGGGCCCTGCGGCACGTGGGATGAGCCAGAGGGAGTAGGCACCCGCCGGCAACTGGCGTCCCTCGAAAGTCACCGGCTGAGACACCGTCAGCGTCGTGGCGCTGTCTGCCCCCGGATGCCAGACGCTGTCCCACGGCACAAGGGCACCGAACAGCGCGCGTCCCCGCGCGGTAGGACGACCGTATTCGATCTCGAGTCGCGTGAACGCCACCATCTGCGAGACCGTCCCACGCTGGCTGAACGGATAGCCTTGCGCGCTCGCATGGGCAGGCAGGGCTATGGCAACGGCGAGGCTGAGCAGCTGAAGTGCGCGGCGCATGTGTGACGGGAGGATCAGGGTGACGTGCGGAACGGCTGGAATGCCGTGACATCCGGTGACTAGCCTGCAGAGCAGGATTCCGTTCCCGCTCCGCCGGGACACTGACCACAGACGGGCGCCTCCGCTCACGGGAACTCCGCGGCACAGGAGCGTCTTCCCCGTGCTGCATCGTCGGCGCGACCACACTCGGTGTCGCGCTGACCACGTCTGGAGGCGAATCCCTGGAACGTGACGACCGCGGATCGGATGACGACGGTACTACAGGAGGTCACCGACGCGTGACGCCCGCATCGCAGCGATGCATGTTCCTCTCTGCCTGACTCCCGCACCGCACGCCTGACATGCACTACGGTTTCTAAAGACATGAGCTTCTTCCCCTCGCTGTCCGCTCCGCTGCAACTGGGCGACCTTCTGGTGCGGTTCCCGCAGAGCGTTCCCCCGCTGCTGCACCTGCATGACCGGATCCTGCGTGATCGCTCTCCGCTGACGGTGGCCGAGCGCGAACTCATCGCGGCGTATGTGTCGGGCCTCAACGCCTGCACATATTGTCACGGCTCGCACGTGATCGCGGCTGAGGCGTTCGGCATCGCTCCCTCGCTGATTGCCGCGCTGTTGGTCGACATCGAGACGAGTGGCGTTGCCGATCCGCTCAAGCCGCTGCTGCGATACATCGAAAAACTGACACGCGCGCCGTCGCGGCTCGCACCGGATGACGCAGCTGCCGTCTACGCCGCCGGCTGGAGCGAGCAGGCGCTCTTCGACGCCATCATGGTGTGCGCGCTGTTCAACTTCATGAACCGCGTCGTCAACGGTGCCGGCATCACCCTCGATCCGCGGGCGATGCCGGCCGAAGACATTGCCAGCCGTTCCGCCCGCATGGCACAAACCGGCGACGATCCGTATGCGGCACCTCGCAGTTACGGCGCACTGCTCGCGCGCTGGGGCATCAACACGGATGACACCACAAGCGGGAATCCGCAGCCGGCCGACGATGCCCCGGGCGACGGCTGAGCGCCACCAACAACGAGGCTGAACCGTCGCACGGCGGCATGATCATTCACGATGCGCCATCGCGCGGGCTGCTGGTCGCGCTGTACGAGGCGACGCAGAAGGGCACCAGGTCATTCATCAGCAGCTGCGGCCACGAGATGCCCTGCCGCGCGATCACATGCGGACCCTGGTTCACCAGCAGGACACGCGACCTGTCGACACAGCCACGCACGAACGGACGCCAGCCACCTCGGCGACGTCCGTTCGTGTGGCTCCCGCACAGGACGCTCCTACTTCTCCGAGGCTTCGACCTGAATCCTGAATTGAGCCGACCCGCTCAGTGCACACGGTGATCGGCTTCGACCGAAATGGGTGATCGGCTTCAGCCGAAATCCGCACTTTCGCGACCACCAGGATAAAAACTTTCGGGCAACGGGAAGCGTCTGATATTTCCCAGATACACTCGCTGGGGAGAATCACGCGAGCATTGACACCGCTGCGGGGCACAAGCGTGCCCAGCATGGAGCAGGCGCATTTAGTCAGAAGCAGTTCGATGTTGACGAAGGGCTCACGGAGCGCAACGCAGGCACTCGCCCCGGATGCAACGCACGCGAGACAGACGCCGAGCCTTTTGCGCCGGCCGCTGCCAGCGGCGCCCTGTGGCGCGAGCACCGCGGCCCGCGCTCCGTTGTCCTGACTCGCCGTCGACAGCGGCATCACACCCTGCGGTAGGTTTGAGAATGCCACGGACCGCGGGCGCGGCGTGGCGTCAGTCGCCCTCCGGGCGCCCGAACATGAGCTGCAGCAGTGGGAGATCCTCGGGGCGGGTGAATATGTAGACGTGGTCGCCAGGCTGGAGCACAGTGCTCCCCTTTGGGGCGAGCAACTCGCGCCCGCGGACCACGAGCACCGCCGACGCGCCGTCGGGGAACGGCAGGTCTCGAAAAGGCACGCCGGCCACGGCCAGCGCATCGTCCACGTGGAACGACACCAAGTCGCCTTGCAGGGGCTGCATGCTCTCGATCTGCAATACGGCCGGCGCGGGGGGCGGTTCAGCCGACGCGAGTCCCAGCCGGCGTGTGACCCACGGCACGGTGGCGCCGGGGACGAGAGCGTTAATCACGACGATGAAGAACACGACGTCGAACACGCGCGTCGCCCCAGGCGCGCCGGCGAGCACGGGGAACGTGGCGAGGATGATCGGCACTGCCCCGCGGAGCCCTACCCAACCCACGTACGCGATCTCCCGGCGGCTGTAGGCGCGGAACGGGGCGAGGCAAAGCGCCACGGCAGCGGGACGGGCGATCACGGCGAGGAACAGCGCGAGCGCGAGGCCGACTCCCGCCACCTCGACCAAGCGCGACGGGAAGACGAGCAGACCGAGCACGAGGAACATCACAATCTGGCTCAGCCACGCGAGCGCGTCGTGGACCCGAAGGAGCCCGGCCCGGAACGGCAGCGGGCTGTTGCCGAGCAGGACCGCCGCGATGTAGACGGAGAGAAAGCCGCTACCCGCGAGCAGGGTGGGCAACCCGAATGCAAGAAACGCGAGTCCAAGCGTAAGCGCCGGGTACAACCCGCTTGCCGGAAGGCGCACCCGGGTGAGCAGGACGCGCCCGGCGTAGCCTACGGCGCCCCCCACTGCGGCCCCGACTGCGATCTGGAGCACGACTTCCCCGGCGAGTCGCCAGATCGAGGTGGCCTCAGGGGCGACGAGGGCCAGTGTCAAGGCCGTTGTCAGGAGGAATGCCACCGGATCGTTGATGCCTGACTCGATTTCAAGCGTCGTACTGACCCGCCGCTTGAGGTGGGTCCCGCTCCCACGCAGCACCGAGAAGACGGCCGCCGCGTCGGTGGACGACACCACTGCACCGAGGAGCAGAGCCTGCGGCCAGGCAAATCCGAGGCCGTGCGCCGCCCAGGCCACGAGACCCGCAGTGCCCACCACGCCGACGGTGGCGAGCACGCCGGCGGGTCGCGCGGCCTCGCGCACCGCAGCCATCGGTGTGTTCAGGCCACCGTCGAACAGGATGAGCACGAGCGCGACGGTGCCGAGCCGAAAGGCGAAGCCGTAGTCCTCAAAGGCGATGCGGCCGAGTCCCTCGGATCCAGCGAGGATGCCGATGCCGAGAAACACGAGCGGGACCGGTATCGAGAACCGCTCCGACGCGCGGCTGAACAGCGCGCTCACGGCGAGCAGCGCACCGAACACGACGAGCAACAGCGCCGTCGCGTGCGGCTCCGAGGTCATCGGTCGCTCATCAAACGGTCATTCAGCGGTCCCAGGGTTGCCGCTACTCGCGGTCCGAATAGTGATCCACTCATCGGAACAACTCTCCCAGTGGCAACGATATGAGTATTGCGACGATGTCAATCCCTGTTGCGGTCCGAGCCAATCGCGCTCGTGGCCATTCGGTACGTGCCTGAGAAAGGGACTATCGGTGCGCCTGAATAAAAATAGGCTCTGTTGCGCATTTGAGTTGGTATCCCGGCGCGGGGTCGCGAATTCGTCTGCCTCCGGTACCCTTTTTGGTATGCTTGGCACCCAGAAGGTGCGCGAACGACGATTCCATCACGCGTACGTGTGCCCGCGCTGCCAGAGCGTTCGTGTGCAACGCTGGTGTCGTGAACGCACCGGCATTCAGCGCTACCGCTGCCTGCCCTGCGCCCGGACGTTCAACGATGTGACGCGGACCGCCATGGTCGGAGGCCACCTGCCAGTGATCGCCTGAAATTCCCCACCCAGTGTGGAGTGACCCTCTTGGTTGGACAATCAGGAGGGTGTGATTTGACCGGATGAAAGGGAACGGGCGCGATCGGCCTCGAAGGCATTGGACGACCGATAGCAGAGCGGAGTGCTGCCGATTGTTGTTGTAGATCGTCTCCAAGAAGTGTGGAAGGTGGGCGATGACGTCGGCCATCGTCCGGTAGCCGCGCGGATAGATCTCTTCGTGCTTGAGTATCTTCATGAAGCTCTCCGCGTGCGCATTGCGTGCGCATCGTCGTACGGATTACCCGCCCGCGACATCGACCCGAGCAGTCCCGCTTCGACGACCGGTTGAATTCGGGTTGCGATCCTCTGTCGGAGTGATGAATACACCCCGACGGTGGCCGCCGCGACTCGAGGGCGGCGTCGAGTGCGGCTATCGGCAGTCGCGCGTCGAGCGTGGGCCCAATCGCGTAGCCGATCACTTCGCGCGAGAACACGTCGAGCACCACGGCGAGAAAGATGAACGCGCGCTCCAAGGCGCGCCGACCGGCACGAAAATCGCGCGCCGGCGGGAAGTCGGCCGTCATGTCGCCGCAGATGCGCGCCAGCGCGGCGTGCAGCGCATCGAGCGTGACCATCACATGTCCCTCGCTGCGGCCGAGCGAGGAGAGGCCAAGCATGGTCAGGGACGCCTGCAGGGTGTGCAGATCGAGCCGACGCAGCGCCAGGTAGTTGGCCAGATTGCGCGCCGCAGGATGAAAGCTTCGCTCCGCGATGCGCGGGCGCCACGCCACAAAGATCGCGTCGCCGCCCTCACGCACCGCACTGCGAATGCGGTCGATCGCGCTCAGTAACCACGCGGGTTCGAGGCGCGTGCGTCGCGTCGCCGTCAGCGTGCAGGCCGAAGTGGCCGAGCGTTCGTGTTGAGCGGTTAGCGTCCCCCCACGCCATCGCGTTCGCGTGCGAGTTCGGGCATCTCGCGCTGCTCATGGCGGTATCCGATGCCACGGTCGTGCGGCGCGCCACACCGACGACGGCGAACGTTGCGGCGCACGACGCGGCCGAGACGCCCATGCCATCGGGCGCACTCGACGTCGTGGATTCCCCGCTCATCCCCGCAGACCGACTCCTGGGCGGGCAGGCGGCTGTGACCGCGCAGGCGATGCTGCCGGCGAACAAACGCACGCTGTGGAATTGGATCGATTCGCTTCTGCGCGCCCTCGAGATCAAGGCCGACGGCACCGCACTGCGCACCTTTCGCCGGCTGTTTGTCGACCTGTACAAGCACTGGCAGGTGAGTCACGCCGTCCACGGCGCGATCACGGGCCATGACGCGATAGCCACGGCGGGGACGGTCACCGAAGCAGGCGGTCGCCATGACACGCTCAGCCGGGTGTACTTTGACGCCCGCGCGACGCACCTGCTGGCCGAAGCGCGTGCCGTCATGGAGCATGTGCGCACGGTGTACCCCGCGACCGGCGCACCCTACGGCAGCGCGCGAGTGCCGTGACCGTGAAATCTCGGATGGTTGGCCCGTGAAGTCCGCGGACAAATCGGCGTGAAAAATTCCTGACGATTCGACGTGACGCCGTGCGACGT
>Ga0209591_10002265_pt1 | contig 23221 bp, 15 predicted proteins | sample MAT01_FD_187207 | JGI IMG/M metagenome (GOLD analysis project Ga0209591, IMG submission 187207) | Freshwater microbial communities from Lake Fryxell liftoff mats and glacier meltwater in Antarctica - MAT-01 (SPAdes) (version 2) | ecosystem: Environmental > Aquatic > Freshwater > Ice > Liftoff... | reverse complement strand
CACGCGTCGGCGCCTGTCACTGCGCCTGTCACTGCATTCGCACCATGGCCGAGGGTCACCGTCCTGCAGGTCAGCCCACGTCCAGCCGGGGTCAGTACATCGCAGGCGATCTGGCGCTATCTGCAACCGTTGATGGAAGCAGGCGCAGCGCAAATCGAGATCGTCGCGGCGACTGAGTTCGTTCGAGGCGGAGCCGTCGCGCAAGGGGCTGCGCAGCGCTGCGCGCAAGCCGATCTGCTGTTGGTCATCGGCCCGCTGTACTGGGACAGCCTGCCTTACCCCGGTCTGCTGGCGCTTGAGCACATCCACGCGCAACGGCACCAGGCCGGCATGCGCCCGGCGCGCCTGGTTGCCGTGATGAACAGCGGCTTTCCCGAGCCCGAGCAGTTCCGCTTTGTGTTCGGCCTGCTCGGCGAATTTGCGCGCGAGGCCGGCTACACCTGGGCCGGCGCGCTTGCGGTCGGTGGTGGAGAGGCCATCGCCGGCCGTGCGCTGGACCGCGTGGGCGGTCTCGTGCGGCCACTTCGCCAGGCTCTCGATCTGGGCGTGCCGGCCTTGCTGGCCGGTGGCGTGCTGCCCGATGCCGCGTGCAACGCTGCCGCGACCCCGACCACCCCCGGAGCGCTCTATCGCTTCTTCGGCTGGTGGGGCTGGCATTTGAAGCGCCACACCCAGGGCCTGTCTGCGCGTGAGGTGAACGCGAGGCCGTTCGACGACATCACGGATGTCGATTGGGAGCGGCTGGCCGCCGCCGGCCCGGCGCGGGCACGGCCGCTGCGGGTGGTCGCCATGCTGCCCGAGGGCGCGGATGCCGTGACCGTGGTGTTCGACGATCCGGCGCGCCATGCGGAGCACTTAAAGGCCGGCCAGTACCTGACGCTCGAAGTGACGATCAATGGCGAACGTGTGCGGCGCGCCTATTCGCTGGCCTCGGCCCCGTGCGACGGCGAGTTGGCCATCACCGTCAAACGCGTGTCGGGTGGCTTGATGTCGAACTGGATTCACGACCAGATGTCGCAAGGCGACTGGGTGCGCTGCTTCGGCCCGGCGGGCGACTTCACGGCCGGGCCACCGCCAGCGCAGGGGCCGCGCCGACTGCTGCTCATCGCCGGGGGCTCGGGCATCGTGCCGCTGCAAGCGGTGGCACGCCAGGTGTTGCACGACGAACCGGACGCCGAGGTCACGCTGGTCTACGGCAGCGGTGCGCTGCAGCGCGCGATCTTCGCTGCACCGCTGCAGCAGCAGGCGCTGGACAGGGCGCCGCGCTTGCGAGTGCATTGGGTCTTCGAGACTGCGCCGTTGGATGGCAACGGCCCGGCATGCCGCGTCGGCCGGCTGGATGCGCCGACGCTTGCCGCCGCTCTGGCCGACACAGACCTGCACAGCTTCCATCGCGCCATGGTCTGCGGCCCCGATGCGATGCGCGCCGCCGTGCGCCAGGCCATGCTCACGGGTGGCCTGCCGGCGGACCGCTTGTTCGAGGAGAGCTTCGTATCGCCCCGCCGCAGCGCCGTCAGCGACCAGGCGCAGCCGGCCATCCTCGAGTCAGCCGACGGCGATCAGACCATCACGTTGCGCCCCGGCGACACCCTGCTCGATGCGGCGCTGAACGCTGGCATCGCGCTGCCGTTCTCATGCTGCTCGGGCGGCTGTGGCGCCTGCCGTGTGCACATCACCGACCATCTGGACCACGTGGTGCTGGACGAGCCCAACACGGTCACGCCCGGAGATCAGGCGCGTGGCGAGGTGCCGGCCTGCCTGGTGCGGCTCAGCGGCCCGTGCCGCTTTCGCCTGCCGTGAACTCGACGCCTCAACGGACACACGATCCAACGCAGACCCCACCGAACCACGAACCGGAGAACGCCATGAATCTGCCCACGCCCCAACTGCAAGCCCTGGTGCAGGCGGCCACACTGGCCCCGTCCAGCCACAACACACAGCCGTGGCTGTTCCGGCTCGAAGGCCAGGTGATCGAACTGCTGGCCGACCGCACACGCGCGCTGCCGGTCAACGACCCGGATGACCGCGAGCTGACCATCAGCTGCGGCTGCGCGCTCTTCAACCTGCGAGTCGCCGCCGCCGCCGCGGGCCTGCAAGCCCAGGTGGAACCATGGCCAGACGCGGCCGATACCGACCTGCTGGCCCGTGTGCACCTGTCGCTGAACGGTGCCGGGCAGGCCCTCGCGGCGATGCAGGCCGCGATGGGTGAGCGCCGCACCTACCGTGAGCGCTTTGCCGCCACTGCGGTTGGACCGATGGCACTGCGCAGCCTGGTGGATGCGGTGCACAGCGAAGCCGCCTCGCTCGCCGTGCTCGACACCGCCGACCAGCGCCTGGGTGCGGCGGCACTGGTGGCCGAGGGCGACGCGATGCTGTGGGCCAACCCGAGCTGGCGGCGCGAACTGGCGGCCTGGATGCATCCGCGGCGCCGCGGCGATGGCTTGACGCTGCCGGCGTTGGCCATTCCGGTGGCGCAAATGGTGGTGCGCACCTTCGACATGGGCCACGGTGTCGCCGCCAAGGACCGCCAGCTCGCGGACGAGTCGCCGGTACTCGCCATGTTGTCCACCGCAGGCGACATGCCAGGCGACTGGCTGGCCGCCGGGCAGGCCTTGCAGCGGCTGCTGCTGGTGGGCGTGCAGCTCGGTTTGCAGGCCTCGTACCTGAACCAAGCGGTGCAGGTGGCCACGCTGCGGCCGAAGCTGCAGCAGCTCACTGGCCGGCCAGGTTACGCGCAACTGCTGTTGAGGATCGGCAACCCGACACAGGTCAAGCCGGCGGCACCGCGTCGACCGCTGGCCGACGTGCTGGTCACGGCAGCATGAGATTACGAAGGGCGGGCCGTGTCATGTGGACTGCACTGGCGGTCTTGCTCATCCCGGTTCTGCTTCTTCTTGGCGTCTTGCTGGTCTTGAGCCCGGGAACGCCGAAGCCATTTCGGGGCGACGGCGGCCAGCCCCTCGCAGGCAGCATCTCGGAGAAGATCGGTGTCGACATCAACGGCATCGAGCAGGGGATGTTCATCAAGGGCAAGAACGCAGGCAATCCAGTCCTGCTCTATCTGCATGGCGGCTTGCCGGACCACTTCCTCACCGACCGCTATCCGACGGGCCTTGAAGATATCTTCACGATCGTCTGGTGGGAGCAGCGCGGTTCCGGGCTCTCGTACCACCCCGAGATGGCCCCGGAGTCCCTGAACCCGGAGCAACTGGTGTCCGACACGATGACGCTGACGAACCATCTGCGCGCACGCTTCGGCCAAGACAAGATCTACCTCATGGGCCGTTCAGGCGGTACCTTCTTCGGCATCCAGGCGGCGGCCCGCGCCCCGGAGCTGTACCACGCCTACATCGCCGTCGCGCAGATCTCGAACCAGCTCGAATCGGAGCGGCTGGCGCACCGCTACATGCTTCAGCGCTACAGGGCCGAGGGAAACGACAAGATGGCACGACGCCTCGAAGAGGCGCCCGTCGGCGACACGGCGCCGCTGCCGGATGCCTACCTGAAGGTGCGCGACGTGGCGATGCACGAACTGGGCGTGGGCACGACCCACGACATGAAGTCGGTCTTCACCGATATGTTCCTGCACTCCCTGCTCCATCGCGAATACACGCTGATTGAGAAGATCAATCTGTGGCGCGGCAAGCTCTTCTCGGGCAGCCGCCTGTGGAACACGCAGCTGTCCACCGACCTGACCGAGAAGGTGACGCGGCTCGACATCCCGGTCTACTTCCTGCACGGCGTGTACGACTACACCGTGTCCTACCCGTTGGCCAAGTCCTATTTCGAGCTTCTGGAAGCGCCCGTGAAGGGCTTCTACACCTTCAAGCAATCGGCGCACACGCCCTTCTTCGAGGAGCCCGAGAAGGTGCGCGAGATCCTGCGGGCCGATGTGCTGACGGGGACGAACGGGCTGGCTGATCCCGAGTAGGCCATGGCGCCGGGTCGGGGCGGGCGGGCTGGTGGGCCGCCATCCCGTTGCAGGCATTGCCGCCTTTTGGCGGTGATGGCAGTTGGCGCGCCGCTCAGCCCGGCGGTGTCTGCGAACGCCGCGCCTGAATCCAGGGAATCACTGCAAAGGCCAACTGCCCCGCCAGTCCCACCTGGTGCGGCAACTGTGCATACAGCGCCAGGTGTTGCGCCAGGCTGCGGCCGGCCAGCAGCGTCGACAGACTGGCCTCGGCCCCCATCAGCAGCAGGAAGGCGATGGCACCCATCCCCACCGCCGCAGCGGGCGAAAGCGGCCAGCGCCGCAGGATGCGTGTGCAGACCAGCCAGGCGACTGCCAGGATCACCGGCAGCTCGACCAGCACCGCAGCCATCTCGCCCAGCAGCGGCACCATGACCAGCGTGCGCAGCACGCCCAGCACGAAGCCCGCAGCAAAGACCGCGGCGACGTAGGCAGTGCCGGTGAGCAGGATGCGCTTCATGGTGATGAGAGGGCCCGGGTGTCGGGCGCGAAGACCTCGGTGATCGCGCCATCGCGCGTGAGCATGGCGCGACGGTTGATCCAGACGACGAGCGCTGCGACAGCCACGAAGAAGTAGGTGTCGTAGGGCTGCGCATCCGGCCACAGCGGGTTGTTCACCTGGAAGTGGAACAAGGCGGGCCACAGGATGCTGCCGCGCGACGCGTTGAACAGCGGCGTAACGATCAGGCTGAGACAGACGTTGCCGAGGAAAAACGGGGCGAAGCCCCAGCCGCTTTGCACCGTCCCGCTCAGGTAGAAGGCGGGCAAATGCCACAGGCCCCAGGTGGCGCCGATGATGAGGCCGGCCCAGAGCGGCGCCATGTGGCGTTGCAGGATGGGCAACGCCACGCCGCGCCAGCCGAATTCCTCGACCGGACCCAGGAACAGCATGAACACCATCGCGCCCAGGGCCGCGCCCAAGGTATCGAAAGGCAAAGGGACAGCGAGCAGCGTGCCCTTGACCGCCGCGCCCGCAGCGAAGACGAGCGGAATGCCGAGCAGCAGGAAAACGACCCATCCGGCAGGACAGCGCCACAGCCCCAGGCGTGACAGGAAGGCTCCGGCACCCTGGATGCCGCCGAAGTACAGCACCACCGCAAAGGCCGCGAAAGCCGGTGCCCAAACGGCGAGCACAAAGGCCGGGTGCTTGCCTGTGATCTCGCCGAACCCACTGCTGGCCGTATCGGGGAAGAAGATGTACAGGCCCAGGATGCCCCAGGAGATCGCGAAGGTGATCAGCGTGAACGCCAGCAAGGCCGCCGTCGGCACAGACCGCAGGGGAGTGTTCGCTGACGGCTTCATGGTGGGGTGGCTCCTTGGGTTGGCACTGACGGCAGCACTGGCGGCGGCACTGCCGATGCGTTCACTGACCGACAGCGCCGGAGAAGTTACTTTGCCTGTCTCGACTCGGCAAGCAGCCTGATGAGGTGGGCCTGCACCTCGGCGTCGTGCCCAACAAGCAAGTGGCCGCCATCGTCGAAGCCGACGAACTTCGCGCCAGGGATGCGGCTGGCGGTGTACTGGGCCGCACACCGGTATGGCGACCAGAGCGACCGCGATCACGGCAGCGCGGACGCCCCACCCGGGCTTGCGCTTCATGGCGGTCGTCGGCGGTTGCCGCCTTGGCCGTTGCCGCCAAACGCACGGCGTGTCCAGGCCCCTGCACGCAGCGCCGCCGGCAAACACAACAGTACCAGCGCGGCCGCCACGACCACAGCGACATCAGGTGCGAATGCCGAGAGCATCCTCGCGTTCAAGCCGTAAACCCACAAGCTGATGACGATCGCGATCGCACCACCCAGCAGCACCACGGACCCTGCCACGCGGCGTGTGCGCGCAGCCCATCCGGACAGCGCGATCAACACGACCACGGCGATGACGCTTGCAGTGTTGAACGGCAGGTAGGCCTGCTGAAGGCTCTGCCCTCTCGGCGGGGGCTGGCCACGCAGCAGGTTCACCACACCCATCGGCAGCCGACTGGTCACGGCGTCCAGGCCGTTGAAGGGCAAGTCGCTCTTCGTGTTGATCAGCAGCACCACCGCCTGCTGGGTGTCGGGCAGCAGCACCATCCAGGCCTCGAATGCCGCAAGAGCGCCCTGGTGCCAGCGCGCATCTGCCGCGGCCCCGAAGGGCCCGACCAGCCAGCCTTCGCCGTAGCGGAACTCAAGGTCCGCCGCCCCAAGCTTGAAGCGGCGCAACGGCGCGGCCGGCGCCAACAGCTCTGCCACCCCTTGCCGCGACACGACCCGACCGACCGGACCCTCGCCCTCGGCCAGCAGCATGGCCAGGTAGCGCGACATGTCGCTCGCGCTCGAAACGAGGCTGCCGGCCGGTGCGAAGCCCGGCAGCAGCTCGATCCGATGCGCGACCGGCCGGCCAAACCACATGCGGTGCACGGCAGTCATGCCCGCTTGCCGACCGGCATCGTGGTCGGTGTAGCTGTGCGTCATCTGCAGAGCCTGGAACACCTGCGCCTGCATCTGCGCCTGCCACGAGCGGCCCGTCACGGCCTGCAGCACGGCGCCGAGCAGCACAAAGTTGAGGTTGCTGTACTCGAAGCGTTCACCGACCGGCCGGTTGAGCGACACCGTGGCAAGCCCGCGCGCCAGCTCCTCGACACTGGCATGGCTCCATTGAACCAGCGGAGCGACACCATCGGCGTGCGAAAAGCCGCTGGTCTGGTTGAGCAAGTGTCGCAGCGTGATGCGCGCCGAGGCCTCGGCATCGGCAACGCGAAACCAGGGCAGCACGCGTTGCACCGGCGCGTCCGCGTCGAGCTGGCCGGCGTCGATGGCCTGCCGCACCAGCAGCGCAGTGAACGACTTGGTGAGCGAGCCGATCGGGAACGGCGTGTCGGCGCTGATTGCCTTGCCACGCCCGTCGTCGCCGAATCCGCGCACGTGCGCCGGGCTGCCCATCTGCACGATTGCGAGCGCGATGCCCGGGATGCCCGAGGCCTTCCGTTCGCTTTCGACGAAAGCGTCGATGCGCGTGTGCAGTGCGGCGTCGAACGCAGGCGGCTGGGCGCACGTGATCGCCGCAATCAAGCTGCACCCGAGCGCCGCCACACAGCGGCGGACGGCCTGGGGCCAAAGACCAGGCCGGGTTGATCGGTGAGGGTTGCAGGTTGCGACATACCGGCCTGAGTTTGGCGCCAGGATCTCGACCGGTCCGGCGGCCCCACTTTGCCAGGCAGCGCCTCGGTCTTGATCCTGAAGCCGATCAACAGTGCCAGAATGTCCCACGTCAAGGCGAGGGCGCTGGCGAGATACCGGAAGGGCATGGTTGGGCATTCGATCACTTCATTGCATGGCGCGCACGTCGTGCCTACCGGCGCGCTGCGGGTTGCGCTGATGGCCGTGCTGTGGGTTTTGTGCACTTTGGGGCTGGCAGCCTGCGCACATGGGCCGCCGGGACGCGCGCCCGTGGATGACCTTGTGCCGGCACTCGAACGCCTGGTCAGGGACACCGCTGCGGCTGAACCGCGAGCCCCAGCGGTGTGGCTCCACATCCAAGCGCCGCGCTTGCCTCTGCGCTGGCAGGGTGCTGCGGGGCCCGCGGCCAACCCAGCAGGGCAGCCCGCACCGAGCCTGCGCATCGCAAGCAACACCAAGACCTTCGTCGCCGCCGCGGTGCTGCGGCTGGTGGAGGACGGCCACCTGGACCTGGACACGCCAATGGCCCGGCTGTCGCCGCCCGCCACCGTGGCCACGCTGCGCGCAGCGGGCTACGATGTTGATCGCTTGACGCCGCTCATGCTGTTGCAGCACACGGGTGGCTTGCGCGACTACGCGACGCTGAAGGCGTTTCTCGATCGCGTCAGCGCAGCGCCACAGCACCGTTGGACCCGCGCCGAGCAGTTGCAACTGGCGATGATTGACGGGCCGCCTCTGGCCGCACCCGGCATTGCCTTCCACTACAGCGACACCGGCTACATCCTGCTCGGCGAGGTGATCGAAACCGTCACCGGGCAATCGATGCCACGGGCGCTGGCTGAGTTGCTGGCGTACCGCCGGCTGGGCATCCATCACACTTGGTTCGAGACCTTGGAGCCTTCGCCCGCCAGTGCGCCCGCCAGGACACTTCAGCTGTTTGACGAGGTCGACGCCGCGCGCTTCGACCCATCGATTGACCTGTTTGGCGGCGGTGGCCTGGTCTCCAACCTCGACGACTTGGCTCGCTTCTATCGTGCCGTCCTTCGCGGCGAGGTCTTCAAACGACCTGGGTCCACCGCGACGATGCTGGCCGTTTCGCCACAAAGCTTGGCGACCGGTGGGTCTGGCTACGGCATGGGCATCGCCCGGCTCGAACACGCCGGCGTCATCTGCCACGGCCATGGTGGCTTCTGGGGCACCGACGTCTGGCATTGCCCCGCCATCGATGTCACGGTGGCCGCTGCGGTCACCAGCACTCAGTCGCGCGCCGCGCTGCGGGCGATGACGGTGCAGGCGATCGGCCTTGCAGCGCAGGCCAGCCTGGCGCGATGAAAGCGAAGGAAGCAAGCCGCGCACCTCGGCGTTCACGACCGCCGTTGGTGCATGACGGTGATCAGCAACGCAGCCAGCGCGGCCACGCGGAACCCGGTGCAGAGCTTGCCCGCTCTGCGCGCAGACGACGCCGCCAAGCGGACTTCGTGGCGTACCGTCAGGATTCGTTGATCGGGATTTGGCGCGCATGGGTATATCTTCGCTGCATGGTCCGCGCGCTCTTTGTCGGCTGTCAAGCATGGGCTGCGCTGCGGCCTGTGATGCACACCAACGTTCATCTTGGCGCCGTGCTGCGTGCAGTGCTTCTATCCACCGGTGCTGCGATCCTGGGCGGCTGCGCGAACCTGCCGTCGCCCACGCCCGAGCTGGCGCAGTTCGATCCCCGACAGGGTTACCGGTTCACCCAAACGGCCCGTGGCGCCGACAACACCAGCAGCCTGCTGGTCGTGCTGACCTTCTCAGGTGGGGGCACGCGCGCCGCAGCGCTGGCCCACGGCATCCTGGAGGAGCTCGCCGCGATCGACATCGAGTGGGAGGGCCGGCGGCGTCGCTTGCTTGACGAGGTGGACTCTATCTCTGCTGTCTCCGGCGGTAGCGTGACGGCCGCCTATTACGCCTTGTACGGTGACCAGTTGTTCGCTGACTTCACACAACGATTCCTGCACCGCGACGTCGAAGCCGAGTTCACCCGGCGTCTGTTCAACCCAGCCCACTGGCCCCGGCTTTGGTCGCCCTTCTCGGGGCGCTCCGACCTGCTGGCCGATATCTTCGACGAGGTGCTGTTCGACGGTGCGACGTTTGCCGACCTGAGCAAAGGGCTCGGTCGCCCCTATCTGACCATCAGCGCCACCGACATGGCCGCGGGCACGCGCTTCGAATTCGTGCAGGAGCAGTTCGACATGATGTGCGCCGACCTGGGGCGCTACTCGGTCGCGCGCGCCGTGGCGGCATCGGCGGCGGTGCCGGTGCTGATGAGCCCGATCATGCTCAGCAACCGCGCCGGCCGCTGCGGCTATCCCAGCACCACCGCGATCGATCTGGGGTTGCAGGCGCGCCGCCTCTCTTCGCGCCAGTTGCATTACGCCAGCAAGCTGCGCTCCTACCTCGATGCCGAGGCGCGGCCCTACATCTACCTCCTTGATGGTGGCCTGGCCGACAACCTCGGTTTGCGCAGCCCCCTGGAGACGGTGTTCATGCACGACGACGCCTGGCACCTGGTGCAGCGCCTGGGCGTTGCCGACGTGCGCAAGGTGGTGTTCATCGTCGTCAATGCCAGCACCGGGCCCGATCCGCGCTGGAGCCTGGCATCGGCCATCCCTGGTATCGGACAGGTGCTGCGGGCGTTCAAGGACATACCGATCGACCGCTACTCCTTCGAGACCAAGGAACTGCTCGCCGCCAGCTTCGAACGCTGGGCGTCGGACATCAAAATCCAGCGCAAGGCCGCAGGCGACACGGCGGGCGACGACCTCGAGTTCGTGATGATCGATGCCGACTTCGAGGCGCTGAGCGATCGCGCCGAGCGCGAGGCCTTGATGCGCATCCCGACCAGCTGGGCTCTCGACGCCGCCACAGTGGCCCGCATCCGCGTGGCCGCCAAGACCTTGCTCGCCGAGTCGGCCTCTTTCCAGCAACTGCTGCGCGATTTGCGAGCGCGGCCGCGGGCCTCCGAAATTGCCCCGTAATGGGATTACACCGTCAGACTGCGGTGACGTTGAACCGATCGCAGAGGTCATCCACCTGCCGTGCCTTGAGCTTCTCCGCTATCAGCTTGCGCAGCCCGCTGCGCTTGTAGATGGCATAGGCAAACGCCTTGTTCATCTGCCGCGACACGTATCGGATCCCGTCCCAACGTGGGCTCGCACCGTGAATTGCCTGCGCCCAGGCTTGGCTCACCGAGTAGTCGGCGGACGCACTGATGTCGTTGTTCAGGCCCAGGGACTTGAGCGCCGCTCCGGTCAGGTCGGCCAGCACCAGAGTCTTGCGTCGTTCACAGATGAAGCGCACGGCCGAGCACTCAGTCAGTTCGGCAGCCGGCACCTCGTACGCGCCGCCCACGAACCGCCCAGACTCATGGATGACGCTTTCCGCAAAAGCCACCTCGATGTTGCTGGCGGTGTAGCAGGTGCCGAACGCGTCGGCGCGGTCAAAGTCAGGATCATCAAAGCGGTAGACCCCGGTTGACCAGTAGGGCTCCGAGCTCGGATACCGGCTGAGCCGCACGACCGAAGCGATCTCGATCCTGACCGGTTGAAGCAGATCCTCGAAGGAACCGGGCTCAGGCAGTCGCAGCCGTGCTTCTGGCGCCATGCCCGGCTCCCCGCTCACGCGCCCATGCCTCAGCCAAGCGCTCCACCTTGGCCAAGGCCACGCCCGCCTCCAGTGCTGCCGCGACGCTCTTGCCAGCCAGGGCACCATGGTCGCGCAGCCAGAACATCAGCTTCTCACTGGCGCCGAGGTCGCCGAGTGCGCGGCAGATGGCTGCCACGGCCTCGCGGTCCATCCCCAGGAACGCCTGCGGGTAATAAAGCCGGTTGCCGACCTTCACTGCGAAAACTTCACCACGGGCTGCGGCCGGCGCCAAGGCTTGGCGTGTGAGCCCCCAAGCTTGTGCGAGTTGCTCACCGGGCACGACGAGGCGGGCCTTGACCCACTGGACTCGCGCTGCCTCGCCGCGCGCGGTTGCGCCAGCCAGGCCACCTGTGGCCTGAGCGTGCTGGTTGCTCGTGGTCGAGAACTTGGGGTGCGCCCCTCGCGCTTGGGCACCTCGCACCCTCGGCAGGTCTACGCCTTGTTGGCTGACCGCCGAGCGCAAGCTGCCGAGATCTTCGCTGAGGCGCACAACGGTGGCTTCGAGCTGCGCGATCCGGCGCAGCAGGACAGGAGTACTCAGATTGACACTCATTGACTCATTCTAATCAAATCCGGACAACCCAGCAAATGGGGAAAACAGAGCAAGCCGACGTCAGACACGGGTGACGGCGGCGGTTTTGCCATCGTGCAGTCCATTGGGAAATCGGCCCACCCGCACCTGCAGCCGCCGCACCAACGCCAAGCCACCTTTGCTGCGAGCTATCCGCACGCCGCCGGGCGAGGCGTCGCGGCCCACCCTGGAGCAGGTGCAGCGCGCTTTCGCAGTCCAACTTGCCGGTGGAGGCTTGGCAAGGGTCGCTTTCGCCCTTGAACAGGGCGCTCAGCATTTCGCCGCGAGCCGTCTTGCAGGAGCAGCTGAAGGTGTCCGCGGTCGTCGCGGGTGCTCCGCATCCAGCAAGCTCCAAGCCAAGGTGCTCTGAACCGGACGGTCAGCAGCACCCGCTTCTGGCCGATACCGGGTTTTCCCGAGTGTCGGCTGTCTGGCGGTCCAATTCGAACGACGGCAATCTGGCGGGCTGATCTACGAAGCGGCCGACCGCCGTCGACCCGAAGCGGTCGTCTGATCACCGAGGGTGACCGCCTTGAAGCGGGCACTCGCGCTCTATCGGTAGCGCATCGCTTCTCCCATCCCGGTCCGGTCGGCGCCCTCAATGTGCACGAACGCGCCCAGCGAGTCGCACTTTCAGTGCCGGCACGCTGAGGAGCGTCAAGCCGTCGCCTTTTGAATCTCGTAAGCAAGCAATCCGGGCTTCGATCCACTCCGGCGTCCCGCGGCAGCCCCCAGCAACCCCAGGCCGGTCAGCAACATGGCCCACGCGCCCGGTTCCGGAACCGCCGTGACCCCCAGCAAGACATCCTGATCGCGATAGGTGACGCCGAACAGAACGTCATCGCCAAAGCCTGAAAAGCTGATGTCTTGGAATGACGTGTCGGCGCGCCCACTAAAGGCCATGATGATGAAGCTGTCGCCGACGGTGGGCGTATAGCCGGCAAGTCGGACGATCTCGAGTTTGCCCGTCAGCGTGGCGTTGCCGGTAACGGTGAGCACATCGAAGTCCGAGATGCCGTTCAACTCAATGCTGACGATGCCCTGGCTTGCCATCTGCAAGTCGCCGGCGATCGTGAGGTGGCCGGGTGAGTTCCCTGGACTGATGACGCCGGCGTTGACGATGCCGACACCGGGTGCAACGACGGTGCCGTTGCCCTGGACGAGGCCATTGTTGACGAAGCCGGCCGTGGACACCTGCAGGCTCGTGCCGGCCGCGACGTTTACGACACCGCTGTTGGCGAAGGTCGAGATGTTGATGGCGCCTGCCAGAACCTCAACCGTGCCCGTGTTGAAGAAGGGCACCAGGATGCTGTACGTGCCGATGCCGGTGCTCTTGCGGAATGTTCCGGCGTTGTTGATGCGCGCATCTGCGCCGCTGTCCAGAGGATTGGTCTGGGTCCAGTCCCGGGCAAAGATCGATTGGTTGAAAGTCCGGACATCGATCAGGGCGCCGGGAGCGTTGTCGATACGGCCCGAACCTGTATCGCTCAGCCGGTTCAAGTCCAGCACGCCGGTGATCACCATCGTGCCCTCGTTGCGCAAGACCCGGCCGGCATCGAGACCAAACGAGTTGTTCGCGCCGCCGCTGACCCCACCGCTGCCTTGCAAGGTTGTCGTGCCGGGACCGGACATCACGCCCAGAGACGAGGAAATGCCGATGTTGATGGGACCCTTGAGGACCAGATCGGCCCCCCTGATCGTGCCGCCGGTCATGGCGAACAGGCTGTCGATCGTCGTCGGAGCGAGGAGATCCAGGGCCGTGGATGCGCCTGCCAGGGTCAAGGTCCCGGGCCCGGCAAAACTGGCACCCGGGCCGACGTTGTGGCTTCCACCTCCGAAAGTCAGCCCGGCGTTGGAGGCGAGGACAACTGCGCCGTTGTAGGTGCCACCCTCGGTGAAATTGAAGCTGCCGGCCTGGACGTCGATCGTTCCGCTGGCAAGGTTGAGAAAGGGAACGCCGATGCTGTAGGCCCCGCTCGTGCTCTTGCGAAAGATGCCGGCGTTGGTGACGGTCGCATCCGAACCGGTGTCTGCGGTAAAGCTGCTGGCACCGATGTTCTGGTTGAAGGTCTGCACATCGGTCAAGGCGCCGGCAGCGTTCTCGATGCGTCCTGAGCCGGGTACGTTGAGGCGATTGAGATCAATCACGCCGGTGATGATCATCGTGCCCTCATTTCGCAACACCCGGCCAGCGTCGAGGCCGAACGGATTGTTGGCGCCTCCGCCCACGGTGCTGGTGCCTTGCAGCCGGGTGACGCTCGCGCCACTCATCACGCCCAATGAAGAGGAAATCCCGATGGAGACCGGGCCTGTCAGCGTGAGGTCCGCACCCTGGATGGTGCCGCCACCCATCGAGAAGGCGCTGTCCACCCTTGTCGGCGCCAGCAGATCGAAGACCGTGGCGGCGCCGGTCAGCGATAGCGTGCCGAGGCCCGTGAAGCTGGCCCCGGCGCCGACGGCATGGGTGCCGCTGCTGAAGCCCAGCGTGGTGCCTGTGGCGAGCGTGACTGCGCCGTTGTAGGCGCCGCCCGCGGAGAAACTGAAGCTGCCCAGTTGCACATCGATGATGCCGGTGGCCAGGTTGATGAAGGGCACGCTCACCCCGTAGTTGCCGGTGGTGCTCTTGCGGAACGTGCCCGCGTTGGTGATCGATGCGTCCGCGCCCGCGTCGCCGGCGAAGTTGCTCGCCGAAATGGCAAGGTTGAAAGTGCGCACATCGATGACTGCACCTGCAGCGTTCTCGACGCGACCCGCGCCGGCGGTGTTGGTGGCGTTGAGGTTCAAGCCTCCGGTAAGCGTGGCGGTGCCCTCGTTCCTCAGGACACGATCGGCGTCGAGGTTGAAGCCGCTCCATGTGGACGTTCCCTTGACGACGGTGTTGCCGGTACCGGTGTGCGTGCCGCCGTTGAGCGCGGCCACCCCGATCAGCGTCAGGTCAGCGCCCTGCAGGGTGCCGGGGCCCTGTGTGAAGCGGCTGGCCACGGTGGTCGGCGCATTCAGGTTGATCACTGCGCCGCCAGCGGTCTGCAGCGTGCCGTCACCGCTGAACGTGGCCCCGGCGTTGACGATGTGCGTACCGCCTGCCCAAATGAGCGAAGTTCCGGTTGCGAGCGTCACCGCGCCGCTGTAGTCACCGCCCCCGGTGAAGGTGAAGCTGCCCAGCTGCACATCGATGTTGCCGCTGGCCAGGTTGCTGAACGAGACGCCGACGCTGTAGTTGCCGGCCGTGCTCTTGCGAAAGGTGCCGGCATTGTTTATGACCGCGGCGGTGCCACTGTCACCGGCGAAGCTGCTTGCGCCGATGGACAGGTTGAAGGTACGCACATCGAACAAGGCACCGACCGCGTTGTCGATGCGGCCGGTTCCGGCCGTGTCGGTGGCGTTGAGGTTCATGCCACCGGTCAGCGTCGCCGTGCCCTGGTTGAGCAGGATACGGCCGGCGTCCAGGTTGAAGCCGCTGAGTGCACTGGCTCCTTGCAACGCGGTGGTGCCACCGCCGGTGTGTGTGCTGCCTGAGAGGCTTGCGGCGCCGACCACCACAACTTGGCCCGGCCCCGCCACGGAGCCACCGCTCTGGGTCAACTTGGCGATGCTGGAGAGGCCTGTCGGGTTGCCCGCCGAAGCGAAGCCGTTGATGGTGAGCAAACCCCCAGTGATCGACAGCGCGTCGTCGCCCCTGACGTTGAGGCTGTTGACCAGGAACGGGCTGCCAGTCGAGCGCAGCGTCACGACCCGCGCACCGGCAACGTCGATCAGCACGTCGTCGAGCACGCCAGGTGGCCCGGGGCTCCAGTTGGTGGCGATGTCCCAGAAGCTGTTGCCTTGCGTGACCCAACTCACCGGCGCAGCAACGCTTGGCCCCGCGTACAGCCCGCACACCGCCGTCACGATGACGGAAACCTTCGACTTCAGCTTGCGATTCATGCCGTATCTCCTCGTTCAGGAAAGGACCGGACGTTGTTGCGGCGGCCGCCGCTGGGCCTGGCACCGGCGAGTGCGTGGCGCGCCTGGTACTACTTCGCGCACTTCTTCAGCGGCACCTTGTCGAGTGCGAAGCGCTTGGCGAGATTGAGCGTCGTGATGCGCTTGTTGTAGACGGCCAACTGCGGTGTCGCCTTTCCCGGTGTGGCACGTGAGAACTCGGCCAGCGCGCTGCCCTTCTTCTCGTCTGGATTGAAGGTCACCGTCACCGGCTGCTGCCCGTCGAACTCGGTGATCAGGACGGCCATGACGCCGCGGTAGTCGGGAGGGAAGTAGCCGGGCCCGGCCATTTCGATGCCGCCCAGTTCCTGGCGGTCACTGCCCTGTTCTAGCGTCAGCCGATCAGCGTCGACGACCATGCGCAGCGGAGATCCACAGGCTGCCTTCGCCGGCACCCAGGCGCCCCGGAACTCGGCGGGGACGCCAGCGCGCGCCGGCGCCGCCGCGAAAGCGCCTGCAATGCAGACGGTTGCGGCGACTGCTCGCAAGGACGTGCCCCTTTTGTGGTTTCGTGGCGTGTGGTCTTGGCTCATGGTTACTGCTCCCAAGGATGGGGTGGCCAGGAGGGTGTGCCTCGATGGCACTGCATTCACAGCGACGGCGCCTTCGCGCCTTTTGCCGCCTTCTCGACCTCAAGGCTGCGGCGGTTGCGGTCCGATTGGGCGAGCGCCTGCTCGGTGGCCGCAATCATCCGGTAGCCACCGTCCTGATCGACCACGCCCACTTGCATGCGGTCGACGAGCTCGGGGTTGGTCCGCTGTGGCACCAGCAGCGCTTGCACGACGATGCCGCAGTCCGGGGTCAGCGTCACCGACCCGTTCGGGTCCGAGGTGCCGTTGCACTTGTGTAGCAGCGGTGATCCGTCGGTGACGAGCCTGCCGGTCGGGTCGTACGCCCAGCGCAGTACGGGCATCTGGTTGGCCGCGGCCTTCTGGGTTCGGCTCGGTGTGCCGTACTTCTTGACCAGCGCCTCGACCACGGTCTCGATCGTCGGGCTCTGATCGGCCGCGAAGCGTTCCTCGCGGGCAACGCTCAGCACACGCTCGTGTCCCGGCAGCCCCATGGTGCTGACGAACCACTTTGCCTGGCCCGGCTTGAGGTCTTCGCGTACGGCGTTGCCACCGCGCGCCATGGCCTCTGCCTGCATCTCCTGCATGACCTGCTTGCTGGTCTTGACGACGCGCGGCTCGGCAAAGCTCGCGCCGAATCCCTGGCGCACGCTGCGTGCTTCGGGCGCCTTCAGGTTGAAGCCGCGGCCGGCCTGCGGCGCTGCTACCAGCAGCGTGTGGCTGCACAGCACCATGCTCATCGCCTCATCGAAGCCCAGGCCGGGCCGCACACCGAGCACGTCGTCCACCGGTGCACCTGCCGCGCGCGGCGGCGTTGCGGTGCGGGCCGGGCACGACAGCGTGCCGCGCGCCTCCGTCGCGACGGTTTCGGCCGTGGCACCGGTGTCGCGGCTGCCGCCGCCGGCCGCCAGCCGATTCGCGACGGGCGCTGCTGGCGTGGGCTTGTCAGCGTCCCCACAGGCTACCAGCGTCACGGCGAGCAGCGCGCACGCCATGCGCGCGGCAACGCCGCCCGGGTGCCGGTGCAGGGTGCTCATGACGGCGCCTTTGCTCCGCCCGACCGGGTGGCGGTCGCGGGTCATCGCTGCTGCGCCTTCAACAACTCGGCGCGGCGGTGGGTGGCCGCCGGCACATGCGCACCAGCCGCGACCGGCATCGCCTTGGTGCCGGCCGAACCCGCGTGATCCATGCGCTCGTCCCTATCGCGTTCAGCAATGACCACGGTGAGCTTGCCCGGCACTAGGTGGAACAGCCCCGGCCCCTGCCGGTTGTTCGCCTTTCGGACGTTGAAGCCGACGAAGCGGATGCCCGAGGCCACCGTCGTCTGGCGCACGATGGCGGTCACATCGACGGGTTGCGAGAAGGCCGAACGGTCGCTGCAGTCGGCGCGCATCTGGGCGACGCGGGAACCGACGTTGGCGTCACCAACATCGCCCCGGCCGTCGCCGGCGTAGGCATAGATGTCGATGACCACCGGCTCGGCGCCGACGCATTGCGCAGGCTTGCCGCTGAACTGAAAGCTCGCCGAACGGATGCGACCCGGCGCTGCCTCTGGCAGCTGGAACTCCATCGCAGTCACGAACACGTCGCCCACGCCCGGCTTCGCGCCGGACCCGCGCTGCCAGAAGCCCACGCCCAGGATGCGCGAGGGCTGGACCTTGGTCGAGTTCGTGACGAAGCCCCACGACGCTGCAACCTTCGCAGGAACGGCAATGGCGCGGTCGGCGCCGAGGCTGACGGTCGACGCCAGCGCGCCAGCCAGTGCCAGGCCAATGTGGCGGTACATGGTGCCCCCTTTGCTCAGTGCCGAGGCGCCAATCGCCCGGGTCGCTCACAAAGGTAGTCGGAACCACGTTACCAGCCGGTTACTGCGGCGGCCCGGCGCCGATCGCAGCGCGTCGAACTGCCACCGCGAGCAGGGCGCGGTTGGCCGGGTTGCGCTGCAGAAAGCTGTCCCGGAACGCTTCGGGCACGTTCGGCAGCGCGACTTTGTGTATCCACCGCGTCGCGTGGGCCAGCGCCATCATGGCTTCGTCGCTGGCGCCGCAGGCGTCGAACACCTGCACGGCAATCCACCATGCATCGGGCAGGTACATGTCGGCGGGCGCGACCTCGTCGAGCCTGGGCAGCAGCGCCCGGAGTTGCGCCGCGCTTTCGCCCTGGCGCTGGTCGCGATGCAGCGCCAGCGCGCGCAGCAGCCCGGCGCGCATCGCCACGCCGCCGAATTCGAGCGCCCGGGCCATGCGCAAGACTTCGTCGCACTGCGCCAAAGATTGCCCCGGCTCCAGCCGCTCGGCCTCGTCGAGCAGCGCCTGCATGCGCACGTGCGGATCGCCGCCGCGGTTCAGGATCTCGAGCGCTAGCCGCAAGCCTGCATCGTCGGCGATGCCCAGCGCACGGTCGACGCGCGCCGCCAGCGAGGCGCCGCGCGCGCGCACCGACTCGACCGAGGGCGCCTCGTAGTTCAGCGCCTGCCGTGCCCGGGCAAACTGGCCCAACTGCGTCAGCAGGAAGGCCTTGTGGTTGCTGGCCACGGCGATCCAGGTCTTCTGGCCGTCACGCTCGAAGCGGGCCACTGCAGCGTCAAGCCGTTCAAGCGCCTCGGTGTAGCGGCCCACCATGCCGCAGTACAGGCCGACGTAGGTCTCGACGACGCCGCCCGCCGGGCCCTCCGTCGTGCCGAGTTGCACGTGTAGGGCCAGCGCACGCTGTGCAAGGGCCAGCGCGTCGCCGACGCTGCCCAGGTTGCCCTTGACGGTGGCCAGGTTGGAGGTGAGCGTGGCGAGCTCGGAAAGGTCCCCCAACGTACGGCTGCTCTCGATTGCCTGTTCGAGCGCAAATGCGGTCTCGCGCAGCCGCCGCACCGCATTGAGCACATAGGCATAGTCGGCCCAGAATCGCGCCTTGTGCTCGGGGCCGCCGTCACGCTCGACCACGTCGCGGAAGGGCTCGATGATGGACAGCGCTTCGGTCGCGCGGCCGCTTTGCGCAAGCCCGACTGCATGGAGCCGGGCCGCGTCGAAGCGAGGCCAGGGCGAAGGCAGCCGTCGCGCCAGGCTTGCCGCCTCGACCGCGGCGGCGATGCCGGCCGCGTGATCGGCCGCCATCAGCGCAGCCATGGCGCGTGAGGTGAGCGCGGCCACGCGCTGGCTGTCGGTGTGTGCCTCTCGGAGCAACGCGTCGATGACGGTGTCGGCAAAAGCGACGCCTCGAACGACGATCAGCGCGGGAATACTCTCGCTGCGCACATCGAACGAACGATCGGTTTCGCCCGCGCTGTCGAAGCAGACACGCGCCCGGTCCCAGTGCTCGACCTCATGGCCGCGCTGCGACGCGCTCCCCGCTTGCCGCGCCGCGGTCACGAAGGCTTCACCGGCAAGCACCCATTCCTGCGCCTCTGCCCAGTGCGGGGCGATGCTCGCCGCAGGTGCGCCGTGTGCCCCCAGAAAGACGCCAATGCGCCGGTGCAGCAGTCGGGCAATGGGCATCGGGACCGAAGCGCGCGTCACCTCGAAGATCAGGTCGTGGGCAAACGCGCCGTCCCGGATGACCTGCGCCGATTCAAGCTCTCGCCACGGCTCGGCGATGTCCAGCGGATGCGCTTCGAGCACGGCCACGGCGAGATCGGCCGAGAACGCCGGCCCCGCGAGCGCCGCCGTACGCGCCAGCTTGAGCGCAGCCGGCGAGAGCTGGCTCAGGCGTCTCTCGATGAGCGCGCCGACGGTGTTGGGCTGCGGCAGCGGACCTTCCGAGCCGCTGCGACCGGCGAGCACGATGTCCTTGAGCGTCTCCAGCGCAAACAAGGGGTTGCCGCCGGTGTGCCTGAGCAAGGCCGGCGCGAGCCCCGCAGCGTCGACCTCAGGCAAGGCGAGCGACTTGACCAGTTCGGTGACCTGCGCCAGGTTCAGCGGGCCGAGCGCGATCGTCTCCAACTGCCGGGCTTCTTCGAGCGACGCGTGCAAAGCCGACGTCGCTGCGCTCGCGTCGGCAGGTCGCTGCGCAAAGCCCCACCGCAGCGCGTACAACGCGTCCGATTGAGTCAGCGACTGCAGGAAGCCGATGCTTGCGTCGTCGGCGAAGTGCAGATCGTCGACAACAAGGGCGACCAGTCCTGCCTGAACGGCATCGACCAGGGTCGCATCGACGGCTCGCAGCAGTAACAGACGCTGGGCCTCTCCGGCGAGCGCGGTGGCGTTGCCCAATTCGGGCAGCACCAGTGCAAGAGCCTCCCCGCGGATGCCTTCAGCCGCAACGTACCGACTTGCGAGCAGCACGCGCAGCAGCCGTGCCAGCAGCGCATAGGCCGTGCCGGCGTCGCCAGGGCGGGCCTGTACGGCCAGCGCATGCTCCGTACGCGCAAGTAAGTCCTGCAGCAGGCGAGTTTTGCCGATGCCGCCTTCGCCTGTCAGCACAAAGGCACGCTGGCCGGCCCAGGTCTGCGCCATCGCCATCAACTCGGTGGCGCGGCCGACGAGAATCGGCGGCCTGAGGAGGCTGGTCGGCACGATCGCGCGCCGCGCCGGCAGGGACGATGCCCCGCGCTCGATCGTCGCCAGCAGTTCGATCGTCTCGGCCGAAGGGCGGGTTCCGAGCTCCTCCTTGAGTCGCCGCTCGAAGAGCTCGAATGCGGCGATGGCCGCACTGCAATCCCCGCGAAGGTAGTGCAAGCGCATCAGCCGGCGCTGCGCGTGTTCAGACAGCGGCTCGCCGTCGACCAGCCGCTCCGCGTACGCAAGACCGCGCGCAATTGCGCCGCTAGCCTCGCACCGTGCGGCCACCGCAGCCAAGGCCGCATCGCGCTGCTCGCGCCACTGTGCGCGCGCATGTCGGACCCAGGCCGCCAGGTCGGGCCAGTCGTCGAAGTCGAGGTCGCCGAGCAGCGCCCCGCGCGCCGCGCCCGGGTCGGTGTCGATGCATGCCAGCGCGGCCGTCAGGTCGGTAACCACCCCCTCGGCAAGCTGCAACCGAGGGCCCGCGTTGACAACTAACCCGCCGCATTCGCGCCGCAGGCGGAACAGCCGCTGACGCAGGCTGGTGTCGGCCCTTCCGGCCTGCACGTCCGGCCAGACGAGTGCGGCGACATCGTCTGCGGCCACCGGGCCATCGAGCGCCACGATCGCAAGCAGCGCTGCGTCCTTGGTCGACAGCCGCCGCGTCGTGGCCGGCGCCTGGCGCGTCAGGCACGGCGCACCCAGCAGCACCAGCTGCCACCGGTCGCTGGCTTTGTCGGGCACGGTGAACTCGGTTGGTGCCGGCATCGGCGACTCTTCCCAAACCCGTGCCGGCTGCGGCGACGCCTGCAGCAGCCCCGGACAGGCCTGACAGATTGTGTTGTAGGCGCGCGGGCGTTACCAGCGGGTTACCGGCCTCGACACGCCGCTGCGGCGCCCGCAAGACCGCAGGCACGACCGATGTCTGAAACCTTCGAACCACGTGCCCGAGCGGCCCGCCGGTGGCTTGCACGAATGGCAGACGAAGAGACCGGGAGGCTTAACCGTCACAGGTGGCGCAGCGCCACAGCACAGATTGCCCCATGCCTCGTGACGCGCACGTCGCGGCGCGCGTACATGCGAAGACACAAACGCCGAACAGCAGGCTTACCGGCCAGCGAGGCAGGGAAGTGTGCGCCAGGGTCCGGCGAGCGGCCACGCAGTTGCCCGCTGTCTACATAACAGATGCTCGTACACGGCTGAGTCTTTGCTAGTCGCCGGAGTTTGATTTGCCGAACTGGCGCTGCCGACCCCGAGCAGACCTGCGGTCTGCAGAACTCGCTGCCCGGAAGCGGCCATTCGCAACGGTTACTTTCGCGCTATTCGAACGTGATTGCGGACTCTGACTGCCTGAATCACTGCATGTATGAGGCAAGCCACCCGCCACATACACCGCCCGCAGCTTGAACGATCTGGAACAGGGTGGCGTTGGCCGGCAGGGGCGCATGGCGCCGCAGCAATTCAACGCAAGCGGAGCAGAAAACGTACAGCGCCACCGACACCGCGGCCCTCGACGGGTCATGTGCCAACGTCCAAGCCGCAATGAGGGCGATGACGACTGCATGCCGAAACCAACGACCATCGCTGTTGGACCCTGTTGTAGCTGCCTTCGACCATCCCACCACGTAGGCCAGCAGAAACACCAACAGCGGCAATGCGGTCCCGGTTGCGTGCGTGGCGGTCATCGCGGATTCGGATTCGCCCATCGCAACGAACATCCCGTGCGCCAGCATCATGGCCAGGCTGGCTGACATGGCAAGTGAGAACCAGATCAGTACGATGCGCACTCCAATCTTGGGGACTGAACAGAGATCACCTTCGCCGAGCCGCAGCGGCGGTACGCCCACCTTCTGCACAACCACGATCAGGCTTGCCCCAATGATCAGCAAGAGGGTGCCCACGACGATCCACGATGCAGTCGAAGGCCCATGCGATGGATGCAGCCAGACCAGCACGCCCAGAACAGCTCCTGCGTTGCTGGACGCAAGAATCGCGTAGGGGCGCTGTCGGCAAGTGCCTAGCGTTCTCCCAAGTGCGCGCACCATAACGGTCGACGCGCAGGCAAGCCACACCGCAATCGGCGCAAGATGACCCAGGCGATGGGGTCCGGTGGGCATCACCATGAGGATCGTGTAACCGGCCACAGGCACGAAAACGGCCGCCGCCAGGCGCAGATCGGGTCCTGGTTTCAGACCCGACGAGAGGGCCGTCAACGTGACGCCCACCAGGTAAGTCCACTGAAAGAAGTGCACGACGGTAGTAGGCGCATGCCAATGGCTCATCTCGGCAACGGCCAACGGCTGCAGACCAAACAGCAGGAAGCTGGACAACGCCGCGATGGCGCTTGTGAGCAAGAGCACACGCGTGAAAGTTTGCGTGTCCGAGGCCCCGTTCCAACTCGACGCCATGGGCTTGACGCTCGGTGCGCGCAGCACCCGTTTCATTCACGGCAAGCCAGTAACACCCCTTCGCCGCTGCCAAGATCATTGATGCGTGTTCTGAAAGCCGGGTCGCGCCGGGCGGCTTCCACGAATTGCGTCACCTGGCGCGCTTCCGGGCGCAAGACGTTGTCGGCCGTGTAGCAGCCCTTCGCTGCAATCTTGCCTTTGAGGTCGTTCCAGTAGTTGAGGTACCAATTCTTGTCGGCATCCTGGAACACCAGGTCCCAGGGACCCGGCAATTGCTTGACCAGGTCGTGCGCGTTCGCAAGACGGGCATCGATGTAGGCGTCGACCCCAGCCAGTTTGAAGTTGCGCAGCGCTTCAGCGTGGCGCGTCGGGTCGATTTCAATCGTCGTCAGC
>Ga0209591_10002263_pt1 | contig 23235 bp, 14 predicted proteins | sample MAT01_FD_187207 | JGI IMG/M metagenome (GOLD analysis project Ga0209591, IMG submission 187207) | Freshwater microbial communities from Lake Fryxell liftoff mats and glacier meltwater in Antarctica - MAT-01 (SPAdes) (version 2) | ecosystem: Environmental > Aquatic > Freshwater > Ice > Liftoff... | reverse complement strand
TGGAGAACTGGCGGGACGGACAGGGTTGGCAAACGTGGCGCCTCGACTTCGGGCGTGATCTGTCACCTGTGGATCAGGAGGCATTTGCGCGCATTTCAAATGTCGCAAAGGTAGCGCGTGACAACGAAGCCAGTCTGCGACACGAGGCGGCGCGTCATGTCGCCGCGCGGATCTGGTCAGTATCGCGGCCTGCACCACCCACGCACATGTACCTCGTACGCAAGGGAGTGGACGCGCTCGGCCTGCGCATTCACAAAGGCGTGCTGGTCGTACCAGTGCGGGACCTGGCCGGCACGCTGCACAGCCTGCAGTTCATCAGCCCCAGCGGCGTGAAGCGCTTCCTCAAGGGTGGCCGCATCCAGGGGCTGTGCTGCTGGGTTGGTACGCTTGCGGACCTGACTCAGGATGACGAGTCGACCCTCTGTGTTGCAGAAGGCTTCGCCACGAGTGCCAGTTTGCACCAGGCCGCGGGCCACCCGGTGGTCATTGCCTTCCATGCGGGCAATCTCGGCCCAGTGGCAGGTGCCGTGCGAGCACGGTACCCCAGGGCGCGCATCATCGTGTGCGCCGACAACGACCGACACACCCTTGGCAATCCGGGGTACACGCAAGCGCAGGAAGCCGCGCGCCGGGTGGGAGGATGGGTCGCCGTGCCAGACTTCGGTGCCGAGCGGCCCGTTGATGCCACCGACTTCAATGACCTGCACCGGTTGCGCGGCCTGTCATCAGTGCTGACATGCCTCGAAATCGCCACAGCACCAACGTCACCGCCCGGCCAGAGCGAGGCACCGCTCGCCGTGGCGAACCCCGAATGGTCAGATCCCGAAACCTTGACCGCGCCTGGCGATTCACTGCCCTACCCAACCGACGCGCTGCCACCGCTGTTGCGCGACGCCGTTCTTGAGGCGCAGGCATTCGTTCAGGCACCCGTCGCGCTGGTAGCCTGCTCGGCGCTGTCGGCGTTATCCGTGGCCGCCCAAGGCCTGGCGAATGTGCGCCGCGATCACCAGCTCGTGGGTCCGGTGTCGCTGTACCTGTTGGCGGTGGCCGAGTCCGGAGAACGCAAGACCACCTGTGATCGGATTTTTGGCGCAGCGCTACGCGATTGGGAGCGGGACCGGGCTCGCGCGTGCGCGCCCGATATCGCCGCACATGAGGCAACGCTGGCCACGTCCGAGGCCAAACGAGCAGGTTTGCTGGAGGCCATCAAACGGAAGCGCCGCGACATGCTGGATACCGCCGAGGAGGAGACCGCGCTGCAGGAGCTGGTAGCCCAGGCCCTGCCAGCGGCGACCTTGCCGCGCCTGCTCTACGCCGACGCAACCCCCGAGGCCCTTTCACATTCGCTGGCCACTGGCTGGCCGAGCGCGGCAGTGCTGTCTGCCGAGGCCGGCGCGGTGTTCGGAGCCCACGGCATGGGCTATGAGACCATCCTGCGCAACCTCGCGCTGCTCAATGTGTTATGGGACGGTGGCGAGATCGCGGTAGACCGCCGCAGCAAGTCGTCATTCCAGTTGCGAGACCGACGACTGACGTTTGGTGTCATGGTCCAGCCCGAAGCGCTGCGCGGGTTCATCGCGCGTGCGGGCGCACTACCCCGCGGCACCGGCTTTCTGGCTCGGTTCCTGATTGCCTGGCCAGAAAGCACACAAGGCCAGCGTTCGTATCAGCCTGCGCCGGCGGTGATGCCGGCCGTCGAAGGGTTCAACATGCGGATCAGAGCACTGCTCGACACGCCATTGACCACCGATGCGCTCGGTGGACTGGCTCCGACAGCACTGGACATGTCCCCATCAGCCCACGCCGCCTGGGTCCATGCCCACGACACCATCGAACGTGAACTTGCCGGCGGTGGCAGTTACGCACCTATCAGGGACGTGGCCGCGAAAGCTGCGGAGAACATCGCACGGATGGCCGCGCTCTTTCATCTGCTGGATCACGACGCAGCTGGCACCATCGGTCGGGCGTGTGTGGACAGCGCCGCGAGGATCGTCGTCTGGCACCTTCAGGAGGTCCACCGCCTGCTGGGTGATCTCGATGCCCCGCCCGTTCTGGCGGCCGCCACGCGCTTCGATGCCTGGTTGCTCAGCGAGGCCAACCGCACTGGCGACGGCCGGATACCCACCACAAGGGTGTATCGGTACGGACCGGGCTGTGTGCGGGACAACAAGGACCTGAAAGAAGCACTGGCGTTACTTGCTGAGCACGGGCGGGCACGCCTGGAGGTGGAGGGGCGTCGGCGCCTTGTGGTGGTGAATCCGGCGTTGTACGCATGCCGACGGCTGCTGAGATGAAGTCGTCGAGGCCGTGATCGGCATTGCGCTTGTGCACAATGCGTAAGCGACTCCCTACTGAATCTGCCTCACCACTTGCCGCGCCACCATGGACAAGTCCAACTCGAACTACTACGACGGTATCTATGAGCGCGAGCGCCTCGCAGGCAGTTCCATTCAAGGTGCTGCAGAGTTGGCCGCCGAGGCGTATATCGACGGCAAGCCACGGATGCGGGGAAAGCACAAGGTCACGGAATCCGAACGCTGCAACTCCTATTGGTCCAGTAAGCAAGTGAAGATGGTCCCGCTCGATGGCTGGCGCGCGCATGTCATGACACTCGCGTTGGCTCGGTACCTGGGGCAGGATCGTAGCTGCCGCTTTGCGGATTTGGAGCGTGTTGCAGCCGTTCCGGGTCTGCTGAAACGGGCAGCCCGTTTCAGTGGACTCGTCATGCAGCCAGACTCCTCTCGTAGAAAAGAACTGGAGTCTCTGGCGCCACGGTTCCCAGAAATTGCCGAGTTGTGCCACATCCTGGCTATCTTCGACGTGGCGCATGGATTGAGAAAAGTCGAAGTGCAAAAGTGGCAGCGCGTCCTCGACGAGTTGTCGATCGTCGATCTGATGCTCTATGCCAGTATGTTCGCCTTCGAACGGCTGGTGCCCAAGGCGTTTGAGAACCAGGGCAAGCAATGGATGGAGTCGCCAACCGAGCGGAACCGGATGGAATTGCAGTGGGACGCCATCGCCGATATCTTTCACTGGAAGCTGCGAGAGATGCCCTACGCTAAGCTGAAAGTCACCGAATCGACCCTCGGCCACTCATTGGCGGCGCATTTGTCACCGTTCATTTTTCCGTCACCTTCTGGAAGGCCGGCCCGCCAAGACCTGCGGCGCGCATTTGCGGAGCTTGTGTCTTGCCAATTGGAGCTCAATGAGTTCGAGTCCAGGTCTGCCGATGCATTCTCATTCGATCCGAGCATTGACTTCATCCGCGACGGAACGAATCTAGAGATCGTGAAAGTCGACTTGGAAGCCAGCAACAAGTGGAGAAGGGACGGGGAAAAGCTCGAGAAGGTGCACGGGTATTGGTTCTACCGGGCATGCGAAGCCTTTCTGGCTTCTGATGCAGCCACCCAGACCATTGGCCGACCGGAGAATCATGAGTCCAACCGCCTGGCGTACATACGTGCGATCCAGACCAAGCTCCGTTTGACCGAGGCATACGGACTCGACGAAACCATGCTTACCGACTCGGGCGAGCGAGTGGACCTGTTTCAGGCGATGCTGTCCTTGGAGTTGATGTCGGCGTTCTACCAGCGTGACTTCCTGCTTGCATACAGCCAGCGACTCAACGATGTTGGTGGCTGGTCGAAGGCTTTGTCCAGCTTGGCAATGGATGGGCTGGTGAACGACCACCAAAACCGCATGCCATTGACATGGTCTGACCGCGACGACAAGGTTGCCAAGATCGTTGGATGGACCGTGACTCCTGCGTTTCCCCAGGGAAGCAGGCGCATGGCTGGTGCCATCCTGGATTTCTGGACGACTGACTGGGTCGCCTTGGCGGAGAGGCTGCGTCAGAAAGCGAACTTCCCGGCGCCTGAACTTCTGGAACGTCCCATCTTGAAGTTGGGCACTTACCTGTTTCAGCTGCCGTGGCATCTCGGATTGCAGAACAACAGTACGGCCGCCATCAACAACCTGCGCCGCATCGGCGCCCGGCGCGGTGAGTCCCGCGAAGAAACCCGTCGGCTCGAGGAGCGCCTGGCCAAACAGTTTGAGTCCCGAGGCTTCACCGTCGCTCTGAACTGGAATCCACCGACGGACGACCCTGCCAATGCCGGCGAGGTCGACTTGGTTTGTGCCAGGGACGGAAAAGTGCTTGTGATCGAAGTGAAGTCCACCTGCATCCGTCGAACACAACGTGACGCTTGGCTGCACGCGACGACGACCCTTCGGAAGGCTGGACGGCAAGTTCAGCGAAAGGTCGCCGCTGTGGGCCGTGCTTTGGCCAGTAATTGCGACTTGGCGACGTTGCTCGATCTCAAGGTGGCGGGCGGTGGCGCCGTCACGATCGGCTGGATAGTTGACACGTCGATCGAACATGACCACGAGCACTTCAGTGGCCACCTCAAGGTGTCTCTGGAGGAGGTTCTGATCGCACTTCGCGACGATCACGGGTTGCTGAACGACCCGGCGGGACTATTGGGGAATACGAAAGGCCTGGGCGAGCGCAGCGAATCCTACGATAGGACACCTCGGGAGACGCTATACCCCGACGGCTTCAACTTCCACCGATTTGTTGAGGTCGTCGATAGCGAAGCCGTCTGGAACGACTGCCTTGCCATTGGCCTCCCAGGCTGACGAGCGTTCGATTGAGCCAGCACCCCAGGTAACGCCTCTCTGCCGGCCCGGGGACCTTGCTGTTCTTGCTGTTCCTGCTGTTTTAGGACCCAATGGTGACGCCGGCACGCTCGATCAACCGCAGGAACAGCAAGAACAGCAAGAGTGGTGGGGGCGTGCGGCAGCAGCGTGACATCCACCCTCTCCCTGGCAAACGAGAGGGAAAACCGCCTCAGATGGTCGTCAGGAATCGAATCCAAATACAGTAACTTTTGAGCCGGATCGGCCTCAAATTTCGAGTTACTGTAAAAGTTACTGCACAATGGGCTGGAAATTGGTGGAAGTTACTGCACCCTACCGGATAACCAGATTCGTGTGCACAGGGCCCTAAGCGTTCCATAAGCAATTGATCTGAAATGATTTTTAGACAATTTCAGCTCGCAATGGACGTAAAAAAACCAACCTTTTCGAGGTTGGTTTTTTAGGTACTGGTGGCCTGGGGCGGAATCGAACCACCGACACAAGGATTTTCAGTCCTCTGCTCTACCGACTGAGCTACCGGGCCAGAGCGGCAGAGTATAGCAGCGGCCCGGGCGCCGTCGGCGCGCAGGGCGTCACGCCACGCTGCGTTTGCCGCGGGTCAAATCGACGCCGAGTTGCTTGAGTTTGCGGTACAGATGGGTGCGCTCCAGCCCGGTCTTTTCGGCAACGCGGGTCATGGAGCCGTTTTCCTTGGCCAGGTGGTATTCGAAGTACGCCTTTTCAAACTCGTCGCGCGCCTCGCGCAGCGGCTTGTCCAGGCCGAAGCTCTGGCGCGGCAACGGGCCGGCGTCGGGGTGCAGGGTGCTGTCCGGCGCAAGGCATGCCACCGGTTCCGTCGGCGCGACCACCTGCGGCACCAGCGTTGGCACCGGCAGTTTGCGCACGGCGGTACGGGTCAGGCCCTGCTCCACGGCCTTGAGCAGTTTTTGCAAGGTGATCGGTTTTTCCAGAAAGGCCAGCGCGCCAATCTTGGTGGCTTCCACGGCCGTGTCGATGGTGGCGTGGCCACTCATCATGATGACCGGCATGGTCAGGGCGCCGGTGGTCGACCACTCCTTGAGCAGGGTCACGCCATCGGTGTCAGGCATCCAGATGTCCAGCAGCACCAGGTCGGGCCGGTCGCGCAGGCGCGCGGCCCGGGCCTGGGCGGCGTTTTCGGCAACTTCTACGTTGTGGCCTTCGTCGTTCAGGATTTCCTGCAGCAGGTCGCGGATGCCAAGCTCATCGTCGACCACCAGAATGTTTGCCATGATTTCTTCGCTGTCCCTTGCGGTTTGGAAGTGGCGCCGCCGTCAGGCTATGCGCCGTGCTGCAGTGGCGGGTTCTCCACGCCGAATGATAACGACACTTGGGCCCCGACCACTATGCCGTCTTCCATGCGATTGCTGATGTCGATACGCGAGCCGTGTTCGTCGGCAATCTTCTTGACCACGGCCAGCCCCAGACCGGTGCCCCTGGCCTTGGTCGTCACATAGGGTTCGAAGGCGCGCTTGAGTATGTTGTCCGGGAACCCGCTGCCGTGGTCGAGCACGCTCAGGCGCACGCGCCGGTTCGCCTCGAACCATTGGGTACGGATCAGCACACTGGTATCGCTGGCTGGCCGAGCGCCCACAGCCTGGGGCGCAGTTGCGTCCTGCGCGTTCTGCAGCAGGTTGTGCACCACTTGGCGCAGTTGTTGCGCGTCGCCCAAAATCGGCGGGCACAGCGGGTCGAGCTCCATGCGCACCGGCACATGGGTGGCCTCGCTTTCGTAGAGCTGCAATACATCACCCACCAGCGCATTCAGATCGAGCGCCTTGAGCTCGGCGGCCGGTAGCCGTGCATAGTCGCGGAACTCATTGACGAGCCGCTTCATGGCGTCCACCTGGTCGACGATGGTTTTTACCGACTTGGTCAGGATCGCCTGTTCGGGTGCCGCCACCTTGCCCGACAGTTTCATCTCCAGCCGCTCTGCAGAGAGCTGGATCGGTGTCAGCGGGTTCTTGATCTCATGGGCCAGACGGCGCGCCACTTCGCCCCAGGCCTGCGAACGCTGGGCCGACACGATTTCCGAAATGTCGTCAAACACCAGCAGGCGATGGGTGCCGGGCAGCTTGGCGCCGCGCGCCACCAGTACGATGGAGTTGTCGCTTTGCCGACTGGAGAGGGCGGCGTTGCCACCACCAAGTTCGAAGGACTGCTGCCAATGGTCGAGGCCGTCCTCACTGCGTTCACCCAGAAACGAGTCAAAATGCGCCTGCACTTGGGCGGCAAACTCCTGCAGTCCCTCGATTTCGGCCAGGCGCCGGCCCTCGAAGGCGGCCAGCGGCATGCGCAGGATGCGCGTGGCGCCGGGGTTGGACGACTGGATCACGCCCTGCTGGTCCAGCACCACGACACCGGCCGTCAGGTTGTCAAGAATCGTCTGCAGGTTGGCCCGTGCCGCGTCCACCTGTTCCATGCTGGCACCGACCGCCTCGCGGGCATCCGACAGTTGCTGGGTCATGTCCGCAAACGAGCGTGTCAGGCCACCCAGTTCGTCCCTGCCTTGCAGTGCCAGCTTGCGCGTCAGGTCACCAGCGGCCACCTTGGCCATGCCATCGGCCAGCAACAACAGCGGGCGAACAATCTGGTTGCCCAGCAAGACCGCCAGCAGGACCGCGCCAAACAAGGCCAGGAACAGGCTCAAGGTCAAGGTGCCGATGTACATGCGTTTGAGCCCTTCGCGCGCCAGCGAACGCTCCTGGTATTCGCGGTTGGCCTGCGTCACGGCCAGGGCGTTGCTCACCAGCGCACTGGGCAAGGCGCGCGTGACGAGCAGGAATCGCACCTCCCCCTGCAAATCGAAGCCGGGGCTTTGCACCGTCACCAGGGCGCGGATGCGTGCATCGTTGATGGTGGCGGGCGTGGCTTCGTCGAGGCCTTCGACCCAGGTGAAGGCGCGGGCGCTGCGCGCATTGCGAAACTGCAACGGGCTCGGGCGTTCGGTGCTGATCTGGAACTTCGACTGGCTGGCCGAGCCCAGTGCCTGGCCGGCGCCGGTGAACAGGACGACGTCGGTGGCGCCCAGTTGGTCGCGCAGGCGCTCCAGCGGCAGGGTGGCAGCCGCGTCGGACACCGTCGCCAGTGCGGGCGCAGCAAGACGGGCCTTGCTCGCCAGGTCGGTGCTGAGTGTGTCCAGCGACACCCGGCCCAGGTTGAGGCCGGCGTCGAGCGCGCGCTCGACCTTCACGTCGAACCAGCTCTCGATCGAGCGCGATACAAACTGGTAGGACACCACATAAATCAGCACCCCGGGCGCAAACCCCGCCAGCGCGAAGATCGCCGCCAGCTTGAACAACAGGCGACTGCCAAAACGCTTTTGGCGCAGGCGCACCAGCAAACGCACAAAAACCCAAAGGATCACCAGCAGCAGCAGGCCCGCCACCACCACGTTGACGACGAACAGGCGCGCATAGTTGCGCTCGTACAACTCGCGGTTGTTGGTTGCCTGCGTCAGCAGGAACAACAACACCAGGCCGATCGCCGTCATCGCGGCCAGGCCCACACCCACCGTCCAGCGCACGCTGCGGCTGTGCTGGCGAAGTGAGGAAGCCGTCGCCGCTGCGGGCGTGTCCGTCACCGTGTGGTCTCCGGACCAATCTGCTGGTTGGCGCTGGCCGATATCGACCAGTCCGACTGTCCGAAGGCGCCGATCTGGAACGGTCTGGGCAGTTGCCCCAGGTCAAGGCTGAAGCGAAACTCGACCTTGTGCGTGGCATCGGGATCGAGCACGCCGGCGTCCGCGATTTTCCAGCCCGAGACGCGTTGCAAGGCGGCTACCGCCTCGGCCAGGGTGTCGAAGTTCTGGTTCAGCGTCATGCCCAGGCTGCTCGCGGTGATCACGCCCGCGGCAATGTTGAGCCGCCAGCGCCGCGTCAGAGGCTGGTAGGCCAGGCGCATATGGCGTTGGACACTTGCCACCTTGCGGTCGGTCCAGTACCAGCGGTGGCGCACCATGTCGGCCTCGGCCAGGAAGACCATCGGAACACCGCGCAGCAAGGCGTCCTCGACCGCGGCGGGCAACTCTATGCGCACCGTGGCGTACAGCTGCAGGCCTTCGGCGGATCGCTCCAGGCGCATCTGGGTGACCTCGGCAGCCGGGCCATCGGCTCCCGTGGCGGGCAGCCAGACACAGGCCAACCATGCGCAACCCAGCAGTGCCGCGATCCTAGGGCGGAAGTTTCTCCAGCAAAGCGTAAAAAAAGCCGTCATGGTCAGTGGCTTGATTGTCCGGGACGGCATCCTGATTTGGACCAAAATTGGGCAGCAAATGCCCTGGCGACGGCAGCAAGCGTGCGTCGGTGTTGTGCGCAAGAAACGTTTCGATCTGGCCAGCGCCTTCGCTGCGGAACACCGAGCAGGTGCAATACAGCAGGCGGCCGCCAGTTTTGAGCAGGGGCCACAGGCTGCGCAACAGGCGCGCCTGCACTGCCGTCAGCTGTGCCACGTCGGACTCGCGGCGCAACCAGGGCACGTCCGGGTGGCGCCGCACAATGCCCGACGCGGTGCAGGGTGCGTCCAGCAAGATCCGGTCGAACGGCCGTCCGTCCCACCAGCGTTCCGGTTGCGCGGCGTCGGCAGTGACGATGCGCGCCTGCAACCGCAGACGGTCCAGCGTTTCGCCGATGCGCAGACAACGCAGCGGGTCCAGTTCCACTGCGACGACATCGGCGTCGGCCAGTTCCAGCAGATGCGCGGTCTTGCCGCCGGGCGCTGCGCAGGCATCCAGGATGTGCGGTCGCACGGCGGGATCAAGCCCGGCCAGCAGCAGCGGCGCCGCCATCTGGGCCGCAGCGTCCTGCACCGACACCGCGCCAGTGGAAAACCCAGGTAGCTGCGTCACCGCAACCGCACGCGTGAGCTGCAATCCGTCACCGCCGCTGGCGTGGCCGTCGATTCCAGCCGCCTGCAGTTGCTCCAGATAGGTGCCAGCCGCGTGCTGGCGCCGGTTGACGCGCAAGGTCATGGGGGCTTGTTGTGCGTCGGCGTGCAGAATCTGTTCCCAATGCGTTGGGTGGTCTTGCTGCAACCGCCGGATCCACCAAGCAGGGTGGTTCCAGCGGGCCACCGGATCGGCCTGCGCGCGCGCGACCAGCACATCCTGCTCGCGCAAGAAGCGGCGCAGACAGCCATTGATGAAACCGGCCTGGGCCTTGGTTGCGGGATCGCGCTTGGCCGCTTCGACCGTCTGGTTGACCAGGGTGAACACGGTGTAGGGTGCATCCACATTGCGCCACCCCAGTGCCAGCGCCACACACAACAATGCGTCGGCCCGCGCCGGCGGACGGCGCGTGGCCAATTGGTGGCGGATGTGTTCGGCCCGTGCCAGCGCGCGCAACACCTGGTAGAAAAGCGCCTGGGCCGCCGGTCGCATCGCCGCGTCCACCCCTTGCAGCGCAGCCGTCGCCGAAGCACCGGCGCGCAACTGCAGCAGCAATGTGCTGGTGGCCTGGAGTTGGCGCCACAAAGGGTTGCCGTCGTTCACAAATGCCCCACCGGGCGAAACCCGAATACCCGTGCCAGCAACAGCGCCGGGAACTGGCCGACGCCCGCATTGTGGGCTTGTACGGTCTGGTTGAATTGCGCCACGGCGTCGGCCGCCTGGCGCCGGTTGTCCACCCAATCCTCCAGCCAGGGCGGGTCCAGCGGCACACCAGGCTGCTGGCATGTTTCCAGCAACCGCGTCCAGCAGAACTGCAAGGTGGTGTGCGCGGTGCGCAGTGCTGCCAATGCCGCCGGGTCCAACACGTCGCGGCGCGCGACCCGCAGGCTGCTGTCGAACTGCAACCCGGCACCGCGCAAAACCGCGTGTTGTTGCACGCTGGCCTCGGTCGCCAAATCAGGCATGGTCTCGTCCACCAACGCCACCATGCGGCAGTAATAGCGGTCCACTGGCTGGAAGCTGATCAGTACCTGTGCCCGCAGCCGCATCAAACGGTTGTAGGCTCCTACCGCCCAGAAAACCAGCAGCGCCAGCACCAGCCATAACCAGAGGGCCTGCGTCATGTCGGACTGCGCCACCTGCCGTCACGGCGGCGACCGCAGGCCATCAAAGAAAACGCCCCAGGACCTGCCAGGGCAGGACCGGGGGCGTCGGGGTGCAACACGCGCGCGCGATGTTTACTCGGCCACGGTTCCTGTTTCGGAGTCGGCCGTCACCGCGTCACCGGACTCGCCAGCCAGCTCGGCCGCCTCCGCCTCGGCAATGGCACGGCGTTCGGCGTCGTCCATGTTCTCGCGCACCTTGCGTGCTTCGTGGTACGCCAGACCGGTACCTGCGGGAATCAGGCGGCCAACGATCACGTTCTCTTTCAGGCCGCGCAACTCGTCGCGCTTGCCCATGATGGCGGCTTCGGTCAAGACGCGGGTGGTCTCCTGGAAGGAGGCCGCGCTGATGAAGCTGTCGGTGGACAGCGACGCCTTGGTGATACCCAGCAAGAGGTTGGTGAACGTCGCCGGGATCTTGCCGTCGGCGCGCAATGCATCGTTGGTGTTGAGCATTTCGGAACGTTCGACCTGCTCACCGCTGATGTAGTTGGAGTCTCCGACGTTGTCGACCACAACCCGGCGCAGCATCTGGCGCACGATCACCTCGATGTGCTTGTCGTTGATCTTCACACCCTGCAGACGGTACACATCCTGCACTTCGTCGACGATGTAACGTGCCAGTTCCTCGGAGCCCAGCAGACGCAGGATGTCCTGCGGATCGGCCGGTCCGTCCACCACCGACTCGCCCTTGTTGACCACCTGGCCTTCGTGCACCAGGATGTTTTTCTCCTTGAGCACGAGCTCCTCGTGGACCTTGCCTTCCGGATCGGTGATCTGCAAGCGGATCTTGCCCTTGGTCTCCTTGCCAAAGGAGATGGTGCCGGTCATCTCGGCGAGCGTGCCCTTGTCCTTTGGCGTGCGGGCTTCAAACAACTCGGCAACCCGCGGCAGGCCACCGGTGATGTCGCGCGTCTTCTGGCCTTCGATCGGGATCCGCGCCAGCACTTCGCCAGGACCGACGTCCTGGCCGTCGCGCACCTGGATCAGCGCACCGATCGGGAAACCGATGGTCACCGAGTGGTCGGTGCCCGGAATCTTCACTTCGTTGCCAGACGGGTCGATCAGCTTGACCTGCGGCCGCACAATCTTCGCGGAGCCGCGCCGCTTCGGGTCGATCACCACCAGGGTGGACAGACCGGTCACTTCGTCGAGCTGCTTGGCCACCGTGAGGCCTTCCTCGACATTCTCGAAGCGGGCCTTGCCGGCAAACTCGGTGATGATGGGGCGCGTCAGCGGATCCCAGTTGGCCAGGATGGCCCCGGCCTTGACGGCCTGGTCCACCTTGACGGTGAGCACGGCGCCATACGGCAGCTTGTGGCGTTCGCGTTCGCGCCCGTGTTCGTCGTGGATCACGATCTCGCCCGAGCGCGCAATCACGACCAGCTCCTTCTTGCTGTTGGTCACATAACGCATGGTGGCGTTGAAGGCAATCGTGCCGTTCGACTTGGCCTCGACGCTCGACGAGATCGCGGCCCGCGACGCGGCGCCACCAATGTGGAAGGTACGCATCGTGAGCTGGGTACCAGGCTCGCCGATCGACTGGGCGGCGATCACGCCCACCGCTTCGCCGCCATTGATCAGGCCACCACGGCCCAGGTCGCGTCCATAACACTTGGCACAGATGCCGAAGCGGGTGGCGCAGGTCAACGCGGTGCGCACCTTGACCTCGTCCACGCCCGTGGCTTCCAGCTCATCGATCACGTCCTCGTCGAGCATGGCGCCGGCGCTGGCCAGCACGGCACGGCTTTCCGGGTGCAGCACGTCTTCGGCAGCGGTGCGGCCCAGCACACGGTCGCGCAGGGACTCGATCACCTCGCCACCTTCAACAATGGCGCGCATCAGCGAACCGTCGTGGGTACCGCAATCCTGCTCGGTCACCACCAGATCCTGCGTCACGTCCACCAGGCGCCGCGTCAGGTAACCCGAGTTGGCGGTTTTCAGGGCCGTGTCGGCCAGGCCCTTGCGTGCGCCGTGGGTGGAGATGAAGTACTGCAGAACGTTCAGGCCTTCACGGAAGTTGGCCGTGATCGGCGTCTCGATGATGGAGCCGTCGGGTTTGGCCATCAAGCCGCGCATGCCGGCAAGCTGGCGAATCTGCGCAGCGGAGCCACGCGCACCCGAGTCGGCCATCATGTAGATGGAGTTGAACGACTCCTGGTCCACCGTGTTGCCATGGCGGTCCACGGTTTTCTCCTTGGCCAGCTGGGCCATCATCACCTTGGAGACCTCATCCCCGGCCTTGCCCCAGATATCGACCACCTTGTTGTAACGCTCGCCCGAGGTCACCAGGCCCGACGAATACTGCTGCCCGATTTCCTTTACCTCTTTTTCGGCGCGCTCGATGATGCCGTGTTTCTCCTTGGGCACCAGCATGTCATCGATGCAGATCGAGATGCCGGCCTTGGTGGCCAGCCGGAAACCGTATTGCAGCAGCTTGTCGGCAAACACCACGGTCTCCTTGAGACCGCATTTGCGGAAAGAGACGTTGATGAGTTTGGAGATTTCCTTCTTCTTCAGGGCCTTGTTGATGTTCGAAAACGGCAACCCCTTGGGCAGGATCTCCGACAACAAGGCGCGCCCGGCCGTGGTTTCCCACAACTTGGTGGACGGCACCAGTTCGCCCGTCGCCTTGTCCTTGGTGTACTCGGTCAGGCGCACATTGATACGCGCCGTGAGTTCCACCTCGTTGGCGTCGAACGCGCGCTGCACTTCACCGATGTCGGAAAAGATCAGGCCTTCACCCTTGGCGTTGATGCGCTCGCGGGTGGTGTAGTACAGGCCCAGCACCACGTCTTGCGACGGCACGATGGAAGGCTCGCCATTGGCCGGAAACAAGACGTTGTTGGACGCCAGCATCAGGGTGCGGCACTCCATCTGCGCCTCCACCGACAACGGCACGTGCACGGCCATCTGGTCGCCGTCGAAGTCGGCATTGAACGCGGCGCACACCAGCGGGTGCAGCTGGATCGCCTTGCCTTCGATCAGGATCGGCTCGAACGCCTGGATACCCAGACGGTGCAGGGTGGGCGCACGGTTGAGCATCACCGGATGCTCCTTGATCACCTCCTCCAGGATGTCCCACACCACCGGCGTGCCGGATTCGACTTCCTTCTTCGCCGCCTTGATGGTGGTTGCGATGCCCATCGCTTCGAGGCGCGAGAAGATGAAAGGTTTGAACAGCTCCAGCGCCATCAGCTTGGGCAGGCCACACTGGTGCAGCTTGAGCGTGGGGCCGACCACGATCACCGAGCGGCCGGAATAGTCGACGCGCTTGCCCAGCAGGTTCTGGCGGAAACGACCACTCTTGCCCTTGATCATGTCGGCCAGGGACTTGAGCGCGCGTTTGTTGGCGCCCGTCATCGCCTTGCCGCGGCGACCGTTGTCGAGCAGACTGTCGACCGCCTCCTGCAACATGCGCTTTTCGTTGCGGGCAATGATCTCCGGAGCCTTCAACTCGAGCAGGCGGCGCAAGCGGCTGTTGCGGTTGATGACGCGGCGGTACAAGTCGTTCAGGTCGGAGGTCGCAAAGCGCCCACCGTCCAGGGGGACCAAAGGACGCAGGTCGGGCGGCAGCACCGGCAACACGTCCAGCACCATCCACTCCGGCTTGATGCCGGACTTGCGGAACGCCTCAAGCACTTTGAGACGCTTGGCGTTTTTCTTGATCTTGAGTTCGGAGCCGGTCAGGTCGTTGCGCAGCTTCTCGATCGAGCCGTCGATATCGATGCTTTGCAGCAGGTCCTTGATGCCTTCGGCGCCCATCTTGGCCTGGAACTCGTCGCCGTGTTCCTTGAACTTGGCATCAAAGTCGTCTTCCGTCATGATGCTCATCTTCTTGAGCGGCGTCATGCCGGGATCGGTGACCACATACGCTTCGAAGTACAACACGCGTTCGATGTCGCGCAGTGTCATGTCCAGCACCAGGCCCAGACGGCTTGGCAGGGACTTCAGGAACCAGATGTGGGCGCAGGGCGCTGCCAGGTCGATGTGGCCCATGCGCTCGCGGCGCACCTTGGTCTGGGTCACTTCGACGCCGCACTTCTCGCAGATCACGCCACGGTGCTTGAGGCGCTTGTATTTGCCGCACAGGCATTCGTAGTCCTTGATAGGCCCGAAGATCTTGGCGCAGAACAAACCGTCACGCTCCGGCTTGAAGGTGCGGTAGTTGATGGTTTCGGGCTTTTTCACCTCGCCGAACGACCAGGAACGGATTTTCTCCGGCGAAGCCATGCCGATCCGGATGGCATCGAAATGCTCGTCCGGGGTAAATTGCTTGAACAGGTCGAGTAATGATTTCATGTGTCGCTCCAGTTTTTTGCTTAGCCGCGCTCGAGTTCGATGTCGATCCCGAGTGACCGGATTTCCTTGACGAGCACGTTGAACGACTCCGGCATGCCGGCCTCGATTGCGTGTTCGCCCTTGACGATGTTTTCGTAGACCTTGGTACGGCCTTGCACGTCGTCCGACTTGACCGTCAGCATTTCCTGCAGTGTGTAGGCGGCACCATAGGCTTCCAGCGCCCAGACCTCCATCTCACCGAAGCGCTGACCACCAAACTGGGCCTTGCCACCCAGCGGCTGCTGTGTGACCAGGCTGTACGGGCCGGTCGAGCGCGCATGCATCTTGTCGTCTACCAGATGGTGCAGCTTGAGCACATGCATGTACCCGATCGTCGTCGGCCGCTCGAAGGCATCGCCGCTGCGCCCGTCAAACAGGTGCGCCTGCGTGCGGGTGGCTGTCAGGCCCTTGGCTTTGGCAATGTCGTCCGGATACGCCAGCTTGAGCATGCTGCGGATTTCTTCCTCAGAGGCACCATCAAAAACCGGCGTTGCGAAGGTTGCGCCCCTGGACAGGTTGGCCGCCATCTCCAACACGTCGGCATCGCCCAGTTTGGACAGGTCTTCCTTGCGGCCAGAGCCGTTGTACAGGGTGTCCAGAAAGGCGCGCAGTTCGGCCAGTTTCGCTTCGGCCTGCAACATGTCACCAATACGCAGGCCCAACCCCTTGGCAGCCCAGCCCAGGTGGACTTCGAGCACCTGCCCGACGTTCATCCGTGACGGCACACCCAACGGGTTTAGCACAATGTCGCACGGTGTGCCATCGGCCATGTACGGCATGTCTTCGACCGGCACGATCTTCGACACCACTCCCTTGTTGCCATGGCGTCCGGCCATCTTGTCGCCCGGCTGCAAGCGGCGCTTGACGGCGAGGTAGACCTTGACCATCTTCAGCACGCCGGCGGGCAACTCGTCGCCCTGCGTGAGCTTCTTGCGTTTTTCTTCGAACTGCAGATCGAAGTTGTGGCGCGTCTGCTCCAGCGAGTTCTTGATGCTCTCGAGTTGCGAAGCGGCCTCTTCGTCGGCTGGCCGGATGTCGAACCAGTGAAATTTCTCCACCGACGCCAGATAGGCCTTGTCGATCTTCGTGCCCTTGGTCAGCTTCTGCGGACCACCGTTGGCGACCTTGCCAGTGAGCAGTTTTTCGATGCGGTCGAACGCGTCGGCCTCCACGATGCGCAGCTGGTCATTCAGGTCGAGGCGGAACCGCTTGAGTTCGTCGTCGATGATCTGTTGTGCGCGGCGGTCGCGCACGATGCCTTCGCGGGTGAATACCTGCACGTCGATCACCGTGCCCTGCGAGCCCTGGTCGACGCGCAGCGAAGTGTCCTTCACGTCGCTGGCTTTCTCGCCGAAGATGGCGCGCAGCAGCTTTTCTTCTGGCGTCAGCGTGGTCTCTCCCTTTGGCGTGACCTTGCCCACCAGGGTGTCGCCAGGCATGACTTCGGCACCGACGTAGATGATGCCGGATTCGTCCAGACGGTTGAGCTGCTGCTCACTCAGGTTCGGGATATCGCGTGTGATTTCCTCGGCACCGAGCTTGGTGTCGCGTGCCATGACCACCAGTTCCTCGATGTGGATCGAGGTGTAGCGGTCGTCGGCGACAACACGTTCGCTGATCAGGATCGAGTCCTCGAAGTTGTAGCCGTTCCAGGGCATGAATGCCACCAGCATGTTCTGGCCCAGCGCCAGTTCACCGAGGTCGGTGGAAGCGCCATCGGCGATCACGTCGCCCTTGGCCAGCCGGTCGCCCTTCTTGACGATGGGGCGCTGGTGGATGTTGGTGTTCTGGTTGGAACGCTGGTACTTGATCAGGTTGTAGATGTCCACACCAACCTCGCCGGCTTGGGCCTCGGCATCGTTGACGCGGATCACCACGCGCGTAGCGTCCACATAGTCCACCAGGCCACCGCGGGTCGCGGTCACCACAGTGCCGGAGTCGATGGCCGACACGCGCTCGATGCCGGTTCCGACAAAGGCTTTTTCCGGGCGCAACACCGGCACCGCCTGGCGCTGCATATTGGCGCCCATCAGCGCGCGGTTGGCGTCGTCGTGCTCCAGGAACGGCACCAGGGACGCCGCCACGGAAACGATTTGCGCCGGCGACACGTCCATGTACTGCACGCGCTCGGCACCGACCAGGATCGATTCGCCCTTTTCGCGGGCCGAAACCAGGTCACCGGTCAGTTTGCCGTCCTTGTCCAGCAGGGCATTGGCCTGGGCAATGACGTATTTACCCTCTTCGATGGCCGACAGGTAATCGATCTCCATCGTGACATGGCTGCTGGCAACTCGCCGGTAGGGTGTTTCGATGAAACCGTACTCGTTCAGGCGCGCATACAGCGCCAACGAGTTGATCAGGCCGATGTTCGGACCCTCGGGCGTCTCGATCGGGCAGACCCGGCCGTAATGGGTCACGTGCACATCGCGCACCTCAAAGCCGGCGCGTTCACGCGTAAGGCCACCCGGGCCAAGGGCGGAGACACGGCGCTTGTGCGTGATTTCCGACAGCGGGTTGGTCTGGTCCATGAACTGCGACAGCTGCGAAGCACCGAAGAACTCCTTGAGCGCGGCTGAAATCGGCTTGCTGTTGATCAGGTCGTGCGGCATCAAGGGCTCCTGCTCGGCCTGGCCGAGACGCTCCTTGACCGCCTTCTCGATACGCGCGAGGCCCGTCCGGTACTGGTTTTCGGCCAATTCACCAACACACCGCACGCGCCGGTTTCCGAGGTGGTCGATGTCATCAACTTCGCCGCGTCCGTTGCGCAGGTCGACCAGAATCTTGACCACCGACAGGATGTCCTCGTTGGTCAGCACCATCGGGCCGGTCGACTCGGCTCGGCCCATCTTGGCATTGAACTTCATGCGCCCGACGCGCGACAGGTCATACGTGTCCGGGTTGTAGAACAGGCGCTGGAACAGGGCCTGGACCGCGTCTTCTGTTGGCGGTTCGCCGGGACGCATCATGCGGTAAATCGCAACGCGCGCGGCAAACTCGTCGACGGTTTCATCGCTGCGCAGGGTTTGCGAGATGTACGCCCCCTGGTCGAGTTCGTTTGTATAGATGCACTGCAGCTCTTGCACGCCGGCCAGGCGCAGCTTCTTGAGCAGGGTTTCGGTCAACTCGTCGTTCGCCTTGGCAATGATCTCGCCGGTGTCCGCCTCCACCACGGAGCGCGCGACAACGCGCCCGACCAGGAAGTCTTCGGGCACACTGATATGGGTCGTTTGCGACTGCTCGAGTTCGCGCGTGTGGCGCGCAGTGACCCGTTTGTCCTTGGCCACAACCACCTTGCCGCTCTTGTCGGTGATGTCGAAACGGGCCACCTCGCCACGCAGGCGCTCAGCCACAAATTCCATTTGCGCGCCACTGTCCATCAGGCGGAAGTTGTCATTGACGAAGAAGTTTGCGAGGATCGACTCCGGGTTCAGGCCAATTGCCTTGAGCAGGATCGTGACTGGCATTTTGCGGCGCCGGTCGACGCGGAAATACAGGATGTCCTTGGGATCAAACTCGAAATCGAGCCAGGAACCGCGGTAGGGAATAATACGAGCCGAAAAAAGCAGCTTGCCCGAACTGTGGGTCTTTCCCTTGTCGTGCTCGAAAAACACGCCCGGGGAGCGGTGCAACTGCGACACGATCACGCGCTCCGTGCCATTGATGATGAAGGAGCCCTTGCCGGTCATCAGGGGCACCTCGCCCATGTAGACCTCCTGCTCCTTGACCTCTTTCACCACCTTGTTCTGCGAGGTGGACGATTCACGGTCATAAATGATCAGTTGCACCTTGGCGCGCACGGCCGAGGCAAACGTCAAACCACGGGTCTGGCACTCACGCACATCGAAAGCCGGTTTGGCAAGGTTGTACTCGAGGAACTTCATCTCGACAAAACCATTGTGCGAGACGATGGGGAACGCTGCGTCGAACGCGGCTTGCAGCCCTTCCACGGTGCGCTTCTTGGGAGCGGCGTCGGCCTGCAGGAACGCGGTGTAAGCGTCCTTTTGCATCTGCAACAGGTACGGAATCTCGAGCACACTGTCGCGATTGCCAAAACTTTTGCGAATTCGCTTGCGTTCGGTATATGAGTAAGCCATGAAATCTCCGGGCAAAGACTGAGGAATCCTGAGCGTCCTGCACTGTGCATCGAGCATCACACTCGACAGGCTTGGTGATTGGCCACTACCAATCATTGGCGGACGGCTGCACATTGCGTGCAACCCGAACCAAGGCATCTTCTGCAGTCGGGGTCAGAAGACACTAGAAAACCGCGCAGCAGCGCGACTTTCTGGTGTGCTCTCGCAAGCACCAGGGGCTGGGAGGCGTTGACACGCGCCCCAGCCCCGGATTGGGCAAGGCTTACCTGAGTTCTGCCTTGGCGCCAGCGTCTTCCAGTTTCTTCTTGGCAGCTTCGGCATCGGCCTTGGCAATACCTTCTTTGACCGCCTTCGGTGCACCATCCACCAGGTCCTTGGCTTCCTTGAGGCCCAAGCCGGTGATTTCGCGCACGGCCTTGATGACCGACACCTTGTTGGCGCCGAACTCGGTCAGCATCACGGTGAACTCGGTCTTCTCTTCGACCACGGCGGCAGCGGCTGCGCCACCGGCGGCAGGTGCCGACATGGCGGCTGCGCTCACACCGAACTTCTCTTCAATGGCTTTCACCAGGTCGTTGAGTTCCATGACCGTCATGCTGTCCAGAGCGGTCAAAAATGCGTCTTTATCGAATGCCATTTCAGTTTCCTTCAATCAGTTGGGGAAGCAGCTTTCGCCTCGGCGTCGCCGTCCCGAAATTGTCAATACCGGTTTTTGCACGACTGCAGCATCAGGCTGCAACGGCTTCGCCCTTCTTCTCCGCCAGCGCTGCCAGCACGCGTGCTGTGCGCGACATCGGGGACTGCATCAAGCCCAGCAACTGCGCCAGCAAAACCTCTTTGGAAGGAATACTGGCCAACTGCTTCACGCCGTTCACATCAAGGGCTTTGCCGCCGTATGCACCACCACGAATCACCAACTTGTCGTTGGTTTTCGCGAAGTCGGCCACCACTTTCGCGGCGGCCACTGCATCCTCGGAAAAGCCGTAGATCAGCGGACCGGTCATCATGTCGGACGCAACCGCAAAGCTGCTGCCAACGACAGCTCGGCGCGCCAGGGTGTTTTTCAACACGCTAAGGGCAACGCCGTTGCTGCGCGCGGCAGAACGCAATTTGGTCATTTCAGCGACCGCTATGCCACGGTACTCCGCCATTACGAGCGTTTGAGCTTTTGCGGCGAGGCCTGTCACGTCGTGGACGACGGCTTCTTTCTCACTGCGATTCAGACTCAAGGTCTACTCCTTTAAAGTACCGTCGGGTGTGATGCCTCCATCACAGTCCTGGCGGTACGCCACACTGCAGCGACCAACTGTTCGGGGAACCAAATCCTCTTGCAGCGGGATCGCCATCTGCGTTGGTTTTCACTGATTAAGCGTGGCTTGCACCACGCACCAACGGTCTTGGATGGCCTGCAGCCGCCCTGCGGCAACCACAGCCCACCACATCTGGCCACCTTTTCAGGCGACCGGAATCCTTCTTCTATGCTCCTGCGTCACGCCGTGAGCGTTTGCGTGTCCACCCGCACACCCACACCCATCGTGCTCGACACGGCAATCTTGCGCAGGTACACACCTTTGCTCGATGCCGGCTTGGCTTTGGTCAAGGCCTCGACCAGAGCGGTCAGGTTGCCCTGCAGCTTGTCGGTGTCAAACGAGCGACGGCCAATGGTGGAATGCACGATACCGGCCTTGTCAACGCGGAACTGCACCTGACCAGCCTTGGCATTGCGCACCGCTGTCGCCACATCGGGTGTGACAGTGCCGACTTTCGGGTTGGGCATCAAGCCACGCGGGCCGAGAATCTGGCCGAGCGTACCAACCACGCGCATCGCGTCTGGTGCGGCAATCACGATGTCAAAGGGCATCTCGCCAGCTTTCACACGCGCAGCAAGGTCCTCCATGCCGACGATGTCGGCACCGGCAGCCCTGGCCTCTTCCGCCTTGGCACCCTGCGCGAACACGGCCACCCGTTTGGTCTTGCCCGTGCCATTGGGCAATACGACGGCGCCACGCACGACCTGGTCGGACTTCTTGGCGTCAATGCCCAGTTGCACGGCGACGTCGATGGATTCATCGAACTTGGCGGTGGCACATTGCTTCACGATGCCCAGCGCTTCGGCCAGCGGGTACAGCTTGTTGCTGTCGACCTTGACCGGGACGGCTTTTTGTTTCTTGGTGAGTTTGGTCATTTATACGCCCTCCACGCTTACGCCCATCGAGCGGGCCGAGCCGGCGATGGTGCGCACTGCCGCATCCAGATCGGCGGCAGTCAGGTCTTTCATCTTGGCCTTGGCAATCTCTTCGAGCTGGGCCCGCGTGATCTTGCCGACCTTGTCGGTATGTGGCTTGGCCGATCCCTTGTCGAGTTTGATCGCCTTCTTGATCAGGGTGGTCGCCGGCGGCGTCTTGATGATGAAGGTGAAGCTCTTGTCGGCAAACGCCGTGATCACCACGGGCAGCGGCAGCCCGGGCTCGACACCCTGGGTCTGGGCATTGAATGCCTTGCAGAACTCCATGATGTTCAACCCGCGCTGGCCCAGGGCGGGCCCGATCGGTGGTGATGGATTGGCTTTTCCAGCTGGCACTTGAAGCTTGATGAAGCCAACGATTTTTTTCGCCATGTCTAGCTCTCCTTGCGGGTACAGACGCCTTGGCTGTGCAAAGTTCGCACAGCGCCCGGCTCCCCGGGGTTAACGACTCTTTTCAAACCTTCGCGCCGAGTCGAAAAACGCGAAACGGGTACGCTGACGGTAGCCGCCAGCCCCTCAGGTTTTCTCGATCTGTGAAAACTCCAGCTCCACCGGCGTGGAGCGCCCGAAGATGGTCACCGAGACGCGCACCTTGCTCTTGTCGTAATTGACATCTTCCACAGAACCATTGAAGTCGGTGAACGGGCCGTCCTTGACGCGCACGTATTCGCCAACGACAAACTCGACCTTGTGGCGTGGCTTCTCTGTACCTTCCTGCATCTGGTTGACAATTTTTGCGACTTCCGCCTCGGAAATCGGCGACGGGCGATTCTTCGCGCCGCCAACAAAACCGGTCACCTTGTTGGTGTGTTTCACCAGGTGCCAGGTATCGTCGCCCATGACCATTTCGACGAGTACATAACCCGGGAAAAACTTGCGCTCGGTGGTCTTCTTCTGGCCGTTCTTGACCTCGACCACCTCTTCCATCGGCACCAGGATGCGACCGAACTTGTCCTGCATGCCAGCGCGGTTGATACGCTCCAGGATATTGCGCTCAACCGCCTTTTCCATACCGGAGTAGGCGTGCACCACATACCAGCGCAGGTCGGGGTTGGTCGGCGCAGCCAACGTTACCGGCTCGGACACGGGAGTCTCTACAACATCGTCGGTCATTATTATCTCCACCCCAGAACCAGGTCATACAACACCCACTCGAGCGTCTTGTCGGTGAGCCAGAGAAACAGCGCCATCACAAAGACAAAAGCGAACACGTACGCGGTCATCTGTATGGCTTCCTTGCGGGAAGGCCAGACCACCTTCTTGAGTTCGCGGATGGCATCGCGGCCAAAGGCAAACAGTTCCTTGCCCGGCTCGGAGGTAAAAAACACCGCCACTGCTGCAATCAAACCGGCGACCAGTGCAGCCCATTGCACCAGCGGACCCTGCTTGGCCAACAGGTAAAAAGCCGCCAAAGCCCCCACCACCAAAGCAGCAGCCGCACCCAGCTTGGCTTTATCGAGTGAACTGACTACGGTTTGTACTTGTGACGTGGCCATATTTATCTATTTGACGCGAAACTGCTTTTGCGATAGCGCCGGTTAAGCGCCCTGCCTGCACGACCGACACTGAACACATCAAGCATCACACCACCGACTTCGCTGGAGTCCGGTGGCAGGGGCGGAAGGAATCGAACCATCAACCTTCGGTTTTGGAGACCGACGCTCTGCCAATTGAGCTACGCCCCTGCAAAAAATCCAGACCAGTTACGCGATGATTTTCGCAACGACGCCGGCGCCCACGGTCTTGCCACCTTCGCGGATGGCAAAACGCAGACCCTCTTCCATTGCAATCGGGTTGATCAACTTCACCGTGATCGATACGTTGTCCCCC
>Ga0209591_10002262_pt1 | contig 23239 bp, 6 predicted proteins | sample MAT01_FD_187207 | JGI IMG/M metagenome (GOLD analysis project Ga0209591, IMG submission 187207) | Freshwater microbial communities from Lake Fryxell liftoff mats and glacier meltwater in Antarctica - MAT-01 (SPAdes) (version 2) | ecosystem: Environmental > Aquatic > Freshwater > Ice > Liftoff... | reverse complement strand
ATCCTCGACCACATTCACCGCTTGGCTGTTGGCGACGGGCGCTTGATTGTCGTCGGTGACGGTGAGGCTGACGGTGGCGCTGGCCGAATTGACCGTGCCGTCGTTGACCATGAAGGTGAAGCTGTCGCTGCCGACGTAATTGGCATCCGGTGTGTAGGTCAAGTTCGGCGCAGTGCCGGACAGATCGCCGTGTTCGGGTGCATCCACCACCGCATAAGTCAAGGCATCGCCGTCGGCATCCGTGCCGGAGAGGGTGATGAGCGTGGCGGTATCCTCGACCACATTCACCGCTTGGCTGTTGGCGACGGGCGCTTGATTGTTGTCGGTGACGATGAGGCTGACGGTGGCGCTGGTCGAATTGACCGTGCCGTCGTTGACCATGAAGGTGAAGCTGTCGCTGCCGACGTAATTGGCATCCGGCGTGTAGGTCAAGTTCGGCGCAGTGCCGGACAAGTTGCCGTGTTCGGGTGCATCCACCACCGCATAAGTCAAGGCATCGCCGTCGGCATCCGTGCCGGAGAGGGTGATGAGCGTGGCGGTATCCTCGACCACATTCACCGCTTGGCTGTTGGCGACAGGCGCACGGTTGAAGTTAGTGACCGTCAGCGTGAACGACTTGGTATCCGTCAGCACGGGGTTGCCGCTGCTGGCAGTCACGTTGAGCGTATAAACTGCCGCATGGGTAAAGTTCGGGTTGATTGTAAAGAAGCCTACGCCGCTACCGCTGTCTGTGAACGTCACGAATGACAGTGCTTCATCCGACGTGAGCGTAATCACCTGTGCGGGTAGGTCGGGGTCAGCAGCGGATACTGGAACAACCAGCGTATTGTTCTCAACGACACTGGTATCACTGATTATGTCCACCTGCGGCGGCTGATCGACATCGCCGACGCTCACGGTGAACGGTTCTTGGTCTTCGCCGCCGTTGCCATCGCTGGCGGTGACGATCAGGTCATAGTTATCGCTGTCGCCAAAGCCCGGATCAATGCTGAAGAAGCCTGTACCGTCACCGTTGTCGGTGAAGTCGATGAAATTGGGCAGCGGCGCATTCGGCTCAATCGCGGCTATCAGCGTGATTGTATCCAGATCGGCATCTGTCGCGGAGACGTTGACCGTTGTTTCTGGGTCAGTTTCCGCCAGCAAAACATTATTGATGCTTGCCAAGACCGGGCTGCGGTTGATATTTGTCACAGTCAGAACAAAGCTGTCACTGTCGCTGTCGGTGCCATCGCTGACCGTGACCGTAATATTAGAAACATCCGCATCGTTGTAACCCGGTGTGAAGGCGATGCTGCCTGTACCATCGCCGTTATCAGTGAAGGCCGCGAAGGTGGGCAGACCCGTCACGTTCAGGGTGAGCGTGTCGCCTGTATCGGCATCAGATGCGCTCAGGTTGACTGTCAGCGTACCGTTTTCGTCTACGTCTTGATCGTCAATATCGACCAAGATTGGGGCGTTGTTAACGGGCGCAGGCGTGATCGAGATAATCTCGAAGGCCTTAATCGCCGGGTTCTCGCTGATGTGGGCGAAATCAATGTCGAGGTTGCCATCTGTGACCGTCAGACGTACCCACTTCATCACGCCGACATTGAAGCCACCCGCGCTGAAGATATTGAGATTGTCATACGCTGCCGGAACACTGCCTTCAACGGCGACATCGAACAATCGCGGATTGCCGCCGCTGTCTACGCCCGTCGCCATAGCGATTTCGGCGAAGTACAGCCGCAGTTCGATTTCTGTCCCTGCCGGAATGGGGAAGTCCCATTGCATTTCTGGCGCTTCCGGCGCGTCCCAACGTTCTGTTTGGAACAGTTGCGCCGGAGTGCCAGCCGGGACAGACGGATTGAGCGTAATTGCCGCGCCTGTGCTGTAAGCATTGCCGACGTTAAAGTAATTTCCAGTGGTATCTGCCACCCAATCGCCAATCGTCGGGCCGCCTGCGTTCACGCGATACAGTACGGTACCTGTGGTCTGCACTGCGCCAACAGTCCAGGTGAAGGATTCGCTGTCGCTCGTGATACCGTCACTAACTGTGACTGTCACGGTATACGGCGTGTTGAAGGCCGCGCCGCTGATGAGCGTGCCGCTGATTTGGCCTGTCGTCGGGTTGATGCTGATACCCACCGGGAGGTTCGTCGCGCTGTAGCTCAATGTGTCATTATCATCATCCGTCGCGCTGGGGATGATCGGTGTAATGGTCTGACCTTCATTGCTGGATTGATCTTCAATCGCAGCCAAGACGGGCGCGTTGTTGATTGGCGCAGGCGTAATCTCGATGATTTCAATCGCCTTAATCGCCGGATTATCGCCGCCCGCGATGTGCAGGAAGTCCAGATCAACGTTGCCGTCTATGCCGACAGTGACCAAGAAGGATTCCATCACGCCTGTGAAGTTGGCGTTACCTGCCTCACTGTAGACATTGTAGTTGCTGAGAACCGTCGCGCCTTCCAGCGCCACGTTGAAGCGACGCGCCAGCGCACCGCCCGGATAGATTTCCGCGAAGTACAAGCGCACTTCGATTTCTGTACCTGCTGTAACAGGGAAGTTCCATTCCATTTCGGGCGGCGTGAGTGGATCCCAACGTTCATCCTGGAACAGGGCTGCCGGAGCATAGGCCGGAACGGAAGCCGTCAGCGTAATCGCATCACCGACACTATAGGTCTGGTTAGTTGTTGCGATTGCATTCACGAAGGCCGATGGGCTGCCAGCGGTATCGGCTGACCAGTTGGGGCCGCCGTCAATCGCTGCTACTTGTGGCCCGCCTGCGTTCACACGAGCGAGGACAACCAGCGGTTCGACTGGCTCTGTGACCGTCCACGTGAACGTGCCTGTAACTGTCGGGTTAGTGCCATCATTCGCCGTGTAGCTCACGGTATAGGGTGAACCTGCTGCCGTGCCAGCATCAATCGTCCCCGTAATTGCGCGGGTGTTGATGTTAAAGCTCAGGCCAGCGGGTAATCCGGTTGCGGCATAAATGATCGGGTCGTTATTCGCGTCGGTGGCGATGGGCAGTGTCAACGCGATCACATCGCCTTCTTCGCTGTTCTGGTTTGCCAGAACCGGAAGGACAGGCGCGACGTTGCCAGCAGGCGCGATTTCCACAATTTCAATCGCGGCGATGGCGGTATTCTCGCTGTTGGGGATGTGGGCGAAATCAATATCAAGGTTGCCATCGCCGCTGACGGTTGCGGGAACACTAATGACGAAGCCTTTGTTCATCGCGCCCGCTGTGGCGAAGATGTTGATGTCGTTCAGCGCTGCCGGGATGCTGCCTTCGACGGCGACATCGAACAGGCGCTGTTGACCGCCACCAATGCCGTTAGGCGCACCGATTTCGGCGAAATACAGCCGCACTTCGACTTGTGTTGTAGCCGGAATGGGGAAGTTCCATTCCATTTCGGGTGATGTAGGCGGATCCCAGCGTTCATCTAGGAAGAGCGCGGCGGGGATGCCTGCTGGCAGCGACGGATGGGTGACATCAATCGTGGCATTTGTGCCGAAGGTACGGTTGGTCATGGCGGCGGCATTCACGAAAGTGGACGAGATGCCGACGGTTGCCGTGCCGGCGTTATTGCCGTTGATGCTGGTGCGGTCTTCTTGCCAATCCAATCCCGCGCCAGCGACGACGATAGCGGGGCCACCCGCGTTGACACGGTAGAGGACGGTCACAGGTTCAACCACTGGGTTCACGACCCAAGTGAATGTCTCGGTGACGGGCGCGTTCACACCATCATCAACCGTGACGACCACTGTATAGGGCGAACCCGCTGCGGCTGTGGTCGCAATCGTCCCGCTGATGAGGCCGTTTTGACCGATGTTCAAGCCCGTAGGCTGACCGCTGATGTCATAGGTCAGCGTATCATTGTCGGCATCGCTTGCGCTCACCTGAAGCGCGGTGATGGTTTCACCTGCTTCGTTGGTTTGGTCAGGAACGTTCACGATAATGGGGGCAGTGTTGCCACCGTCCACAGGGGTGACGGTGATGAAATCCCATGTTGCAGAGAAAGGCGTGTTTGATTGGGTCGATGTCGAGATAATACCGACTGCCAGACCTTTCGCATCGGCGCTGTTGAGCCATGCCGCCGGAATGCTGATCGGGCTGCCCAGATCAACAGGAGTCCCGCCGTTGATGGCAACACGCGGCTGCACGGTAAGCGCGGCTGGGTCAACCTCCAGATAAAGGTCAATTGTTTCCGCATCGAGCAGGTTAGCTGGTGAGTAGATTACCGCATCGCTGACGGATACCAAGTCGTTCAGTTCGCGCAGCACTTCGATGCCGCCCGTACCGCCATTGGCGTTTACGACGATCTTGATGTAATTCTGCTGATCGCCCGTGCCGATTTGCAGCCCCATCGACTGATAATTAATCGGGGTTGCGCCGTCGAAGAAGGGCGTAATCAGGCGGGTCTGGACGATAAACGGCGCAGTGTTGGCGCTGGCATTCACACCAAATTGGAAGCCGTTTTCTTGCGTGTTGGCGTTGGTATACGCATCACCCGCGCTGATGGCTTCTACGGAGAAGACTTCCGCCGCTGTGCCTGCCGCGAGGTTGTTCGGGTTGAACTGCTGTAAGTAGTGCTGCGTGCCGTTGGTCATCAACCCGGTAAAGCCCATGCCCAACAAACCATTGCCAGTCGTATCGAAGTTGCGGACGACGGGTAGATTGGTGGTGGTGCCGTTTTGTGCGTCGATGGCGAAGGCATCGACCAAATCCAGAATGCCGTCGTTGTCGTCGTCGGGATCGAGCAAGTCAGAAATATTGTCTTCATCGAAGTCCGGCGGTGTGCTGCCAGCAGAGCAGGCATTGGTGCCGTTAGCGGCTTCATCGCCGTTGGTATAGCCGTCGCTGTCCGAGTCGCCATTCGGGTCGGTGGGTGTGCAAGTGCCGCTGAAATCAACCGGCTCGAAGACGACGATGGAGCTATCGCCATAGACTGCTGCCCAAACCGTGCCGGGGAACAGTTCGCTGTCGGCCTGCGCCGTCACATCCAGCGGGGTTGCCCCAAATCCGGCGAACAAGGCCTCGCCGTTGCCGTTGCCATTGATGACATCATCACCCGCTTGGTTCAGGATATAGCGATAAATGCTGCCGTCAAAGCTGGCTGCCAGCAGGTTGCCCTGCATCGCGCCGCCAAAGTTGGTCGCGGTATACACTGCTAACCCATTGGTGGAGGCATTGACCGTCGCTATCGAGCCATCCGCCGGCCCGTGTGCGCCAGTCGGATTGCCATTGCCGGGAGCGCGGAAATCGCATTCTACCGGGTTCGCCATATTAAACGGTACGGGGGTATCGGTGCTGGTAAAGTCCTTGATGAGCGCAGCGCCTTCACCCTCGCCATACAGACCTGCGCCGTCTGGGTTGGCACGAAGCGGGTTCGGATGCCCGCCATAATAGCTGGGGCCGCTGACGAAGTGTAAGTTATCGCTGTAGCTGGCGCTACCGCCGTTATTGGGCTGATTGGTGCAACCTACACCATTGCCTTCTGCCAGCAGGAAGCCGCCGAAGCCGCCGTTGGGGCCGTTATCAAACGTATACATGCGCGGCGGATTATTGCCGCTGGCGGGCTGTGTCATGGCGATGTCATAGGCATTACGGTAGCCAGGTGAATAAACCTGTACCGGGCCGCCGGGGACAATCATGGCTTGATTACGCCCATCATTGCCGCCAAACGGATCACCGGGGTCGGGCTGACCGGGTGTACCGCGTGTGCCGTCATCGAGTGTAGGCAGATCGTAAGTCGTGCTGCCGATCACATCCAGATCAACCGAGAGCATCGCCGCCGAGAGGGCATATTCCGGCGTATACGACAAGCTGCTGCCCGGCGCACCCATATTGGTATGACCGCCGATCATGACGTAAAGCATATTTGTGCCTTCGTCCAGCGCAATACCATTAATGGCGTGCAGTTCTTCCGAGCGTGGCAGACCGCGTACCAGATCGAGCTTCGTCCACGCTGTGCCGTTCCAAGTCAAGCGCGAGATAATGCCGGAGTTGGTATCCAGCCCAATGTCGTTATTAACTGACGAGCGCGGATCGGATGAGGTGACGTAAATCACCGGATTGACCGCCGTACCGCGCACGATCATACCCGTGACTTGGCGCGAATTCTCATTGCTGGTCGTGCCATCGTCGTTGTGATTGGGGATATTGCGGACAAGATTAATCTGCTCTGTTGCCACAATATCGTAATCGGTTGCGCCGCCGCGTGTGATGGTATAGGCCAAGATCAGGCCGTCGCGCTGCGCCACATACAAGCGATTATCCGGGCCAAAGTCCAGCGAAGTTGGGCTACTGGTCGCCTCGCCACCGAGGTTACTCCGCACGAAGTTGACAGGTGCCGCGCCGGGGGCATAGCCTTCGCCAGAAAGCAAAACCGTCAGCGGTGAGTTCGTGCCGCTGTGGACGATTTGCAACTGTCCACTGGCGGGGCCTACTGCTGTCGGCGCGAAGGCGACAGTGACCGTCATGCTTTCGCCGCCGTCCAAAACATTCTGGTTGGCGGAGGCGCTAAAGACACCGTTGAGAGAAATCGCGTTAACAGTGATAGGGGTCGTGCCGCCTAAGTTTTGCAGCGTGAATGTCGCGGTATCAGTCTGCCCTGTTTGGGTCGCATCAAACACGAGGTTGGTGGGCGAGAGCGAGAGATAATTTTCGGTATCGAGCGAAATGACCTCAATCGCGTTGACGAGTGTGTTTTCAGTCACATGATCGAACAAAATCTCCAAGTTGGCATCGCTGGTGACGATGAACGATTCCATCCCGGCGACCTGATGCCCATATTTCTGGCTGAGGTCGAGGTTGACCAAGACGGGCTGACCTTCGATCAGCACGTTAAACACGCGCTGTCCAACGCCGCTGGTGCAGGGGCAGGTGTTCGCCATGAACAAATTGACGCGATACGTGCCGGGTGTTCCGACTGGGAACGTCCAGATCATTTCGGGGTCATCCACCGGATCCCAGCGCTCGCCGGCGTAGAGGGCATTGGGCGCATAAGCCGGGACGGACGCATCGCGTGAGGTCACGCCGCCGCCTGAATAAGCATTACTGCCGCTGTTGCGATAGGGCGATGTGCTGCCGCTGTCGGCAAGCCAATTCGGGCCGCTGTCAGTCGCGGCGATTTCTGGGCCGCCTGCGTTCACGCGCACCCAATAATCCGGCTGCGGTGTCGGGACGGTCACGTTGAGCAAGAAATTAATCGTCGTATCGTCTTCGCCATCGCTGACGGTAACGCTGATGCTGTAGCCGTAAGCATTGGTCGGCGTTCCGGTAATCAGCCCGGTACTGCTGATGCTCAGGTTCGCGCCCGCCGCCAGCAAACCCAGCTCATAAGTCAGCGGGTTGTTGTTCGGGTCGCTCGCCACGATTTGCAGCGAGAACGGTTCGTTGGTGAACGCACTCTGTGTCCCCGGATTGGTGACAACGGGCGCTTGATTCGGGATGCTGCCGAGGCCGATGATTTCAATCGCCGTCACTGACGGATTTTCGACCACATGGACGAAATCGAGGTCAAGGTTGCCATCCGCGCCCACAGCGACGATCTGCGAGTACATAATGCCGATGTACTGACCGCCAGCCTGTTCCCAGATGTCCACATTATCGAAGATGGGGCTGCCTTCTAAGTTGACATCGAAGACCCGTAAGCCCGCGTTGTTGAAGGCGATTTCCGCCAGATACAAGCGGACTTCGACGCTCTGGTTGGCAGGAACGGGGAAGTTCCATTCCATTTCGCTGCCGCCGGATGGATCCCAGCGCTCGTTCTGGAACAATTCAATCGGTGTGCCAGCCGGGACGGAATCCGCCATCGTAAATGTCGCGCCATTGGCTGCGCCGAAAGTGCGATCTTGCCCACCTGTGGCATTGACATAAGGCGATGGTGTACCGCTGGTCGCTGTACCCGCCGCCTGACCGCCATTATTGGAGTTGGCTTGATCGGCACTCCAATCAACGCCGTTGGGGACATCAATCGCCGGGCCGCCTGTATTCACGCGATAGAGAACGGTGCGCGGCTGGATGATATTCCACTGGAAGCTGACCATCACCGGAGTTGTGCCATCGGTAGCAGTGACATCGACACTAAACGGACTGTTGGCGCTGGTGCCGTTATCGGCATCGCCGGAGATCAAGCCCGTGTTGGTGTTGATGCTGAAGCCAGCGGGTAATCCGTCGGCGCTGTAAATCAGGGTATCGTCTTCGGGGTCGGTTGCCACGATTTGCAGCGAGACGGCTTGGCCTTCATTGTTGCTCTGATCGTCCGGCTGCTGGACGACGGGCGCACCGTTGACGGGATTGACCACCCACGTAAAGGCGGCGGTGTCATTGAGGGCGGGTGTGCCATCATCGGTCACGGTCACGACCACCGAGTAAGGTGAGTCATCGACTGCCGTATAGCTGATCTGACCGGAGATCAAACCACTGCTGCTGATAGTCAAGCCCGTTGGTAATCCGGTTGCACTGTAAACCAGCGCGTCATTATCGGGGTCAGTCGCCGCGACTTGCAGCGAAATCGCCGCACCTTCATCGCTGGGGCGGTTGCCCGGATTGGTGACGACAGGCTGGCGATTCGTATCCGTAATCGTCCATGTAAAGGCGGTATTCACGCTGATGACCGGGGTGGGGGAGGTGCGGGTGACGGTGACGGCGACGTTATACACGCCTTCCGCGCCATAATCCACCTGACCTGTAATCTCACCTGTGCTGGGGCTGATGTCCAGGCCAGTTGGCAGGTTAGATGCGGTATAGGCCAGCACTTCGCTGTTAGTTGACGAATCACTCGCCAAAATCGGCAGCACGTCGATATTCGCGCCTTCAACATCTGTTTGCGGGCCGGGATTTTGAACGGAGAGCGTGCCATTTTCCGACGAGCGGTTGCTGAAGGTGCAGGTCACGTTTTGGCTGCTGGCGAGATTAATGCTCACGCCGCCTGCAACCGGGGAGGTATTGCCGCCCGTGCAGACCACATTGGTCAATGACCAATTGGCGACAGATGCTTCTGTAACCGTGTACGTGCCAAGCGGGACGTTATTGAAGACCTGCGTATTCACGCCTGCGCTGACAAGGCTACTGATTTGGAGAATATCAACGTAATTGATCTTGGTGTTAAAGCCACCAATCGCGTCAATCGTCAATTTGCCGTCAGTGACAACGATAGTTTGTGTAGCGTTTGCATGACGGGTATTTGCGCCTTGAGTGCCAACCGAAGCAAAATTATTGATAAAGTTGACACCTTCGACATTAATGGTATGTCTGGGGGTATCCAGCGTATTGCTATCGATTGTGGGATCACCAACCGATACCACGATGCTGTATTGACCGTTTGGTACGGCAATTTCCCATGCGCCTTCGGTGGGCGTACCCGCAAAAATGCCGGAAACATCATCGGCCTGCATGTGCATCAATGTTTCGAGGCGCTGATCGACCTGAATTGTGTTACGAGTACGACCATTGCCGGGACCACTTGTTCCGCCAAGTGAAAGATTTAATGAGGTGCTAGTACTTGGTGTAACCCAACCATACGTGAGGCCACTGCCTTGATTTACGCCTGTGCGAGCAGCATAGCCTTCACCGAAGTCGCGCACATAGCCAGCGGGTACTGCACCGGCAGCATTCTGGAAATTGACTTTGATGGAGACTGGATTCACGGGTGTGGTGAAAGTTGTACCATCCACTAATGTGAATTCATTGGGTGTTAGGCCGCCCGTCGTATTAAACGTAAACGACTGGCTGCCTTCTGGCACAGCATCCTTAACCACCGTAATCGAACCGGGGAGGTTGCTGGCGCTGAAGGTGCAGATGACATTCGCGGCGCTGCTGACGACGACGTTGATCCCGCCGCTGATGGGGGTCACGCTGCCGCCTGTGCAGGTCATGCCTGTGCTGCTCCAGCCGACGGGCAGGGTGCGGGTGACATCATAATCGCCCGTCCCAACATTGGTGAACACACGGCGATCTGGCGCAGTGCTGGCGACGCTGACAATATCGACATAATTGATCTTGGTGTTAAAGCCGCCAATCGCGTCAATCGTCAAGCGCCCATCGGTCACGCTGACGGTGATCGTACCAGTGGTGTATTCCAGTGCCGCAGTCGCCTGGAACGGATTAATCCCTGTTACTGCTGTGCCTTCTATATGCAGGATATGTTGGCTGTCGTAACCTGTCGCGCCAGCCTGGTCGCCTACGCTGACGGTGACAGTGTAGATGCCGTTGGGGATAGCATATTCCCAAGCGATGGGGTTAGCAATACCACCCGCGCAATTGGCATCCGCGCACTGCATGTGCATCAGTGTATCGAGGCGCTGCTCGACTGCCGGAACGCGATTGCGGTCACGGGCGTTGCCTGTGGCGCTAATGGCGGTAGGCGTGGCGTTGCCCACGCTGGCTTGCGTAATCCAGCCGTAAGTTTTGCCACCGCTGCGGCTGCCATAAGCGAGACCACTATCCACATTGTAGCCAGTAGGTACAGTCGCACCACTGGGTTGGAAGTTGATATGTTCTTCAAAATTGGCGCTGCCCGTGCTGCCATCATCCAACAGCGTAAATGCGCCGAAATCCCCCGCGAAGTTAAACGGGGTCGAGTCTTGAGGATTGGTGTTGAGGATAACCGTCACCGTACCGGGGACGTTGTTCGGGTCGATCACCTGTGTGGTTTCTGAACCGACATTGTTCGCCGTAACGGGTTCTGTCGTCGTCGTCGTCACCGAGGCATTGACGGTATAGCTGCTAATACCTGCCGGGTCTGCTACCAGGGTAATCACAGGTGCAGTCACCCCATACACACGCCCCAAATTGCAAGTAACCGTTTGCGCGGTATTGGTGCAGGTGCCGAGTGTCGAGGTCGCCGAGACAAAGGATAACCCAGTCGGCAGCGTGATGGTCGCTACGGTGCCTTCTGCCTCAAAAATGGTGAGGTTTTCGACAGTAATGGTGTAAGTGATATTGCTATCGATATTGACCGGATCGGCGGCATCATCAATATTGAGCGCCAGATTGGTCGTGGCGTTGGCTGGCTCGATGTTGGTCACAAGATAGACGTTATCGTTGTAATCGCAATTGGCGCTGCCAGAGCCGCAGCCGTTCTGAACAAAGTCCTGAATGACGAAATAGGTATTCGGGACGAGTACGCCCAGATTGTTGCGGACAGGCCAGAAGCGCACCCCATGTTGGAAGCAGGCGCTGTCGGGGTCAAACGATTCGCAGCCGTTGCTGTTATAGCCTGCGATATTAAAGGTGAAATTGGTGCTGGTCGGGTTGATGGTCATTTCCGCCGGAGCAGTGGTGTTGTTTCTGAGCGGCAGGAGCGACTGTCCCCATACCCCCTCATGGCTAAAGCTGCCGCCGCCGTTGCCGGTGATGTTGATGCCGTCTTCGGCACCGCAGCAGCCATGAAAAGCTGCCAACTGGCGTACATACACTTGACGGGTGCTATCGGCACGTCGCCAATAGAAGGACATCACTTCCGCGCCAGCAGGCGTGTAGAACGAGCCAAAGGGATGACCGAGGTTGATCTGGAAGCCGAAAACCGGGACGATGTGGTTTTCGATGTCTAATTCCTGACCACCTTCGGGGACGGACTGCCAACCGCCGCGCAGTTGGGCGACTTGGGTTGGAGACGCGGGGTCAGATGACGTGACTGTTAAGGCCGCCGAGCGCACACCTGTGCCGCCTGTGCTGTCATTAAACATCACCACCAAATCGTAGAAGCCGTTGGGCGCGATCGTGATTGGGTTAGCGACGGAGGGAGTCACCGGAATGGTAAACATCGTCCGGGTATTGGTCGTGGGAATATTGGCAATGCTCAAGCCCGTAATTTGCAGCGTTTCGGCAAGGCTGGTGTTCTTTAAGCGCAGCGTGGCGGTGTTGTGGAACACATGCCCACTCGTGCCGCCGTTGAGTTCGCTCATCGTCAACCAACTGTTGAGATACGCCAATTCCGCGATAGGCGCAGGCACAGGATTCGCGCCAGCAGTCGTCAGATTATTGAGTGTCGTCCAGTCGCGGTTTTCCAGCGTCAGTGTGCCGCCTGTGGAAATTTGGACGTTGCGGACGATGTAGACCACATCGTTGTAATCGAAGCCGGAGGTAAATTCTTCCGTCGCCACAATATAGGCATTGGGGACAAGCGCTCCGGCGGAATCGCGCAGCGGATACACGCGCACCTTATGGCGATTTGCCACGTTGGCATCAAATGTATTCAGCGCATCTTCGCTGTAAACATTCCAGTTAAAGTTAGCCGGAGGCCAGAAGGAATAAAAGCCAAAGGCGGCATTACCGGGGTCAAAACTCAAATTGCCGCTGGTTGTCGGGTTCAGCCGTTGCGTGCTGTTATTCACCACCGTGAACAATTCGGTTTTGCTATCGGCATTACCAGAGAGATACCAGCCCACCCGCGTGACCGGGTTGGCATTTACGCCGAAGCTCGCCAGCACTTCGATGGTGACGTTGCCAGACGCGGCGCGGCGGAAGCTCTGTGCAGCGACTTCCTGACCGAGGATATTGCCGGGGTAGGTGCTGCCATTGCCGCTGATGGGCGTGGTGGCGGCATCGTTATCCCCGACAGTGACTTGATAATTAAATGTATCCAGAATCCATTGCAGCGAAGGCTCATTATTGCCCCCTGCTGTGCTGGTAAACCCTAACCCGCGCAGTTCAACCGTCGCAACTGCGGTGTCTGGATCGTTGCTCGGAATATTGAGTGTGGCGGTTTTTACGCCAATCGGGCTGCTCGGATTGAAGGCGATATTAGCCGTCGTAGAGGTATTGGGCGCGAGTGCTAGATTCGCGGCTTGGTTAACGATCTGGAACTGATTTGCATTTGTTCCGCCGAGGCTGAGCGTTCCCAGATTTAGGGTCGTCTGCCCGTTATTGGTGATCGTAATTACCTGCGGGGCAGATGCGCCCACCGTAATCGGGTCGCTGGAGATAATGCGCGAGGGCGCGACGACAATGTTGGGCGAAGGGGCAGCGATTTGGTCGGGCCGCAGCAGCGTAATTGTGTTATCGTCGATGCTGCTTTCGCCGCCATATTCCAGCAGGTAAATGTTGCCTGTGGAAACTTGTTCAATCAGGTCAAGCGGGTTATTGAATCCGGTTAAACCTGTAATTCCGGTTTGTTCGGAGATAATGTTGTTGGATGCCCCGCCCGGTTGCAGCACGATAACATCATCGTTCTGGCTGTAACGCACAACGAGGATGCGCCCTTGCAGCGCTCCACCGAAAGCCAAGGCATTGCGATATTCAATCACGCCGTTGGGCGATTTGTTGAAGGTAAAGCGATACGCCGCGCCGCGCCAATTGCGATCTGGCTGGGTGCCGACGGGATAATGATTGCCAGTTTGCCCAGCATCATCGCCAGCAGTAGGATTGCCCCCGTTGATGACCCACTCGCAGCGCGTGGGGTTAGGATGTCCATAATAACCGCCACCGGATTGCGAAACGCGGAAAAGATAATCTTCCTGCGTAATCGGGCTGTTAACGGCTGGAATGACGGGGCTGGTGTAATCTCCATTTGAGCCGTCGTCGATACGATTTTGGCAGGCGGTGTAGCTGCCGATATTGGTCGGCGTAGCGGGAACATTGCCCCCACCCGCAGACCCATTGGTCGGGACATAAAGCTGCCCGTTGCTATGCCACAGCAAGTCATAGGCGTTGCGGATGCCGCTGGCGAAAACCGTTAAGGCCGCGCCCGGTTGCAACGGATTATAATTGGTATCGGCGGCATTATATGGGCGGAAACCCACCGCGTTGTTGGCTGCATTATTCACATCCGCCAGTGCCGCGCCCGTGTTCACGTTCAGCGGATTGGGCGACGCAATCAAGGTTTGGATGTTCATCCGCAGCACTGCCGCGCTTAACAGGGTTTCGGGACGGTTGCCCCAACCCCCATCAGGAGCGCCCATCGCGCTTAAACTGCCTTGTGTCAAATAAAGTGCGCCATCAGGACCGAAGGCCAAACTGTTGCTCAAGTGATCGCGCACCGAGCGCGGTAGTTGAATCACTTCGTCAGTCTTCGCCCAAGATTCATTGCCTGCGCCGAAATTGCTAGAGACCAAGCGCGAAACTGAACCCGTAAAGTTAGCAGCATTAGAGAAACCGCCATCATTATGCGACACCCACATAATCGGCGCGGCGGCGGTTGAACCCGGCTCAAAGGCGACACCGATGATGACCCGTCCGCCTAGTGTTGGGTTCACATTGAGGGTACGGCGGTTGGTGAGGGCACCGTCGCTGCTGATGTCCCAGCGATAGATCGCCCCAATGACGGTTACAGCGTATAAGCCCCCATCGGGGCCAATCGCCAGCGATGAATACCCATTCCCTGCCGCGCTGCTGCCTAAGTTCACTTTAGTGAAGGAAATATTTGATGGGCCGCCGCCGGAGACCGTGCCAGTGGTGAAGCTGGAGCTAAACGGTATGACTGCCGCGCCTGTAGTATCTTTTACATCAGCGGTGATGACAAAGGTATATTGTGTGCTGGCCTGAAGCTGGACTTCGGGCGTAAAGGTGATCGCATCCCCCACGCCTGTCGTGTTGATAGCCAAAGCTGGCACCCGATTGTTGGGCTGCCCGAAAAGGTGCAGATAAACGCTGTTTTCGTCAACAGTCGCCGCGTCAATGCCTGCATTGTTCGGGCGTAAAATGCCAGTGGTAGAAATCGAAGTGCTAGGAGGAACATTTGTCGCGCCATTCGCCGGGGTAATCCCCTGAATAACGGGCTGAGTCCCAGCCGGGCCGCTTAAGATGGTGACGTAATTAATTTTGGTGTTCGTGCCGCCTGTCGCGCTCAACGTCAGGCGACCATCAGCGATGGTGACGCTGCCCGTGCCTGTTGTGAAAGCTCCGGCGGTTGGCGGAACGAAGCTGTTGATAAGGACAACACCGCCATCAGCAAGGATGCGATGAGTGCTATCCACCGCGCCGCCGCCATCGCCTGCGCTGACGGTCACGGTGTACGTGCCATTGGGCAGGGAGATTTCCCACGCGCCTTCCACCGGATTACCATTGAAGGGCGGCGTAATATCATCGCCCTGCATGTGCATAAATGTCGCTAGGCGCAAATCGGCGGGTATGGGTACCGCGACTGTGCCGCGAAGCCGCCCATTACCCGGCCATGTACCCAAAGTGGCAAGATCAAGCGGGGTTGATGTCCCCGGCGTTACCCAGCCGTAGCTGAGACCAGTACCTTGATTCGCCCCGATGCGAAGACCATAAGGTTGCCCAAAATCCACCAGATAACTGGCAGGCGGATTCAGAACTGTTGTACCTCCCGCAGCGGTGAACTGTGGCTGAAAATTGACTTTAATATCAATCGTACCCTGAGCGGATGATGTAAAAACGCTCAGGCTGAGCAAAAGCAAAACTAATAAGATGATAAATACGGAGTATTGGCGCTTAGTTGGCATGAATGCGTCTTCCCTTGTTATCTGTAACGTCACTTCGACGATGTTCAAAGCTATTTTAAAAATTGTCCTGCTTAGAAAATCTTTGCCCATCCATGATGAGGGGCACATTAACAACCTAAAATGACATGGTGGGTAGGCGTAGCGTACTACTTCCCTACTTCAAAACTGCTGTTAAGCTCAGTTATTGAAACGGCGTTTGTAAGCGCTGCTCACAATTTCCACCCGGACACCACTGCAAAAATGCAGGTGTGGCATCCTCTGGAATCGCAAAACGGACGAGTCCGCGCAGTGAAGTCCCTAGTTCAACTGACCCACCAATTAAGGGCGGCTCAGTCGCGGAATCAGCCGCTTCCGGCATATAGAGGCTGCCATCACTGTCGATCAGGGTTAAATCTTCAGCGAAGACTTGAACCGTCTCACCCGCTTGGCTGCCGAGCGAAGCCATGACGATAATCCACTGGCTGCCTTCCGGCGCGGGCGGAGTATCTTCGGGGGCGCTGGCGGCATCGATGACGGCGCTGATGGCAAGAAAGTAGTTTTCAGTGTTGGCTGGGATGACGACTTCAGTGGCGGCGGCTTCGGTCACTTCTTCAGTGGGTGTCGGCTGTGCTTCTTCGGTTTGGATGCTGGTGGGCGCAATCGTTTCGGTTGGCGACACTGTAGCAGTCGGCGACTCCGAATCGGTATCGCAAGCCGCGAGCAGCCCCGAAAGAAGTAAGAGCAAAATTAGAAGAATGCGGTACGACATACTGTCTATTCCTAACTGGAAAAAACGCAAAATGAGAGACCCACTTTGCTATTCCAAACTGGTTGATTTGCTTTGTGACTGCATTGGAGTAGAAAGACGAAGCAAAATGTGAATCTAAATGTACTTTAGCGGTTAAATATGAATAATTCCATCAATAATGTAAATTTTAAGTTTACATTTTATTTAGGAAGTAATGTGCGAGGATGGTCTTCTCAATACTCTAAATATTCTTCTGTAATTTCACTACTTATATTACATGGTATTTTAATAAAATCATTTAACTAATTATCTTATATTATGAAATACAAAAGAATAATGGTCTGTCTTTTTCATAGGCAGCGCTTTATACCCGTCGTAATTTTCTTGGCACGACGGGCAAATGCTTGAAGGATTTACATGAGGCAAAGAAAGTTTAAAAATAGTGTAAACTAAGGTGAGTTTTAGAGGGTATCATTTTTAGGTGCAGCGGGACTCATTGTCGGGTTTTCTAACCCAAATTGGGCGACATTTTCCTAAACCAGAGACGAAAACAGGGGTTTTTATGCCCCTGATGTTCAACGTCGAATTATTTTTTCTGGGGTGTAGTGGTCTGCTTGGGTTGACCAGAAGGTGACTTCTCTGGGAAGAGGGATTCGACGACCTTAACCTTCTTTTGTTTCTTTTCTTTTTTGCCTGTGCGCTTATCCATGATTTGAACTCCCGTTAAATGGTGATCTCTATCAAAGGCCAGGGGGTTGTCTGGGGATTTTATTTGGTGAGCGAGCGCGGCCTGAATCTTGTTTAAGACAGTAACAAAGATTCAACGGGCATCAGCAAACTTAGGCGGTGCGGTTGTTAAAAGGAAACGATTTAACGCTTTTTCCTCTAATAGGAGTCTAACACGGCTTCTATTGGAATCGTGTTGGCGAGGTACAAGTCCTCAGCGAGTGCCGATCAAAACTATGAAAATAAGCCGATGAATCGTATCATATAGCGCTATATGCAGAGAGCAAAAAAGGTTTAGGATCAAGCGATGCTGTCTGAAATATTAAAAGTAGAACTAGAAAAACTAACTCGTACTGAAAAACTCCAAGTGATGCAGTTGCTTGTGGAGCAGCTTGCCCAAGAAGAGGCGCTGCTGACCGCAAAGGAATACGAAATTTGGACACCCTACGACACACCTGCCGCTGCTGATATTCTCATGCAGATGCTTGAAGAAGATCGCCATGAATGATGCTGAACAATTCACGTATGCTCCAGTCAAGAACGCACTCGGCGAAATAGCACTGCGTCCGCTGCTACCTCTCACCCTTTCTCATCAAGGGACCAGCGTTCAAGCCAACGGGCTGTTGGATACTGGGGCAGATGTGAATGTGCTTCCCTATAATTTAGGTATTGCACTCGGCGGGAGATGGGCGCAAGCACGCACTGGTTTGCACTTGTCCGGCAATTTAGCGCGATATGAAGCGCGAGGAATTTTGATGACCTGCACTGTGGGCGGACTTCGCCCCGTACAGCTTGCTTTTGCTTGGACACAAGCGGAAAATGTCCCCTTGTTGTTTGGTCAGATCAATTTCTTCGCTGAATTCAATGTATGTTTCTTTCGTGCCAGGAATATATTTGAAATACGTTCCAAAGATGATTGAGCCAACTGTGCTACTGATGTTACGCAAACCTGCTATGGGTTCAAATTCAAGACTAACAGACAATATGCCACCCATTTACAGGTTTACAAAATTGTAGCTGGTAGTTTTGAATGGGCTGCATTGCCAAAAGTTTACGATTGCATAAGGTGAATAAAAACCAAGGGATGAAAACAGCGAACCTCGAATTATCCCCTGAAGACGCTAAATTATGGTTGGAGTATAAGAATGCTTGGCAAAAGTACAGAGAATCATTAGCTGGCATTTTTTACGAAACATCAGACCTGATGAGCCTTGTAAGATATGGGATGATGAATGATAAACGTGCAGTGGTCGATATTTTAGAAAGGTTAAAGCCGGAGGATATAAAAATTATCCTTAAGCCGTTGTTAGATCAACTCATGGATGTACGTACAGGGGAGTTTTACGAAAAAGTCATTTTGAAATTATCTAGGGATTGGCTAAAAGAAAACTTACACCCCTATCTTAAAGAGGTTTTAGAAGGGCTGGAATTAAAAGAGGATATTGAAATCGAATTTGATATGCTAATGAATTTTTGTAAGCGAATCGATATGCAAATGGCACTTGATTTGGCTAAAGAAGCCGTGCTTAGTAAAAATCTAAATATTCAGAAACTTGGAGAAGAGTGGTCTGAAGGAATCATGAATGGGTGAAATATACAATTTAGGCTATTCAACTTTGATCTGGAATACTAACTGCCCAAAACTTTGCTGTAGGGAGTGACCTGTGTGTCACTCCCGGCGGACGCACACCGCTGTATCCCCTGCCTGCATTTTAATCCTCATCCGCCACCGTTAGCAGCATTTCGATCACGGCGTTCATATCGAGCAGCTTGCCTTCCTCCACGAATCGTGCAACGGGTTCGACATCGAGCGCGTCCTCTAATTCAGGCCGCAGCGTATTGATGCGGAGTTCAACATCATGATTCACGCCCGATTGCACCTGCACCGTGCCGATCAACTGCGCGGCATACCCCGCATCACCAAGCAGATAATTAGCGCGGGCAAACCCGACTAAAATCTCCAACACCAGCACTTTCGCTTCGAGCGCGTTAGAAATGGCTAAGGCTTCGCGCAGGGTTTCATTGGCTTTCTGGAGCTGACCGAGCGTTAAATAGACAAAACCGAGATTAGTCAGCGTGTTGGCGATGCTGTGGCGGTTGCCGATCTGGCGGAAAGTCGTCAGGCATTCTTCATAATAGAAGCGAGCGCGATCATAATTGGCCTCTAGCTCCGCGATCCAGCCGAGATTATTCAATGTGCTGGCGACACTCTGACGATCCCCCAGACGGCGGCGGGTGGCGAGGCTCTCTTCGTAATAAGTCCGCGCCGTATCAAGATCGCCCTGGCTGGTAGCGATGACGGCTAAGAGATGCAGCGCCCGCGCCGTTCCCTGCTCGATGTTGATCTGGCGATAGAGCGCCAAACTGTCCTCAAGATAGGTTTTACCAAGATCGAATTTTTGCTGCATCAGGTTAATTGTGCCGATATTGATGTAACCGAGCGCCAATTCGGACGGGTTATTCAATTCTTTCCGCATGACGAGCGCCCGTTCCAGATGGCGTTGGGCATCGTCATAATCGCCTTTGTAGCCGCTGATTTGCCCCAAATAGCCATGCGCGGCGGCCTCCCCTGCTTTGTAAGCCACCTGCTGCGTGAGCGTCAGGCTTTGCTGGAAGTATTCCGCCGCCTGCGGATATTCGCTAAAGTGCATGTGCATCAGTCCGACGAGGCCGAGCAGTTCAATTTTTTCGATGGATTGATCGTCAGGCGGAAGCTGTTCTAAAGCGCGATTGCTTAAAAAGCGGCCTTCCGTCCAATTGCTGATGTCGTTTAATTTGCGCGTCGCTTTGACGGCGTAAGTGGCTTCCTTGCGGATGTCGCCTGCTTCGTGCCAATGATCGACCAGCACAATCGAGAAAGCGTCGTCGTTGGGATAAATGACTTCGATGGCTTCCGCGACTTGACGATGAGTCACACGCCGATCATCAGCGTTTAAATCCTGAATGAGCCTTTCGCGCAGCTTATCGTGAGCAAAGCGCCACGCGCCGTCCTGAATATCCAGCACGGCGGCATCGGCACATGCCACCAGCATTTCTTCGAGGTCGCTCTCAGAAATCGTCGTGCCACGACTCGCGCTCACGGCTTGCCGCATGATTTTGAGATCAAGCTGCCGTCCGGCGACAGCGGCGAGTTTTAAGAAATCCTGCATCGACTCCGGCACACGATTCAGCCGCCGCCGCACAATCTCTTGAATCCCTTTGGCGAAGACCTGACGCGGTAGATCGCCCTGCCCAATATCGGCAAGCTGACCTGCCTCCTCTGCCAGCGCCCGTACCACTTCTACAAGGAAGAAAATATTGCCTTCGGTTTCCTTTTTAAGCAGTTCCAAAATATCGGGACGCTTGCCCACTTCGCCCAGCATCGATGTGCTTAAGGCTTCGATGCCCTTGTCATCCAAGCGCGTCAGGGTGATGACCTGCATTGGGGCGAGTTCTTTCGGCAGATCAGGCCGCTCGTCGTTGCGATAATTGCCGACGATGACCAGCGGCAGTTCGACGGCGTGACGGATCAGTTCTTTCAACGGATCGAGGCTTTCCTCGCTCCACTGTAAATCTTCTAAAATGAGCAGCGTCGGCTGCTTTTGTGCCATAAATAACTCGATAATCGCCAGCGATAAACGCTCGCGCCCGGATGCCCCGGAAAGCTCAGGCGCGGGTGTGACGTGGCGATCTAACAGTTGGTCAATATCGGGGACGATTTCCTTGAGGATGCCGGCCTGCTGCTCATCCAGCGGAACGGAAAGCACCATCCGCCGCAGCACATCGCGCCACAGTTGATATGGCAGGCCGCCGCCTTCCACCGCCTGCCCACGCAGCACCATCACACCCTCGACTAAGGCTTGCGTCCGCAGTTCATCTAAAAGGCGACTTTTGCCCACGCCACTTTCGCCGCCGATCAAATAGGCCGAGCCGACGGGGGCATCCGTCTTGACGATGCGCTGCAAGCCGCCGATCAGTTGTAGAAGCTGTTCCTCGCGCCCAACGAATCGCGCTGCTTGTAAAAAGCTCTCGCGGATGACTGTCGATTCTTTGATCTCGCGCCCCAACGCCCGCGCTAAATCCGCCATGACCTGCTGCACGTCTTTATAACGCTCAGCCGGGTCTTTTCTCAGCAGTTTTTCGATAATCTCGATCACATCGCCATCCAGCGGCAGCGACCACACATCAGGCGTGACCATCATAATTTCTTGCAGCATTTGCCCCATCGACTTATTTGTAAATGGGTAGCGTCCGGCGAAAATCTCAAACGCCATCACGCCAACGGCATATAAATCGCTGGCTTCGCTGGGCGGCGCACCCGTCAGCACTTCGGGAGCCATATACGCCAACGTCCCGGCGGTGTTGTCGTCATTCGGATCAATCGCTTCACGGGCAATCGCAAGGCCGAAATCCAGCACTTTGACCTGTCCATGCACCACCTGCACATTATCTGGTTTTAAGTCGCGGTGGATGATGCCGCGCCGATGCAGATAATGGAGCGCTTGCAGCATTTGAATCAGCAGGTCGGTTTTTTCTTCGACGGTGCGCCCGGTGGCATATTTGGCGAAGGTTTCCGGCTCATCCAGCAGCTCCATCGTGAAGAACGGCAGTTTTTCGGTCACTTTATCGAAGCCGTAATCCAGAACGCTGATAATGTGCGGATGCCGCAGCGAGGCCAACACCTTAAATTCCTGCGCCAGCGCCATGCGGAACTGCATCGTCGCGGACATGGTTGCCACATGATGCGGGGCATCTGGCATTTCCACCTGTTTGAGCGCGACATTAGTGGAAGTCAGGCGATCTTTGGCGAAGAAAACCGCGCCCATGCCGCCCTTGCCGAGCTGCTGAATCACCTGATACCGATTGCCGACTAAACCTAAGCCTGTGTTAAATGTTTGCTGCGTCGTCATCAAATTCCTTGCGCGGATACCCCTGCCTTTAGGCATGGGGAGGAAGCGCAAGTTCTCCTTTCGTAATGATCGTATGACCGCTTGGGGCGTTGGGAGTGAAGCCAAAGCGCAGTCTAAAGTGATAACCGCACCATAAATTAGTGTATAATCAAAGGGAATTATGAGAATAACAATAGATAACAGAATAATAGAAATGTTATGGCGTGGAAAATAGGGCAAATAGGTGCGGACGAGTATCCCCGAAGGGAAAGGGAGATTTGCAGTTACCTGCTGGCTCTCCCTCAAAGCCTGCTCCGCTTGCGCGGGGTAAAGTCTTCCTCGACAATGTTATGCGGTGGTTTTGTGTACACGACACTGGTTTAGACCCTCAACCTGTTTAATCGTGTACCGCAGAGTTCGGGGCTGGAACGTCACCCTGAAGTGCCTATTTATTCACCGCTAACGGAGTTCCCCTAAAAGAACTAAGTCTGGTCAGCACGGCTTGTACTTCTACAAGCCCCTAGCTTTAGCTATGGGGTCGCTGACGCGCTGACCTTGCGATATGTCTTGGATTGCATTTTTTTAGTATAGCCCAATTCCATTTTCTATGCTATCGCCATATTGAACCTCAGTTTTGGATAGCGCACTTTGATTAACTTCAGGACTTTCGCTTACCTCACCCCCGGCCCTCTCTCCAAGTATTGGAGAGGGGGAGAAAAACGCATCTTGAAGTCCCCTCTCCATGCAATGGGGAGGGGATTTAGGGGTGGGGTAAATGCATGAGCGAAAGTCCTGCGATTATGTGTCATCGATGTGTCACGCCCGGTATATCCCCCTCTGCCCTAATTTCGAGGGTGGGGTTCAAAGGCCGAAACACGCGCTATAATAGCCATGTTGCCATACGACAAGACATTTTTCACCCGCCCACGCCCACAAGGAGGCGTATGTCCAATTTATCCCCGAATGTGCCTAAGCGCCGTATCACTGGACGCGGCCTTATACTCGCTTTCTTGAAGCTCTTAGTTTTAGGCGTTTGGTTGGCTGGTGTTATTTTTCTTGGCGCGGACGCATTGCGATCCAAGACGGCGGTAGCCTGGGGAACATTCCTTGTAACAGCAGTTACCGGTATCGTTTATATCATCTATCGCCTAAGTGCTGACAGAGAAGATGCGCCACCAAAAATCGAACCCGTAATTCCCCCACCCGCTCCACCGCCTCGCCACCTGACCGGAAGACTCCCCCAGAGTGAGCGCGAACTGCCCATCATCGGACGCGAGGATGACTTGGCAAAATTTAAGGAGTTGCTTAAAAAGAATCGTATTATCTTTATCACCGGAATGGGCGGCGTGGGCAAAACACGCCTGACGGTTGCCCTGATCGACCAGACCGCCAGCGACTTCACGGGCGGCACGGCTTACTTGAGCATCACCAACCTTACGCGGCTGGATGATCTGCGGGTGCTGCTGCTCGATCATCTTAGCCTGCCGCGCACCGCACCCGATCACGCCATTCAGGACAAAAT
>Ga0209591_10002261_pt1 | contig 23248 bp, 10 predicted proteins | sample MAT01_FD_187207 | JGI IMG/M metagenome (GOLD analysis project Ga0209591, IMG submission 187207) | Freshwater microbial communities from Lake Fryxell liftoff mats and glacier meltwater in Antarctica - MAT-01 (SPAdes) (version 2) | ecosystem: Environmental > Aquatic > Freshwater > Ice > Liftoff... | reverse complement strand
TGTCTCAATACAATTTCTGTGTTTGAACACAATATAGTAATTTCCTGTCGGTGCGTTATAAAATTTAAATGAACCTGTCAGAGTATTTGCATCTATCACAGCTTTTGCAGAATCTACAACAGCATAAGGGAAAGCAGAATTTCTCAGATAAACTTTTCCGGTATCACTCTGAATCATTTTATTGGTTCCGGAATTATAAAATCCCTGCATAATAACTGTTAAGTTCAGTGTTCCCGCTACATTGTAATTTACATTAACAAGATTCGAAAGCGGAGAGACATTACCGTGAATATCAACTGCCGCAACAGTGTAATTATAAACAGAATCATCTATGACACTAACATCATCAAAATTATTTCCTGCAGAAGTTGAAATCAAAATTCCATTTCTGTAAATATTATAATGATGTAAATCAATTTCTGTATTTGCATTCCATGAAAGATAAACTGAATTTATATCCGGAAATGCTGCAAGTAATGTAGGTGCTGCAGGTGAAATATTATCAACACTGTATGCAGAAGTAATATTTGATTTCCAGAATTGATTCTGAAGAGAAGTCTGAGCAGTGATTCTGAAAAAGGTTGAGCCGCTATTACTCGTCATTGAGTCATTATATGTAAAAGCAGAATAAGAATATTGCGCATTGTAGTTCGCAGGAATAGTAGCAACCTGCTCCCATGCATAGCCGTTAACATTCGGCGGAACACTTCTTTCAATTAAATAATCTGTTATAATCCCGCCGACTCTCTGATCATAACCGCTTCTTGTCCATTTCAATAAAACTTTTCCGCCCTGATCAAAAGGAATATCTTTTGCATAATATAAATTAGGATTTGAAATTTGCGGTGTGGAAAATATAATATCAGCTCTTCCTAAAAATGAATTATAAAAAGTGCTTCCGGCTATTACATCATCAAAGCCATCTTTGTTCATATCACCTGCAGAGGCAACAGAAACACCAAAATAACTACTTGCTTTTCCGGTAATATTAATATCAGCTATATTATTCATACTTGCGCTTCCGTTATAAATATAAACTTTACCCTCACCTGAATTATAAAAGTAAGCACCTACAATTACATCTGAATATCCGTCATTGTTTACGTCACCTGCTTCTGAAACACTATATCCGAAATAACTATTTTCAGATTCTCCGGTCAAAGTTACATCAACAATATTGTTTGTAACAATTCCTCCGTAATAAATATAAGACCTGCCTGTAAAATTTAAATAATACGGAGTAGCGCATATAATATCTGAATAACCATCACCATTTACATCACCTGCCTGTGATACAGAAAATCCAAATCTGTCACCTGCAGTAACATCCTTAAAAGTTACATCAGAATTTGTATTAAATAAAGTGCCTCCAAAATATAAAAAAGCAGCTCCTGCATCCGAATTAAATCCCGGTGATCCAATTAAAATATCAGAATAACCGTCTCCGTTTACATCACCTGCCGATGAAACTGAATATCCGAAATCATTATTTGCTATAGATCCCGCTAAAGTATAATCTTTATTTGTATCAAGATTAGAACTTCCGAGAAATAAATAAGCTCTTCCCGTGCTTGTTGAGTATCCATAAGCTCCTATCAGAAAATCTGAATACCCGTCTGCATTTACATCCCCTGCTTCAGAGACAGAATATCCAAAACTGCTTAATGTACTTTCACCTGTCAATCTTCCATCTGAAATATTATCCATACTCGCACCTCCTTTATAAATATATACTCTACCTGTTGATGCATTATAATTATATGCTCCTACAATTACATCATCATAACCATCACCATTTATATCTCCGGCTCCGGATACACTGTAGCCGAATGATGATGAAGAAACTTCTCCTTTCAAAGTAACATCAGGTGTTCCGTCTGTATAAACTCCTCCGTAATATATATATGCTTTGCCTGTATCATTCACGGTTGCAAAAGCTGCTCCGACTATTATATCTTTATATCCGTCTCCGTTTACATCACCCGCTGAAGCAACCTGAAATCCGAATGCTTCATTTGTTATTCCGGTTGGATTAATAAAAGTAATATCTTCTATATCATTTCCGGTATTTGAATTTATATAAACATAAGCTCTTCCGGAATTATTGCCGTTGTTATCATTCAAATAATCGCCAACAATTAAATCTGAAATTCCATCACCGTTTACATCACCTGCGGATGAAACTGAATATCCAAATCTGTCACCTATGTCTTCACCGTTAAATATTTTGTCCGGAATATTATCCATACCGGGACCTCCACGGAATACATATGCTTTAACTTTATTGGATGCTCCGATTATCAGATCTGAATAACTGTCTCCGTCTATATCTCCTGCATTTGCAACTGAAATACCAAAATATGAACCTGTTGCTTCTCCGGAAAATGTAAAATCTGCAGTATTATCTATAACCGAATTACCATAATAAACATATACTTTTCCGGTGAATGTATTTATATTCGGAGCACCAACTATTATATCAGAATATCCGTCACCATTAATATCACCTGCTTTGCTTACGGAAGTTCCGAAACTTGATGATGTTGTTTCTCCTGTTAAAGTTAAGTCAATTCCCGAATTCAAAATTGCACCTCCGAGATAAACAAATGCTCTGCCGGTACTTGATGTATAACCATAACTTCCTACTATCACATCAGAAAATCCGTCTCCGTTCATATCACCGGCAGATGAAACTGAATATCCAAAGAAAGTACCGGTAGTACTGTTTGTTAAAGTCAGGTCTGTAACATTATTCAGAAGAACTCCTCCGAGATATATGTATGATCTCCCTGAATTTGAATTATAACCCGGAGCTCCGATTATTATATCAGAAAATCCGTCTCCGTTTACATCACCTGCGGTTGCAACTGAAGTTCCAAAAGAACTTGAAGTAGTTTCTCCTGTAAAAGTAAGATCTGAAACATTATTCATTACACTTCCACCCAAATATAGAAAAGCTTTTCCCTTTGCTGATCCTGCCTGATATGCTCCTACAATTACATCATCATAACCGTCACCATTCACATCGCCTGCTGTTGAAACTGAAGCTCCAAAGTAAGAATTTGCAGAATCACCGGAAAGTATTACATCAGGTGTTGAATTAAAAATCGAACCTCCATAATAAATATATGCTCTTCCTGCATTTGAAAATGATCCATCATTTAGATAAGCACCGACAATTATATCATCATATCCGTCTGCATTTACATCACCTGCAGATGCAACGGATAATCCAAATAAGTCACCTACTCCATACGAATTCAGAAAACGCTCACTCATTGCATCTGATTCCGGCTCTGTAGGATTGTCATCATCTGCAATTAAAAGTTTACCATTTTCATCTCTGAATCCTTTCAGATTCTCTTTTTGTGAATTATTATCTTTTGCTGAACCTGAATTTATATTTAAATTTGAATTTGAAAGTAAATTTCTTTCCGATGCCTGAAAAGCTGAAGTTGATTGGTTATTTAAAATTATCAAAAAAGCTGTTATTACAATGCACTTGAAAAGTTTCTTCATGAAAATTTCTCCTTTTGATTTGAAATTATGTTATGATTTAAATTAGTGCTTACAAGATAAGATTTTTTCTTTCTAATTAAAATTTATTTTAATTGAAAATACATTCAATCATATGACAGAATGCTTAAATAAAAAAGATTCCATCTTAAAATATAAAGATGGAATCTTTTTATTATTTAAAAACATATCGCTTCTTACGTTTAACCTTTCACCCGCTAAAGGCGGGCAAGCATTTCACCTTTCACTTTTCACGTTTGACATCTCAAGGAGTTATCACACTCACAGAATTCGCAGCATTATTCTCAACTACTGATACATCCGATGCATCTACAAAATCATCTCCGGTTACATCTGAAGGTACATATCCTGATAATGCAGTCGAAGCATCATTTTCTACATCACTTATATCCGATCCGTCAATAATTCCGTCCTGATTTACATCTCCGCTGTATATTCCAAATCTTAACGGAGCTGCATCTATCTGAATCTGATTACTTCCATAAGCTTTTGTAGTTGAATCGGTGAAATTATAATTCAATAATGATGAAATAAATGGTTTTGCAATGCTGCTCCATGTTTCAATAGTGTTTCTGTGTTTTAGCTGAATGTAATAGTTGACACCGTTTGAAATATTATTAAAAGATAAAGCTACAGTTCCGGATGTGCTTAAAATTCCTTTTGCCGAATCAACTATAGCATAAGGTGAAGAACTGTTTCTAATTTTCACCCGTACCGTATCGGTGATCATTGCATCAGTTCCGGAATCATAAAATCCCTGAATGAATATTGTCAGATTAAGCTGCTTTGTTGCCGGTACCGAATTTCCTTTGATTGCAAAGTCATAATTCTTTTCATCACAATCTGTACTGGCAATATTGACAACAGCATTTTTGGTTCCTGCAGAGTCAGGAGTAAAAGTTAATGTGAATTTTGCAGAATCGCCGGGCAAAATCTTTCCGGCAGGTAACAATGCTCCGGGTGAGAATAATGATGCATTTGCACCTGTGATTGTAATACCGGTAATGTTAAGACTGTCGGTGCCGGTATTTTGAATGGTAAAAGTCCGGACTTTATTTCCGCCTACAACAATTGTATCAAAGTAAGTATGATTTGCCGAAGTCGTTGTTACTGTTCCATCCGGAATGCTTAAATTGTTTCCTTTAATATTGATCTCTGTCAGCGGAGAACCCGAAGCTAGATTTCTTAAAATTGATATACCATTTGTATTTGATTGTGCAAGGGTAATATCCGGCTTACCGTCGAGATCCAAATCTCCGGCTCGTACTGTCTGAGGAGATGAGTTTGTAGAAAAATCCACCTTACCTGCAAAACTTCCTGAATTTATTACTCCAATCGAAGATGTATTGCGGAAGACCGACACCGTTGAGCTGTTTTGATTGCAAACAGTCAGATCGGTTTTGCCGTCACCGTCTATATCTCCTAAACTAACTGATTGGGGCGATGAACCTGTTACGAAATCCACTTTAGCGGATAAGTTAATACTTCCTGTCGTGGATAAATTTCTGAAAACAGAAACTGAAGAGCCGGTAGTATTTGCAACGACAATTTCGGCTTTGCCGTCACCGTCTATATCTCCTAAACTAACTGATCTGGGAGATGAACCTGTGGTTCGGCTTAGAGCAGAGCTGAAATTTAAATTTCCGGAAGTTGAGAGATTTTGTAAAACTGTTATTGTCGCTGAGCTATTGTTTGCAGTTACAATATCGGGTTTCCCGTCACCATCAATGTCCCCTATACCTACTGAGATCGGAAATGTTGCTGAACTGAAATCAACCCTTGGAGCAAAATTAATATTTCCAACAGTTGAAGTATTCAGAAATAATGAAACACTATTATTAAGAAGGTTTGTCACTGCCAAATCTGGTTTACCGTCTCCGTCCAGATCACCTGCTGCCACTGATGTAGGATAAGAACCGGTGTTGAAATTTGATTTTAAGGCAAAGTTAATGTTTCCAGGAGTGGATGTATTTCGCAATACTGATATTGTATTGTCATTGGAATTGACACTTATTATATCAGGTTTTCCGTCACCGTCAAGGTCTCCTGAAGTAAAGTCATATTGACCTGAGCCTACAGCAAAACTGATTTTCGATCCAAGGTTAAGTAAACCAATGGAGGATATATTCCGCATTATTGAAACTGAATCGGCTGCAATAAAAGAAGCGACATCAGGTTTCCCGTCTCCGTCAAAATCAATTATATTTAAACGGTTAGCCGGTTGATTTGCAAAATCAAGCTTTGAAGCAAACTCTGGCACTGGGCAGGAAGTGAAAGTAACCCTGAAAGGTTTTGATGAATAACATGTAAGATTTGATACAAGATTTGTAACGGATATGTTTTTATGATCAGCTCCTGGCGGAACTGTAACTGTAAGGCTTGTGCCGGTTGAAGCGGAAACAGGTACTTTCACTGCGCCAAAATAAACTGCGTTGTTTGAGGGTACGGGATTGAAGCCAGATCCGCTGATTGTAACAGTAGTTCCTACCGGTCCGCTTTCGGGAGTGAATGATTGAAATAAAGCGCTGATTAAATATGACTTGATGGTTCCTCCAACCGGAAATGCAATAGATGTCAAATTTACCGATGACGGATTTGCGGAAAACGTTCCGCTTGCTATCCCTACATTTACAGCACCAAACGGCCGAATGTCCTGAGCTGTGACAAAGTATTGTATAGTATCCGAACCCGTCAAAGCTCCGTTCAGCAAGGAATAATTGGTTGTAAAATCAAATGGTGAGGCAGAGCCTGTGGCTTCGGAATATTTCCAGCCTCCTGTAGAGTTTGTATTGTCAAAAAAAGAATTTACGTCCGTTTTTCTTTTAAAATATACTCTCGGACGCGAGCCGGATGTACCCTGAACTCCGCTTGGATCTGTAATTACAACATTAGTCAATGAAACATTTGAGATGCTGTTTGTATTTAGCAGATCGGAATATGAAATTGAAGGTGCGGTATTATCTAAAGTCATTGCCTTAAACCCTTCCTGAGGATTGGAAATATAACTTGAATAATATTTCCATGGTCCGAATTTCTGATATGGATTATTCACAAGATTATACTGAACTCTAGCTCTCCATTTATACACCTTATTAGTAAGCAGACCTGAAAGATCTACGCTAAGCGTATTGCCTCCGGTTAAAAGGTCAGTACTAGCACCGGATCCGGATGATGAAACACTGTTTGTAATTATTGATCCGCTGAACGGGACACCATTAGTTTTATATTCGTAAACAATTTTCCCGTCCGCTCTTCCGTAAGGATTTTTTATGAAATAATTTAATCTTACCTGACCATTTGTTCCCGATAATCCGCCGGATGATATTACATTACCGGTACCTGGTTTATACTGTCTTACTCTTGCTATTTTACCTGTAATTCCATTACCATAAAAAACTGCAACACGTCCCCCGGTTGTTGCTCCGTTATAATTATGTGCACCTACAATTACTTCAGAATATCCGTCTCCGTTGACATCACCCGCCGTCGAGACTGATGTTCCGAAGTAAGCATCATTCACATCAAGTTCCATTGTCCGGTTTGCGGTTGATGATAATCCGCCAGGAGATCCGTGATATACATAAGCTCTTCCTTCGTTGCTTTGTCCGTTTGAATAGGCAAGTGCACCAACAATAACATCTGAATATCCGTCTCCGTTTACATCACCGGCTGTGCATACTGAATATGCATATTGAGATGACGCCTGATTGCTTTCACCTGTCCAATTTGGCGTTAAAGATAATCCGGCTGCAGATCCGTGGAAAAGAAATGCACTGCCTTCGGCAGACTGTCCGTTAGAATATGTATAAGCTCCTACAATCACATCCGAATACCCGTCACCGTTGATATCTCCTGCTGTTGAAACGCTGTTACCAGATTGTCCATTTGCCTGATTACTTTCAAAAGTCCAGTTGGGCGTTAAAGATAATCCTAATGCCGATCCGAAATAAACAAAAGTTTTTCCTTCTTCTAATTGTCCGTTGTCAAATAACATAGCCCCTACTATCACATCGCTAAATCCATCACCGTTAACATCTCCTGCGCTTGAGACACAGGATCCAAATTTTGCGTCTATCTGATTACCTTCTGCTGTCCAGTTGAATGATGAGGTAGGTCCGTTTGATGAACCAAAATAAACAAACACTTTACCTTCATTTGACTCTCCGTTATCAAAATTCTGAGATCCTACTATCACATCGCTGTACCCGTCCCCGTTGATGTCTCCGGCAGTTGAAACAGATTGTCCAAAACCCGCATCTACCTGATTGACTTCAAGAGTATGATTGACTGATAATGATAAACCCGAAGAGGATCCGTAATAAATAAAAGCACCACCTTCGTTTGCTTGTCCGTTGTTAAAATTCGCTGAGCCAACAATTACATCAGAATAACCATCTCCGTTGACGTCTCCGGCAGTTGAAACAGATATTCCAAAACCGGCACCTGTCTGATTAATTTCACCTGTCCAGTTTGCAGTTAATGAAAGTCCGTTCACAGAACCATGATATACAAATGCCCTCCCTTCGTTAGTCTGTCCGTTATCAAATAAATAAGCTCCGACTATCACATCGTTGTATCCGTCCCCGTTGACGTCTCCGGCAGTTGAAACAGATCGTCCAAAAGTGCCGCTTGCCTGATTGCCATCAGCTGTCCAGTTTGCAGCAATGGTAGACAGTCCGTTTGGAGAGCCGTTATAAACATAAGCCGCTCCTTCATATTGCTCTCCCGGATTAGGCACACTATATTGAAAGGCACCGATAATAACATCACTGATTCCGTCTCCGTTAATATCCCCGGCTGTTGCAACTTCAGAACCGAAGTAACTATATGGAACACTATCGGTCACTTTCCAATCCGGTGTCAGTGGCAGTCCGGTTGAGCCTCCGTAATAAACAGATACATACTCCAATGAATATAAACCAAATGGAAGCCTGCCTGCATAAAGAATTACATCAGCATAGCCATCCCCGTTTACATCTCCGGCTGTTGATACACAAGCACCCACCAGATCATCGGCAACATTGCTTTCATAAGACCAGGCTGCATTTGACGGAATACCGCTAACTCCAAGATTAACACCTGATGAACTTCCATACCACAAAAAAACCTTTCCTTCATTTCTCTGTCCGTTATCAAAACCTACTGCACCAACTAAAATATCCGAGTAACCGTCTCCATTGACATCTCCGGCTGTCGAAACACTATGTCCAAAAAAGGCTCCCCACTTATTGCTTTCTGCTGTCCAGTTTGCTGATGCGGGTAAGCCTGTTGAAGAGCCATGAAAAACCCACACTCGTCCTTCATTAACCTGACCTCCGGAGAAAGCATCGCCTCCGATGATGACATCTGAGTATCCGTCACCATTAATGTCTCCGGCTGTACAAACAGAAAGTCCGAATAATCCGTTTGCACTGTTGCTTTCAAAAGTCCAGTTTGCAGATGCGGATAATCCTGCTGCCGATCCATGATAAACATAACCTCTTCCTTCTATTGCCTGTCCGTTTGCATAGTAAGGTGCACCGACAATAATGTCAGAATATCCGTCACCGTTTATATCTCCTGAAGTTGAAACGCTCCACCCAAAGTATGAAACGGTTTGATTACTCTCAGCAGACCAGTCTGCATTCGCGGGTGTGCCGTTTGCACCAAGTCCGGTTGAGCTTCCAAACCACACAAATGCTTTTCCTTCCTTACTCTGTCCATTGGAATAAGATCTTGCTCCGATTATAATGTCAGAGTATCCGTCACCATTAACATCTCCCGCGGTTGAAACACTGTTGCCAAAGTAAGCTGAATCCTGATCGCTTTCAGCCGTCCAGTTTGCAGTAGCTGATAATCCTGTTGCAGAACCGTGATAAACAAAAGCTCTTCCTTCTTTTTGATTACCGTTGTCATAGCCATCTGCTCCGACTATCACATCACTATACCCGTCACCGTTAACATCTCCGGCAGTTGCGACACTACCACCCATGTAAGCACCTCCCTGATTGCTCTCTACTTTCCAGCTTTTAGTAGTGGAAAGCGGGTCAATAGTTATCGGATAAACTGCATCTTCGTCGTTGACAACAATTGCAAACGATTTGGAATTTGGAATTTCGGATTTTTGATTTGTTTTACATTGAGATTTATCTTTTAATTCGTAATTACTCTTTTCAAAGTATGCACGCAATTCAACGCCGTTTGCGTCCCACACTTTGAGAGCGGAATATTTCATTTTATCAACTCCATTGTTATCCTTAAACATAAGCGCATCTGCTCCGACTACCATCTTTAATTTTGTGCCGGCATTTATGTTCAATCTTAGCTTTCCTTCGCCTTCAGGTTTTTTCTTAATTATAAAATCCTGCCGCATACCATCTTCATTGTTGGTGTATTCAATCCGGATATTATCGCTTTCTATTGATGCTTTGTTGCCTGTTACTTTTAATTCATGTTCTTCAAGTTGTATAAATGGATCCCCGATAAAATCATGCTGGTTTGACAAGCTGGCGGGAGTATAATTTTTATCATTTGACGTTTGACGTCTGACGTTTGACAGTTTAAAATCTATGCTCCACTCAGGAACACTCTCATACTTCTTATCACTTTCCTTAATACTCTTATCACTGAGATCAAAAAGCGGAATTTTGTTAATCCTTGTTTTAGCGGTGAACCCGTCATTATGATAAATAAAACGGATATTGTTTGCACGGTTGGGTGACTGAAACGCACCGAGTTCTTCGGAATAAGAAATATTATATTCTTCCCTCTGAATATTTTCCATTGCCCCTGCGTACCAACCCTTGTCAATATCGTCTGAACCGGGCTGAATGCCGTCAGACTTGTCCAATGAATTATTCTCTGGATGATTTTGGTTCTTTATAAAGTTTCCGAAGCAAGGCGGCGGAGGACAATTTAAATTAACTCCGGTGTTCCGCCCGCTTTCGGAGAATTCGAAAATGGAATCTGAACCTTTTAATGAAAATAAAACTACTGAAATTACTGCTGCAATTGTAAAAATTCTAATGCTCATTTTTCCCTCCGAAAATATGTTTGATTAATTAATTTTAACAAACTACTTATTTTCATATCTTACTCAAACCAAACTTTTTTGCGATTCTTACAGACTAATCATATAAAATGAGGCTGAATATGTCAAAAATAAGCTATAATTTAACTTCTGAATATTTTATTCTTACAGAATTTCCATTAAAACTTTTTTATGAAGGATTCCAAGCTAATAAATTTAATTAAAACATTTACACCTCATGAATTCCGTGAATTAGAATTATTCATAGAATCGCCTTACTTCAATCGCGGACGGGACTTATCGGCGTTTTTCAAATGTCTGAAGAAATATTACCCGGGGTTTGAAGATAATTTCAGCGAAGAGAATTTTTATGAAAAATTGTATCCCGGAAAAAAGTATGATAAATTAAAATCAAAAACTTTAATACATACACTGTCTTCCGAAATGTTTAAACTCTGCAAAGAATTTCTTATTCAGACCGGGCTGCATGAAGATTCCCACAGGAGAGAATACTATCTGTTGAACAGGCTCAGAGAGAAGCAATCTTACAAAGAGTTTGAGAAAATATTTAATAACTCCACAGCCAATAATGAACTCCCGGAAAAAGGAGGTGCCCTGGATTTTATTAATCAATTTTATTCAGCTCAAAACTCTATGGTGTACTGTATTGAAAATGGCGACATTTCAGGAGCAGTTGAATCTATCTTATTACAAGGTGAATGTTTTGCCGTGGCAGCACTCATAAAAGGTTACCGAAATAATGAATTGAGCATCGCGGCAAAGACGCACAATGTTAATTTCAGATATAATCTTATTGATAATCTCATGAGTCATCTTGATTCACCGGGAGTTTTGGAAGTAATGAAAAAAAATAATGATAAACTTTATCCCTATGTTGAGGTAAACTATGCGGCATACCTGATGATGAAACATACTGAAGATCATAAATACTATTTTGAATTTAAAAAAATGGTAGATGAATACTATTCTCTTTTTGGTCAGAGTGAAAGATTTTATTTATATGCAATGCTGATCTCATACTGTTCTCTGCAATGTCTGAATGATAATACCGGAATATTCGGAAGAGAGCAATTCGAAATCCATAAAAGATCTGTTGAGCTTGGTCTGTATAAAAACAGTGAGAGTGATATTATGGATATAGTTAAATTCAGGAATATTGCTCTCTCCGCATTTTCATTGAATGAAACAGACTGGTTAGAATCTTTTGTAAATGATTTTATAAATGAATTAAAGCCGGAATACCGTGAAAACATGCGGCATTATTCGTGTGCATATGTTCATTTCGGAAGAAAAGAATTCGGCAAATCTCTTGAAAATCTTATATTGGTTCATAATGATTTCTTTTATTTTAAAATGGATGTAAAGAAACTGCTGCTTCTGATTTATTTTGAACTCGGTTATTTTGAGCAGGCATATTCTCTCATAAAGTCAATAAAAGAATACATTGCAAATACAAAAGATCTTCCGGATAAATTAAAAGACCGTGAAAGAATTTTTATTAAAGCAGTAAATGAGTTATTGAAGTTAAAGGAATCCGGAAATAAAAAAGATATCGGCATTCTTGAAAAGGAAATATCAAAAGACATTAAGCTTACTTTTAAGAAATGGCTTTTGGAAAAGGTTGGTGAATTAAAAGGCGATCGGTCACCCCGCGCGAGTTGCCATTCCTAAACGATCTTAAAAAAATATGTGCATATTCGATCAATACTTTTCAAAGAAATGTGCTGCTAAAATTATCAAATTCTAAAAATTTAATTTAAGACAAGATGTCAGATTGAACTGACAACCTGTGAATTCTTCAGAATCTCTGTGGTGATCCACAGGCTGCCGGTTAATCTTTCACGATTGTGAAATGTAACTTACTTACTTCCAGTCACTTTGATGAAAGTATACTTTATCACGGTCGCGCTACGCTCACAAAATTCGCCGCATTATTATCAGCAATAGTTGCATCACTTCCGTCAATGACTTCGTGCCCGTAGCTTTAATAAAGAAGAATTGAAAAAATTCGAAGAAATATTAGAATCTCCTTTTCATTTGCTCTTTATATTTTAAAATCTTATACAGCATAATAATTATAAAGCATAATACTTAGAAAGTATACAAAAAAAGATTCCATCTTAAAATATAAAGATGGAATCTTTTCCTGTTTTGCGCACTTTTTCAAAATCTGAATAAATATGCCCTCAAATACCTATAAACATTGATTATTGGTTTGCTGTTAGGGTGTCCCACTTCTATTTTATTGTGTGTATATACGGAAAAAGAAAAATATAAGTGGTAGTATTAGTGTTCAACTTATCGATAAATCATCGGGTAGGTATAAAGTAATACAGAGCTTTGGATCAGGAATAACATCAATTGAAATAGAAAGATTAGTTTTAAAAGCACATGAGCAAATAATATTTATCAAAAAGCAGAAAGAGATTGATTTTAAATACGAAGAAGACACAAATTTTTTATATAATTTAGAACAGGGTTTAAAAAAAATATCTGTTGTTGGACCGGAATTAATACTTGGAAAAATATTTGAAGAAATAGGATTTGATAAAATACCCGATGAACTTTTCAGACATTTAGTAATAACAAGATTAGTATATCCTGTAAGTAAATTAAAGACTGTTGATTATTTACTTCATTACAAAGGTATCCTTACCAATAAAGATAAGATCTATCGTTATCTGGATAAGTTCGATTTAAAATACAAAGAACAAGCGATCGACATTGTATATAACCACACAAAGAAAATATTAAACAATAAAATAACAGTAGCATTTTATGATATTACTACATTGTATTTTGAAGCCTCAGAAGAGGATGATTTACGGAGATTGGGATTTTCCAAAGATAGCAAAGCCCAAAATCCACAAATACTATTATGTTTATTGGTTGGAATAGATGGTCAGCCCCTGGCATACGAAGTATTTGAAGGAAATAAATTTGAAGGACACACCTTAATTCCTGTTATTGAGTCATTTAAGCAAAGATACAAATTACCATCAATAACAATCATTGCCGATGCAGGATTGCTTTCTAAAGAGAACATTGAGAAATTAAAAGAACATGATTATCCTTTTATACTAGGAGGGAGATTGAAAAATGAAGAAAAAGAGATTAAAGAAAAGATTACGTCAATTAAATATAAGAATGGACAACCGATCTGATAATCATCTTCACCAAAACCCGGAGCTATGTGTACTATGCCTGTTCCGTCTTCAATTGTAACAAAATCACCAAGCGTTACAAAATATGATTTCTTTTCATAGGTTAAAAAATTAAACAATGGTTCATATTCTGTGTACTCAAGATCCTTACCCTTGATCTCTGTTTCAATTGTGTATTCTTCCTGAATTACTTCGAGGCGCTCTTTTGCTAATATTAGTTCATCGCCTTTATTTGTTTTTATTTTTACATAATTAAAATCAGGATTCAAACTCAAAGCAGCATTAGAAGGGAGAGTCCATGGCGTTGTTGTCCAAACAAGAAAATCAGATCCCTTAAACTCCCCTGATGTAATTTTAAATTTAACATACACAGACGGGTCTTTCAGATCCTGATATCCCTGAGCAACTTCATGAGAAGAAAGAGGTGATTCACAGACCGGACAAAACGGTAGTATTTTAAAACCTTTGTATATAAATCCTTTGTCGAAGAAGTTTTTTAATGCCCACCACACCGACTCTATATAATCATTATGAAAGGTCACGTAAGCTTCATCAAGATTTACCCAATATCCCATTCTTTCTGTGAGCTCTTCCCATTCCTTCAGATATATAAAAATAGATTCTTTGCACTTTTGGTTAAATTCAACTGCTCCGTAATTTTCAATTTCAGCTTTTGATTTAATGCCAAGAAGTTTTTCAACTTCAACCTCAACCGGAAGCCCCTGAGTATCCCAGCCCGCTTTACGGTATACCTGAAAACCACTCATGGCCTTATATCTGCAGATAAGATCTTTAATTGCGCGCGAAATTACGTGATGAATACCCGGATGACCGTTCGCTGTAGGAGGTCCTTCATAAAAAGTGAATGTTCTTTTACCGTCTTTTGTCGAAATACTTTTCTCAAAAGTGTTATCTTTTTTCCAGAAATCTAATATTTCTTTCTCAAGATCCGGTAAAATTATATTTTCGGGTAGATTTTTGTACATTATTTAAGTAAGTTGGTAAGCTAAAAAAATACACTTTGAATATCAATGGAATATCAATGCAAGAATCTGTTCTAATCTGTTCTCTTCGTTCTCTTCGTTCTCTTTAGTTCTCTTTAGTTCTCTTTGGGATTTTAAAACTATATTCTGATTTTCAATTTTCGATTTTTATTTTTGGTGTAAATGGTGAAAACATTCTAAAACATTTTGTGTTAGTGGCAGGCAAAGCTTTTCAAACGTTGACGGATGTGGTTTTTAATTGAAGTTCTGAATAGCACTGGCACTAAATTGTATTTGTACAACTTTAGAGAGCTTCGGCAGTTCTTTCACAATTGTTTTAAAATATCTTTTTTATTAAAATGTAGGTGCTTTAACGGTAATTAAAATTTCCAAGCCAGTCCTCCGATTCATACTAAATTCAAAGTTTCTCAGATACACAAGAGCATAATTATTTTTGTTTTTAATTTACTTTTTTCACAACTAAACGAAAGGAAATAGAGATGAAAACGTTTACAAAAATCTCAGTTTTGATTTTGGTTTTAATGCTTGCATTGACTACAGTCAACACTGTGAAAGCTCAAGACTCAAAAGGTACAGATTTCTGGTTAATGTTCAATACAAACTTATTAACACCTACTCTTACCTTGTTCATTACATCAGATGTTAATACTTCCGGTACAGTTTCAGGTCCTTCTTTTGCAGCGATTCCATTTGTTGTTACTGCAAATGTTGTTACCTCGGTTGTTGTTCCTACTTCTCTTGCAACTCATACCAGTAATGTTATTGACAATAAAGGGATTCACGTTGTTTCTTTAAACGAAGTTACAGTGTATGGTCTTAATTATGCGGCTTTTACCACTGACGCATACCTTGGTCTCCCAACTGATATTCTGGGAACAGATTATAGAGTTTTAACTTACAGAAATTCATCTGCTGGAAATGGGGTTCAGTTTGGAGTTGTAGGTACCGTAAATGGAACTACTGTTACAATTACCCCTACTGTTACCACTTCAGGACGGGTAGCTGGGGTTCCTTATAATATTGTTTTAAATCAGGGTGAAACATATCAGCTTACAAATACAGTTTCAAGCACAGCTGATCTTACCGGAACAACTATAACCTCAACTCAACCAATCGGTGTAATGGGATCAACTCGATGTACTAATATTCCCGGTGGCACAAATTTCTGTGATCATACTTGTGAAATGCTTCCTCCAACTACTACATGGGGTAAGAATTTTGTTACCGTTCCGTTGCGCTCCAGAATTAACGGAGATACCTGGAGAATAATGGCTTCTGAAAATACAACAGTTGTTTCAATTAATGGTGTAGCTCAGCCGGCAATTAATGCAAGTCAGTTCATAGAAGTTGTTCTTACTACTCAGTCAACTATTACAGCTGACAAACCTGTACTTGTTGCACAATATTCAAACGGTTCATCTTTTTCAGGAAACCCGGGAGATCCGTTTATGATGCTAATTCCTCCGTATGAACAATTTCTTGCAGACTATACAGTTACAACTGTGAGCGGATATGTTGCTCACTATATAAATGTTGTAGCTCCAAATTCAATTGTTGGGTCAATGACTCTTGATGGTGTTGCTATTCCTGTTGTTGAATTTACACCGATCGGTGTCAGTGGTTTTTCAGGTGCCCAGCTTGTTGTAGTGCCGGGCTCACATAATTTAAACGGAAGCTTACCTTTCGGAGTTTTCCAATACGGATTTAATACTGATGATTCTTACGGATATCCGGGCGGTCAGTCTGTATCTCAGATCGCAATTGTTTCAACTCTTGACGTAACTCCAGAATTTGCAATTAATAATATTAACACACAGCATTGCGTAGACGGTCTTGTTCTGGATCAGTTAAACGTTCCGGTACCGGGAGTCAGAGTTGATTATCTGATCTCAGGTGCAAATCCGGGTGCTGGTTTTGCATTCACAAACGCTGCAGGTATTGCTCAATTCTGCTATACAGGTACAGTTCCGGGAATGGATACTATCATTGGTTCGACAGGTACTCTTGTTGATACTGTATTTAAACAATGGGATGATAACCCGCTGCCTGTTGAATTAGCTTCTTTCACTTCAAGCATTTCAGGTAATGATGTAACTTTGAATTGGGTAACTTCAAGTGAAATTAATAATTCAGGTTTTGATATCGAAAGATCGGCTAACGGTCAATGGTCAAAAGTTGGATACGTTGCAGGTAACGGAACAACAACCACTCAAATGAATTATATTTATACCGACAAAAATTTGAATTCCGGTACTTTCAGTTACAGGTTGAAACAAATAGATTTCAATGGTAACTTTGAGTATTTTAATTTGTCAAATGAAGTCGTTATAGGTGTTCCTGGTGAATTTAAACTTTCTCAAAATTATCCAAATCCGTTCAATCCTACTACCAATATTGATTTTGCACTGCCAAAAGATGGTAATGTAAAAATTTCAATTTTTGATAACAGTGGTAAGCTTGTAACAACACTCGCTGATGGATTCAGATCTGCAGGAAATTATACAGTTCAGCTAAATGCAGCTAATCTTTCAAGTGGTGTATATTTCTATAAATTAAGCTTTAGCGGAGAAGGTGCTATTTTTGATAAGGTTATGAAGATGTCTCTAATCAAATAAAACACTCTTTCTGAAAAACATTTCTAAAAAAAAAGCGGGCCTGAAGAAGACCCGCTTTTTTTGTTTTGATTGTCTTGATTGTTTTGAGAGATTACTTCCTGTGAAACATTTGATTTTTTATCTGAATTTTTTATCCAGTTAGCTTCAGTGTTTTCTGATATTAAAAATAGTATGCATACAATTGCTGAACAGTATTTAAATGAATATAAATTTTTCATTTTTTTGTTATTTAAGTTTAGAAATTGATTAGCACTAACTTAACAAGAACCATTTAATTAAAAAATGACAATTGTAAATTCAGATAATAAAAAAGATTCCATCTAAAAATATAAAGATGGAATCTTTTATTTACTACTAACTACTAACTATTAACTATTAACTACTCAAGGATTAATCACACTCACCGAATTCACCGCATTGTTTTCAACCAAAGAAATATCCGAAGCATCGACTGCATCATCCCCTGTTAAATCAGTAGGCACATATCCGAACGTTGCTATTGCAGCATCATTCTCAAAATTACTTATGTCTGTTGTATATACTACTCCATCCTGATTTACGTCGCCGCCGAAAAATGCGTATCTATGTGAATCAACTCTGATAACATTATTACCAAGTGAATTTGTAGAATCATTAGTAAAATCATAAATAATTGAATAAGTCAATGCGAAATATGGTAAATATTTGTATTTGCTCCCCTGAATATTTTCAATTGCTTCGGAGTACCAGTCATTATTAACATTGAATGTTTCATTTTTTTCTGATGACTTTTTATTGTCAGAAATATCAAGCGGATTTGCAGAAGCTAAAGTAAACTTTCCGAAATCAACTTTCGTATTTCCACTAATATCAGATGCATTTTCATGATTAACATCTTGCCTGAAACTAAAAAGAATAATTGCAAAAACGATGTTGCCAAAAGCTATGATGATTATTTTTTAGTTAATGAATATATTTATTAGTTGTTAGTTGTTAGTTGTTAATTATTAATTAAACAGAATGCCTTTAACCTGCTCATCTCTGAGCAGATTATCTGGCTTTGAATGTATTAGTATTGTACAAATAAAAGATAAGATGCACTAAAGTATATTGTATCACCGGATGGAGATTTATCAGTCAATCTGACTTTAGCTGATACCTCTACAGATCTTCCGTCTGCGCTCAATTTTGCACCCAGCTCTACTTTCAGACGTCTGAAGTTTCTGTCGTCATCCGTAAATGCAGCGCTGAATCCTGTCATAGCTACATGTACTTTTGTTGCTCTTTGACTTAATGTTACTGTTGTTTTTGGTGCTCCGCCATTTGAAGGAAATACAACATCCTCTCCTCCTAATTTTCCCTGTATAAGTTCCATTTTGATTTTTTTTAGTTTAATGAAATAGTTGTTAATTGTTTGTTGGTTGTTCTATTTATTTCCGGAATAAATAATTTTTATATTTTGATATCAAATATAATTGAAAATTGATATTTGATAATTTATGGTTTATGGTTTGTAAAATTGCTTTTCAACCCGGACTTTGTAACCGGGCTTACTCTGCAATTTCCCGGGTGACGTTCGGGAATAAAATAATAAGATAAGATTCAGATTATGTGAGAATGTTTGGTCGGTGTCACCCGGAATAATCAAGTAAATTTATAAGAACAAAAATTTTACTTAACAAAAATATATTATGATTTCTGTTTATCCAAAGAAACTATTTCGAAAAATAGACGACGATTTTTTTTCTTATAGGTGGACACACTCAGATGAAATATTTTATTTCTTCTTAATTTCACACTTTCTTTGATTAATTTAAGTTATTTTGATGGACAAAATAATAAAGAATAATTTATGTTAAACTCACAACTCTTTAAAATACTCAGGACTTTTTCAAAGGAAGAAATGAAAGAATTTGAAAAGCTTGTTGCTTCGCCATTCTTCAGCACAGGAAGGAATTTGATTCAGTATTATAAATCAGTTAAGAAATTTTATCCCAATTTTAATGACGAAAAACTCAATGAAAAATTTATTTTCAAGTCATTATATCCCGGGAAATTATTCTCTAAAGATATTATTAATAAACTCACTACTGATCTGATGACTTTAAGTATTGAGTATCTGAAGCAATTGTCTCTGAAACGAAATCCTGTAATTACTTATTCTAATGTAAGTCTTGAAGCAAAAGAAAGGAATTTGGATTTTCTTGCTGTCAAGCTGATAAATCATGCGGATTCTTTGGTGGATAAAAATAAAATTGATGCAAATTATTATTCGAGAATGGAAACTATTATAGATGTAAAACAAAAACTTCAATATAATTCTAAGACTGAAACTGAAATTAATAATGTTGTATGCAATATAATAATTAAAAAATTTATGTATCTGGGGAGCTCATATAAAATTAACTCGTATGTACTGAATCTTAGAAGTAAAAAATTAAACTATAAAAATTTTTTGACTTTATTTCTCGATTCAACGGATATAGAATATATTCTGGAACATTATGATTTTAAAAATACTCCGGAAGACAAATTTCTTCTTATAAATATTTATTCTATCCTTTGTTATAAGTTTCTTGATAAGGATGTTTATTTTGATAAATTAAAAGAAACCATTTTTAGCTCTCGTGATTTTTTAGAAATAAAATTTCTAAACAATTATATAATGATTCTTAAAAATGCTGCGACTTTGAAAGTCAATATATTTAATCAGCATAAATACAATAAAGAAATTTTCGAAATTATTAAATTCTCTCTTAAAAATAAAACTTACATAAATCCTATACTGAATTGCTTTCCCAAAATAGAATTTTTGTCTTACTTTCTGTCAGGATTTAATTTAGGTAAATATAAGTGGTCAGATAAATTTTTGAATGATTTTAAAAATGAATTGAAGAGTGATGAAAGAGAAGATGCTTTCTATTACTGCAAGAGCTTGCTTACATTTATTAATAAAGACTTTGACAATACCTTAATTTATCTGAACAAGATTGATACGAAAGATGATTTTGAAAAAGCTCTCGTTTATTATGTCAAATCAGCTGTCTATTTTGAACAGGGATTTATAGAAGAGTCAAAAGATTTATTAAATACATATTCTAAATTTATTAAAAGGATAGATAATGTCGAGAGATACAGATTAACATCTTATTCAAATTTCATCAGATGCATAAGACTTTTAATCAGATATAAAGAAACTAACGATTGGGAATATTTACATGATTTAAAAATTTTATTGGAAAAAATAAATTATAAAACTCAGTTGATTTCATGGTTTAAAAGTTATGTAGAAAGTAAAATGTGAAAAGTAATAAGTTTGTTACATTTCACCTTTCACATTTCATCTTTCACATTTCACTCCGAATAAACAGATTAAGGCGTTATCACACTCACCGAATTCACAGCATTGTTTTCTACCAAAGAAATATCCGAAGCATCGACTGCATCATCCCCTGTTAAATCAGTAGGCACATATCCGAAAACAGAATTTGCTGCATCATTTTCTATAGCACTTATATCGCCGGCATCTACAATTCCATCCTGATTTACATCACCGCTGTATATTGCATAACGTGTAGGTGTTGCATCTACCTGAATCATATTATTTCCGTATGCCTGCGAAGCTGAATTAATAAAGCTGTAATTAGTTGATCCTCCGGAAGTATAACTTACAGTAACAGAACTCCATGTCTCTATTGTATTTCTGTGTTTAAAGACAATAAAGTAATTTCCTGTAACGGCATTTACAATATTGAATGAACCAATATATGTATTTGAATTCATTATTCCTTTTGCAGAATCAACAATTGCATAAGGTGACAAAGCATTTCGTAAATATATTTTTGCAGTATCAGAGATATTCATATTATTCAAAGAAGCATTATAAAATCCTTCCATTATAGCTTTTAAATTTATGTTACCGAAATTATTAATAGTAACCATTGCTGTATTTGACAATGTAGAAATATTACCATGAATATCAACAGCAGCAATTTGGTAATTATAAGTTGAATCTTCTAGAGCAGTTGCATCATTGTAATCGCTGTTAACTGAAGTTGCAATCTGAATTCCGTTACGGTAAATTATATAATGATGCAAATCTGCTTCGAGATTCTGCTGCCAGTCGAGATTTACAGTGCTCAAAACAGGTGTGGCAATTAAACTTGCAGGAGCAAACGGTGCAAGATTATCAACACTATATCCTGACATTATATTTGATCTCCAGTATTGATTTGGATCAGAGGTCTGCGCAGTAATCCGGAAGAAGGTTGTACCTGAATTTCCGTTCATTGAATCATTCAAAGTCGGAGCCGGATAAAAATACTGAGGATTCTTTGTTGCAGGAATAGTTGTGACTGTATTCCATGCAAATCCTATGGAACCGGGCGGAAGACTTCTTTCGATAAGATAACCGGTAACTATATTTTGTCCAATGACATCATATCCGCTTCTTGCCCAGCGAAGATTTGCGAATCCGCCCTGATCAAAAGGAACATCTTTTGCTGACATAATTGATGGTTTCACTGAAGGTGATGACGACTGATAAATATATGCCCTTCCTACAGCTGAATTATATAAGTTTGCTCCAACAATAACATCGGAATATCCGTCACCATTCAAATCTCCGGCTGCCGATACTGAAATTCCAAAATTATTGGTCACTGTCTCACCAGTCATAGTAACATCAGCATTATTATTCATTGCTGTACCACCGTAATATATGTATGCTCTTCCTGTATTCGAAGTATATCCATAAGCTCCGACAATCACATCCGAGTATCCGTCATTGTTTGCATCTCCGGCTAATGAAACTGAAAATCCAAAATTATTACTTACAGCATCACCGGTCATAGTAACATCAGCAACATTATTCATTGCTGTACCACCGTAATATATATATGCTCTTCCTGTATTCGAAGTATATCCAGAAGCTCCGGCAATCACATCCGAGTATCCGTCACCGTTTACATCTCCCGCTCCTGCGACTGAAATTCCAAAAAGATTACTTACAGCTTCACCTGTCAGAGTAACATCGGCAGTATTATCCATTGCAGTGCCGCCAAAGAAAATGTATGCTCTTCCTGTATTCGAAATGTATCCAGTACCTCCGACAATAACATCTGAATATCCGTCACCATTCACATCTCCTGCACCGGAGACTGAGTTTCCAAAATAGTTTGGGGAAGTTTCACCTGTCATAGTAACATCAGCAACATTATTCATTGCTGCACCTCCATAATAAATATATGCTCTTCCTACAGTTGAATTATGATTATTAGCTCCGACAATAACGTCAGAATATCCGTCACCGTTTGCATCTCCGGCTGCAGATACTGAAATTCCAAAATTATTATTTGTAGCTTCACCTGTCATAACAACGTCAGCAACATTATTCATAACTGCTCCGCCATAATATACATATGATCGTCCGGTAGATGTACTATACCCGTTAGCCCCAACAATCACATCAGAAAATCCGTCGCCGTTTACATCTCCGGCACCTGAAACTGAATGTCCAAAATAATTATTCGCAGCTTCACCTGTTAAAGTAACATCTGCAACATTATTCATTATTACTCCGCCGTAGTATATGTATGCTCTTCCTGTATTTGAACTATACGATTCAGCCCCGACTATCACATCAGAATATCCGTCACCGTTTACATCTCCCGCTGATGAAACTGAAGTTCCAAAATAATTAATCGCAGCTTCACCAGTTACGCTAAGATCCGGAATATCTTCACCTGACATAGTGTTTGTATAAACATAAGCTCTGCCGGTACTTGCATTATACGCAGTAGATCCGATGATTACATCAGAATATCCGTCTCCGTTTACATCACCTGCTTCTGAAACTGAAAATCCAAAATAATTACCGGTTCCTTCACCACTCAAAGTATTATCTACAACATTATTCAT
>Ga0209591_10002257_pt1 | contig 23321 bp, 13 predicted proteins | sample MAT01_FD_187207 | JGI IMG/M metagenome (GOLD analysis project Ga0209591, IMG submission 187207) | Freshwater microbial communities from Lake Fryxell liftoff mats and glacier meltwater in Antarctica - MAT-01 (SPAdes) (version 2) | ecosystem: Environmental > Aquatic > Freshwater > Ice > Liftoff... | reverse complement strand
GGGCCGGGCGGGTCGCTCCAGTGGGCGTCGTAGCCCGCCGACACGAGCATCAGCTGGGGGCGGAAGCGCCGCAGCGCCGGGGCGACAACCTGCTCGAACACTAGGGCGTAGCCGGTGTCGCCCGTGCCAAATGGCAACGGGACATTCAGGGTAGCGCCGGGAGCGGTGGCCGGGTCGCCCATCTCGCTGATGGCGCCGCTGCCAGGGTAGAACGGCGCGGCGTGAGTGGAGATGAACAGCACCTGCGGATCGCCGTAGAAAATATCCTGGGTGCCGTTGCCGTGGTGAACGTCGTAGTCCACAATTGCCACGCGCTCCAGCCCAAGGCGCTGCACGGCGTAGCGGGCGGCCACGGCCACATGGTTGATCAGGCAGAAGCCCATGGCGCGGCCGGGGGTGGCGTGGTGGCCGGGGGGGCGCACAAGCGCAAAGGCGCTGCGCACGCGCCCTGCCACCACCGCCTCCACCGCGCCAATGGCTGCGCCCGCCGCGAGCGTCGCAACGTCCCATGAGTCGGCGGTGACGTAGGTGTCGAGGTCGAGCTGGCCGCCACCATAGCTCGCCAGCTGGCGCACGCTGCGCAGCAGCGGCGGCGTATGCACGGCCTCAAGCGCGGCGGTGGGGGCGGGCTGCGGCACAAGGTGGCGCAGCTCGCTGTGGAGGCTGCTGGCGTCGAGGGCGCGGCGCACAGCCTGGAGCCGCGCGGCCTGCTCGACATGGCCGTGCCAGGAGTGCGCGTCGAAGCTCAGGTCGGTCAGGATCGCGGTCTCGCCCATACGCCCCCTCGCAGCCAATACGCTGCGTGCATTGTACCGCAATTGCGCCCGCGCACAGCAGCGCCGCCTTGACAGCCAGTGTATACTAAAAAAGACAGAACGGTCGGTTTAGCGAGGAGCGTACGATGGGCAAGGGCGAGCAGACGCGGCGGCGCATCGTGGCGCAAGCGGCACCGGTGTTTAACACCCACGGCTACAGCGGCACGAGCATGGCCGAGCTTACCAAGGCCACCGGCATGGAGAAGGGCGGCATCTACAACCACTTCGCCAGCAAGGAGGCGCTGGCGCTCGCCGCCTTCGACTACGGCGTAGACGTGATGCGCGCGCGGATCGCCGCCGCGCTGGCGGGCAAGCAGGGCGCTGTGGCGCGGCTGCTGGCCATGCTCTCCGTCTTCGCCGAGTATCTGGAGAACCCGCCTGTGGCCGGCGGCTGCCCCATCCTCAACACCGCCGTCGAGGCCACCGACACCGAGCCAGCGCTGCTTGCCCGCGCCCAGGCCGCCATGACCGAGCTGCAAAGGCTGATCGGCGCCACCGTGAAGCAGGGCGTGGCCAATGGCGAGCTGCGCCCCGAGGCCGACCCGCGCCGCACCGCCACGATCTGCACGGCCATGCTGGAGGGCGCGATCATGCTCGCGCGCCTGTACCAGGATCGCGCGCCGATCGACCACGCTGTCGCCCACCTCACCGCGTACTTTAATCAGCTCACCATTATGGCGCTGCCCGTAGCGCCACCGGAGGCCCGATGAACCCAGCCGCCCCCAGCTTTCGCTCGAAGCGCGGCCGCAGCGTGGCGATCCGCAGCGCAGGCCCCGGCGACGCGCCCGCCATCGCCACAATGATCGGGAGCCTCTCGCCGCACACCGTACAGCGGCGCTACTTCACCTCACGCGCGCTCACGGGCGAGGCCGCCTGCCGCGAGGCCGAGCGCCTCACACGGGCCGACGTGGGCCTTATCGTGCTGGTTGTATGCGCCGAGGGCGATCCTGCACAGGTCGTGGCCGTGGCCGAGCTGCGGCGCGACCGGGCCGAGCCTGCTGTGGCGGAGGGTGCGGTGGTGGTGGCCGACGCCTACCAGGGCGAGGGGATCGGGCGCGCGGTAGTGGAGCGCCTGGCCGAGGCCGCCGCAAGCGCGCGCATCACACGCGTGCGCGCCACCATCAACGCCTACAACATGCCAATGCGCCGCCTGATCGCCTCGTTCGGCAGGCCCTACAGCGCCAGCTTTGCGGGCGGTGATGTGCAGTACGAGCTGAGGCTGTAGCGCTACCCGCCGCCCCAGCCCTTGGAGATCATCGTCTCGTCGCCGGCCTTGCGCTGCGGGATGCGATAGATCCAGCGCACGATCTGATCGGCGGCGACGAACATAATGATCAGGGCCTGCACAATCTTGATCACATCGATCGAGAGGCCGGCCCGCACCTGCATCAGGCGGGCGCCACTAAGCAGGCCACCCCAAAGCAGACCAGCGAAGAGAATACCGATCGGGTTGGAGCGCGCCAGCAGCGCCACGGCAATTGCATCGAAGCCAAGGCCCGAGAAGAAGTCGGCGCTCAACGCGTAGCGCACGCCCATCACCTCGCTGGCGCCAGCGATACCCGCGAGGCCCCCGGAGAGCGCCATGGCCAGCACGATTGTGCCCGGCACGCTCATGCCCGCGTAGCGCGCCGCGTTCGGGTTCGCGCCCACCGTGCGCAGCTCGAAGCCCACTGTGGTACGCTTGAGGAACCAGTCTACCAGAAAGGCCAGGGCCACGGCGATCAGGATGCCAAGGTGTAGCACCGTAGTCTCGCCCACCCTGATGCCGGGGAGATGCATGCTCTCAGCGATGAACTGCGTGCGCGAGGAGCTGGTGTCGGCTGGGTCGCCGAGCAGGTAGGGCGTCTTGCTCTTGATCAGCCAGTCGGTGAGCCGAATGGCGATATAGTTGAGCATAATCGTATTGATCACCTCGTGGGCGCCGGTGCGCGCTTTGAGGAAGCCTGCGATCGCCGCCCAGGCTGCCCCGCCGAGCGCCCCCGCAATGATCCCCGCAGGGATGTGCAGGATCGGCGGCAGCTTGAGCAGCGTGCCAACCAGGATCACGCAGACCGAGCCCGCGTAGAGCTGGCCCTCTGCGCCGATATTGAACAGGCCCGCTTTGAACCCGAGCGCCACCCCTAGCCCGCAGATAATGAAGGGCGTGGAGCGGACAAGCGTGTTGGTGAGGCCGTTAAAGGTGCCGAAAGAGCCCTCCCAGAGCCCAATGTAGGCCGCCAGCCAGTCGCCGCCTGTGAGGCCGATCATCAGAGCGCCTAAAACGAGGGCCGTAAAGACCGCCAGCAGTGGCACCAGCAGCGACGAGTAGCGCTCGTAGGCGGCGCGGAAGCCGGACGGTGGGCCTTGCGAGGGGGGCATGCCTTCTTCAACAGCCTGGGCCATAGTTCTCTCCGCTAGCTCGCTGGGCTCGCTGCCAAGAGGGTGAAGAGGGCGGGCCAGCTCTCCCCTCTCTCCCCTCTCCTTAGACCAAATGAACTTCGGGCTGCCGCATGTCATGCTGAGCGGAGCGAAGCATCTGGATGCAGACCCTTCGCTGCGCTCAGGGTGACATGCATGCGGCATGATCACGTTGAATTGGTATTGGGTTGGTTTACATTCTAAACCTGTAAAAAAAGAAAACCTCGTTAACGTTGGACAGCACTCCATTCTACAGAAAACAAAGCCTTCCCGGCGATAGCGTCAATGACTATATGAAGCTCGTTACTTGGAATTACAGCTCCACCACTTGATTGTTGTACCACACCGGAAAAAGTAACCCACCAAACAAGCGACTGCTCTTCGACCTGGAAGTCGTTGACTGGTGTAGGCATTGTTGATGGCAAGCCATACCAGCCCAAATAAGCTGTAGTATGGGAGGCTGTTTCAGCTATTTTAGGTTCTGCTTTGATGGCAATAGCAAGCGCATCTTCCATAGATAGTATAAATAAACCACTCTTGACTATATAATCGGGCTCCACTGCTCGGAAACGTCGCTCTGTTCTAAGGGCAATATCACTTTCTAATTGGTTTTTAGTGGGCGAATTAGGGTTTGGGTTAAAAATTAATTCGCTGCCATCCGGTTTTATTGGCACTGAAGAGGCAACTGGTGACCTTGACATTTCTGGAAGTGCTGTCGGAGGCAATGCAGGATTATAATACTCGCTCGATTCAGGAGTTGGCGCAATAGGTTCTTCTGTAGGGGCGATATCGTTTCGACCAAGTGTATCTCGCGAGTTCCCGGATTGTGCTTGACCGTTTGAAACTGTTTGCAGTAAAAAGAGTGATAGTATACAGAACACCAGCATTAAAGTGAGTGGTTTGGGCTTTTGGACATTCATAAAGTACCTCCTGTATCTGCAAGTAATTATCCTGAAGCTGCGAACATTAGTGTTAGTTTGAGACACCAAGACGTCTTAAATAGACAGCAGCATCGTCTAAGTCCCTCCTCTATCAGTCCAGTTCTCCATGAATGTAACGGTATCAAAACCTTTATTGACAAAGTAATCTGAACCGGGTGTAGTAATATCTTCTAGCGAACCCGTATTCACTTGATACCAAGTGTTACTTGTTGACTTCACGCTAAGTATTTGCATACGTAAGCGAGAGCTACTACTGCCTCCTAGATCCGAAAAATTATCAGTTGTTTCTCCCGAAAATAACACGTCACTAGCCAGATTAAAACCTGCATAATCTACGGTCACACATTGTGAAATTGGTATTTGAGCGCCATTAATATATCCACACCAATACACAGTGCTCGATGAAACCACGGTCTCCATACGATATTGGTAAGACTGTCCTTGTACTATTGTCCCATACTGTCTATATCGCACGAACACTCCAGAAGTGTCTGAAGAGCTGTATTCAAAAAAGTGTTTGGGTTCGCTATCACCAGTAAGTTTTATCCAACCGATTTGAACATACCCTCCAGGTGATGCACCGTTATTTACCATAATCCACTCAGCAGAATGTCCAGTATTTACAAACGGGTTTTTTGTACCAATTTCTACTGATCCTCCCTTAGCATCAAAATAATATCTGTAGCCGGCGAAGAAATAATTAACACTAATTAGATCTGTATCTATATAGTAACCCGAAGAGGACGATTCACCCCAAACAGCAATATGCAGTACGTGTAAGCCAGGAGAAAGCTTATATAACTGGCTTTTCTGTTGATATTGAACCGTCGAAGCGTAAAGATTAATATAATCCACATCCTTTCCGTCAATTGAAATCGCTGCGACACCTCTATTTGGTGCCTTTGTAAACGTATACTGAACGCTATTACCATAGAAAGTAAATGTGTGCGCTGCTTCGCTTGTATTGGAGTAGCTCAACGTACCAGAATAAGCAGAAGGAAAGCTTGAACTATGCGACCAGTTTCCAATGTACTGGTTATAATATCCAGGAGCAGAATCATATTGACCGGGAAAAGCATAAATTGGATCGACAACGAATGCGTCTATATCGGTGTAAACTCCTGCACCACCTAGAACCTCAACCTTCAATGTGTGTGTCCCGTAAGGAAACTCGTAGATTTTGGCTGTTTGCAAACGGGTTTTTGCACTGTAAGCGAAAACATTATCCTTTAATACTCCATCTAAATATATTCTAGCCTGACCTCTGTTACTAGCCCTACTATAAACGTACTTTATTGCTCGGCCAGTAAATGTAATTGTAGCCGAAGCATTTAGTGAACTTGAGTAGCTAAGTGTGTTTCCATAAGCGTTTACGTAAGACGTGTGTGTCCAAGCACCGGAGTATGTTATCAAGGAAGAGGTACTATCGTATGTTGTGGCAGCGTTAACGGTTGTGATTGGGTAGAGGGCGTATACAAAAGATATAATTACACAACACACTATAAATATTCGTACAGGACAGGGGAGTTGCTCCGAATTCACTTGATTTTTCACTTGGTCTTCTCCCTATACTATTTGACTATATGGACTAATACTCGACAGTACTACAGCTAGACGTGTCAAAGGAAAATTCCAGAATTACATGTGAATCTATAGTCGCACAAATAAAGTAATTTATAAACGAGATAAAGGCAATAAATAGCACACATGTTCACCTAAAGCCTTGAGAGACTGCATTCGATTTCATAGCGACATCTCCACGGGAGAGACATCTTCATGAATTAGCTGCCTTCAATATGAAAAATGGTTAACATTTTATTACACCCAACAAGACATTTTGTCAATACGAAAGAAAAGTCGTATTTTATAATAAATAGAGCGCAACCCAACCAGGGCGTGCAGCGGACACCGCTGGCGCGGTGCGTGGGCTGGGCGCGATCTACCCGCCACACTGCTACGGCTTGTTGACAACCCAACAATGCGCAACCTCCAGCCGCTTCCGGCGCCCCAATGCTTTCGGCGCTCCACGGGTCAGCCGCACGCAGTGTGCCTGGCAACTGCCTCTTTCCCCCGTCCTCCACCCCTCACACGCCCGCCAGCGGCGCAGCTGACGCCCGGCGTTAGACCGTCTTCGTTTCTTCCAGCGAGGCACCCGCCATCAAGAGCCCAAGCTGCTCACGCGTGAGCTCGCCATTCTTCACGGTGGCCACAATTCTGCCATGGTGCATCACGGCGATGCGGTCGGACAGCGCCAGGATCTCATCGAGCTCGGCGGAGACCACCAGCACGGCCACACCTTCGTCGCGCTTCTTGATAATCTGGTTGTGGACGAACTCGATCGAGCCCACATCGATGCCGCGCGTGGGCTGGGCGGCGATCAGCAGCTTCAGCTCGCGGGTGAACTCGCGGGCCACGATCAGCTTCTGCTGGTTGCCGCCAGAGAGCGAGCTGGCCGGCACATGCACGCTGGGCGTGCGCACGTCGAACGCTTTTACCAGCGCCTCGGCATGCTTGGTAACCGCCGCGTCGTTGCGCACGATGCCCTGCGCAAACGGCTCCCGATAGTACATCTCCAGCACGGCGTTATCGGTAAGCTGGTAGCTCGTCACCACGCCGTCACGCTGGCGATCCTCGGGGATGTGGGCCACGCCCAGCTCGCTAATCTGCCGGGGCGTCGCCGCCGTCACATCCTGGCCGGCGATGCACACCACGCCCGCCTCGGGGGTGCGCAGCCCGGTGATCGCCTGCACCAGCTCGGTCTGGCCGTTGCCCTGCACCCCAGCGACCCCTAAGATCTCGCCGGCGCGCACCTCCAGATCGAGCCCGTCCACGGCGGGCAGGCGCCGGTCGTCACGCACGTGGAGGCCGCGCACCTCCAGCACGGGGGCGCCGGGGTGGGCTGCGGACTTCTCCACCTTCAGGATCACGGCGCGGCCAACCATCATGGCCGCCAGGCTCGCCTCGCTGGCCTGGGCAGGCGTGGTCTCGCCAACCACGCGCCCCGCGCGCAGCACCACGATCCGATCCGCCACCTCCAGCACCTCACGCAGCTTGTGGGTGATGAAGATCAGCGACTTGCCCTGGGCGGTGAGCGTGCGCATCACGCGCACCAGGTCGTCGGCCTCCTGGGGCGTCAGCACGGCGGTCGGCTCATCCAGGATCAGAATATCGGCGTTGCGATAGAGCGCCTTGATGATCTCGACGCGCTGCTGCGCGCCCACATCGAGGTCGGCGATCAGCGTGTTTGGCTCCACCTCCAGGCCATACTTGCGCGAGAGCGTGCGGATCTGGTCGGCGGCCTTGCGCCGATCAAGAAACGCCAGGCCCTGCGTCACCTCGTTGCCAAGAATCACATTCTCGACAACCGTCATCACGGGCACCAGCTGGAAATGCTGGTGGACCATGCCGATACCGCGCTGGATCGACTCGTGGGGGCTGGTGACGCGCATGGGCTGGCCGCCCACCAGGATCTCGCCCTCGTCCTGGTGGTAGAGCCCGTAGAGGATATTCATCAGGGTGGACTTGCCGGCGCCGTTCTCGCCAAGCAGGGCCAGCACCTCGCCCTTGTGCAGCCGGAGCGAGACGTTGTCGTTGGCGATCACGCCAGGGAAGCGCTTGGTAATGCCACGCGCCTCTAGAACCACCGGGCGATCCTGGCCGTTCTGGCTCACATGCTACCTCATAGGGGGACGTGCGCTACGTGGGGTCTGGTGCATATTGTAGCATACCTCATCCTACCGCCCGTGAAACGCGTCGCCCCGACGTCCCGCTTGTGTCCGCCTGTGATCGCGCTAGCAGCGCCTGCACATCCTTGGAAGATAGCGCACCACTCCGCTATAGTTTACCCATCGGAACGAGGCGAAGCAGCTAGACAAAGGAGGTGATGCCCAAACAACAAACCATGCCAGCCGCAGCGCGGCACTAGCCCCATAGCAGAAAGGAGCACACGGCGAGGGCCAGCAATCCTCGCCCCATCCGCCCGCCCGCACTTGGACCCAGCTTATCCACCGCACACGAACATTGTTGGTCATCATCGGGGCGCGTAGGCAGCGTTCTGCGCGCCCCACACACAAAAGGAGAACCCCGATGCGCTCCAATCTCTACCAGATCCGCGCCGTCTTGCTCTACGCCACCCTGTTCTGGCTTGCCCTGCTCGCCGCCGTCGCGCCCTCGCTCTTCACAGCCGCGTTCGTCGTCCTCGCAATCGGCATCGCCGTCACGCTCTTCATGCTCATCCCGGCGAGCGGTGAGGACAGCGCGTTCTTCGCCCACACCCTCGCCATTGTCTGCCTTGGCGTCGCCGCGACGACCGCCCTGGTCATCGTGGCTCGGGCAGGGCCACTCGCGCTCTGGTTGGCTCCGGTTACGATTGCGGCAAGTTGGGCCGCTACTGCGGCGGCCGCATTCTGGCACTACAACCGTCTAATCACAATTCCGACCGGCATTATGCATGTCTACACGAGCCTGCTGGGCAGCAGGGTTGTGCGCGGCTACGCCAAAATCGTCCGGCCCAACCCGCAGTTCGTGCGGCTCCAGGCCACCGTCCCGACACGCCGTTTTAAGGTGGATGTGGATGTGTTTGAAATCGGCACGCGCCCCGGCGCTTCGCCTGGCCGGGTGCCCCGCCGCAGCGAAGACAGAGGGCCGCCCCCGCTCGAGCGCCGCCCCGGCATCTGGAACATTTACCGCATCCAGGTTGCGATCGAGCTTGCGCTTAGCCCCGGCAGCTGGCGCAGCGTACTCAGCATCCCATCGGAAGATCTGATCGTAGAGCAGCGTGCGACCCACGGCGGCCAGGGCCGCAACCCCTGGCACGAGCCACGCTTCTGGTCGGGCATAGCCAAGAGCTACATCCAGGAGCTCGCCGATGAGCTGACGCGCCAGATCATCCACGAGACGGGATGGTCGGCGCTTACGGTCTGGCAGCGCAAGGGCCAGCTGGCCAATCTGATCAGCGAGCAGCTGGCGCTCCAAACTGAGGGCTACGGCATCATCATCCACACGCTCGACGTGATCGACATTGCCATCGACGAGCCCAACGCGCTGCGCCGCACGCGCGACATGGAGCTGATGAGCGAGACGTGGCAGCACCAGCAGGCCATGCTGCTCGAGACGTTTCAGCTGAGCCTTGGGCGCCTCGGCCTCCAGCTAAACGCCGAGGAGATCGGCCAGCTCACGCGGGTGCATCTCTGGGACCTGGTGAGCCACATGAAGCGCTTCGGCCACCTCGACCACATCGTAGCGGAGTTGGTGGCAGGGCCTACAGACGTGCAACACCGCAGCCCACCAGGCGAGAGCAGGCCACCGTTTCGCAAAGCCGCTTAGCCACAACGGCATGCGAGCCGGGGCGAGAGTCGCCTCGGCTCAGCCGTCTGCCCAGAGGCCTACCTTGGCCTCTGCGGGCGTGTGCTACGGGTAGCTTCTCGTTAGCTTCTCGATGATCGCGATCAGCTGCGCCACGTATGGCTCGCCGAAGACCCGGCTGATGGCGGGGGCCAGGGTGCTGAGGGCGTCGAAGTAGCGCGCCCGGCTGCCGCTGGCGATCAGGCGCGTAATTTTGACATAATAGTCGTCACTGAAGGGCTCATCCTGGGCCCACACTGCGGCAATCTCGCCGAGGAGCGCCGTATGAGAATCCAACAGCTCCTCAGGGTAAGCAAGGCCCACCAGCTCCACGTCGCTGCCCATGAGCGGCGCGGCCTCCAGGCTAGCTGGCTCGCCCTGAGGTGGTTCGGCGCGCATCACCTTCTCCAGCTGCCCTATCAGAACGGACAGCGGGTGGCCTTGCTCTGGAACGCTCGCCTCCTGGGACGACTGCCGATGGGCGGCGCGCAGCATCTCCAACAGCGTAGCTTGCTTGCTCGGACCCACAACGGCGAGTTTACGGTGCAGCAAGTTGAGGCGCAAACCGCGCTCATTCTCAGGGTACTCTATCAGGTTGGTGAACGCTCTGTCGAAGGCGGGATCGAGCGGCGGCGCCGCCCCCGCGCGCAAGAGGCTTGCAAGCTGTTCGCGCTCTTTGGCGCTGGCGTAGGTGTCGCTGTAACGATAGGCCTGCTCCTTCGTCACCAGGCCACGCTGCACCAAGCTGGCGACGGCGTCGGGGGGAAAGGCTGGCACCAGCGACGTCAGGGTTATTGCGCAGGCTGTTACGCCCAGCACCCGCGCCACGCGCGACGGCGACCGTGCGGCGGCGTGCCAGGCATTACGCACAGCGTCTCGGATGTCGGCAAGGGTCTCGAAGCCGTCGTGAAGGGCGTCGCGCCAGCGTTTGTCGACGAAGATCTTGTCGCCGGTGAAGTTGGCCGGGTCGCTTGCATCGAGCAAGAACTGGGGTGCGAACCAGAGCACATGGCGCGGCAGATGGCTTAGATCAGGACCCCTCGCGTCGTCGTAGCTCCGGCGATACCAAGCTGCCACTGCCGTACGCGCCGCACGGACGTCGTCGCCGTAGATGCCGCCGCGTGCCTCCTCACAGCGAATATGCTCACACAGGTCGGGGCTGACGAGTTTGTAGTGCTCCTCCTGGCGCACATGGCGCGCCAGCAGCTTGCACAATCGGTCCAGATCATCCTGGCTTGGGCGAGGGATGAGGGCAGGTTCACTAAGGAACAGAATAGCGTGCAGCTCGATCAAGGTGAGTGGATGGGGCGCGATGGCGAGCACGGCCAGCAGACGGCGCAGCAGCGGCTTATCGGCAGCGGCCACCAGTCGCTCGATACTTTCCAGCTCGCGCAGGCCCAGGAGCTTGATGTCGCGCAAATCGTTCGGCGGCGACTGCAAGGCCAGCTCTGGGTCGCCACTACGACAGATGGCCGCAACAGGAAGTGGCCGACCATGCGTGCGATCAAAGATGCGCTGAACCAGGTCGGCGGCGGCGGGGCTGGGCGACTGGGCGACGAGCGCACGAACGTCGTCCTCGCTGAAATTGCTCAGCTTGAGGGTCGCGTCGGGTTGCACGATGCTCTCCAGCATCATGTTAATGTTGTACCTATCCAGCGGCAGGCGGCTTGTCACCACAAGTTTGGCATGCTTGAGCGCGAGGTTTGGCAGCAAATCGCCCAGCATACGCCACTGCGCGGGGTCGCACTCATCGAGGGCGTCGATCAGCACTGCGAGGGGCTTGTGGGCAGCCGCCTGGTCGAGCGGGAACCAGGGCACCTCCAGGCGCTCTGCATGCGCTAGCCAGCTAGGTGCATCTGCTGATCTGGCTTCGATCAGCCCAAGCTGGCGCAGGTGATCGCGGATTAGCCGGATGGCATCGTCCACTTGTGTGCGCTGCTCGCTGGCGAAGATGTAGCCTACCACGTAAAAGTCTTGGGCGGCGAGCTCGTTCCACAGGTAGCGAATGAGCGCGGTTTTTCCCATATGGGGGCGCGCCTCGACGCAGAAGCATCCTGGTTGATTCAGCACGCGGTCGGCCCAACTACGCGCGTGCGCAGGGAGCTGGTAGTACTGGTACAACGCGTTGTGGCGCAGCTGTTCCCAGCCGTTATAGCTTGCTAATGGATCGTCGGGGGCTTGCATGCGTCGTCCTCTGGTAGCCGGTATGCCTCCTGGTGCATACTTCGCCACTGGTGGTCCACAGGCCCTGATAACCACATCCTAACTATAGCTCATGCGTTCAGCCGTTATTTGGGCAGAAGATGGATATAATGAGGACACGACGCCGATAGCGCCCGGCGTCTGTTCATCCACAGAACGGGGTGCAAGCATGCTGACGCTGCCCGAGTGGCTCAAACTGGTTGGCCTGCAGGGGCAAAACCCATTTGCGAACAAGCAGGCCGATAACGAGCAAGATTGGCTGGAGGAGTGCTTCGTGGAGCACCCCGCTTACAACGCAATGACCAGCGAGGCCAATCCGCATAGCAGCATCTTACACGCCGCGCGCGGTGCAGGCAAGACAACGGCCTGCACGATGTTCGAAAGGCTTTGCCGCGAGGAGGCGAGCCACCGCCGCGCGCTCGTGGTGCGGCTCAACGAGTGGATTCCCCTGGTAGATTTGCTCGATAAGCCCATGAGCCTGCAAGTGAATGGCTACCTCGAGGCGCTGTTCGGCCATGTTGTCGCGGCGCTTCCGGCCATCTGCGATGCCCCCTGGATGAGCGCGCCGACCGACCCTTCACTCCGCGCGTATCTCGCCTGGTTCACGCGTCACTATGGAGGCGCCCTCACCGACGATGAGCTTGCCAGGCTCACCCAGTCCAGCCACCTCTTCGGTAGTTCGCCGCCGCCTACCGATGCGGCGCCCCACCGGCTCAGCCACCAGCCCCCGCTCCAGCAGCTTAAATGGCTGCTCCGCGCCCTACGCGCTGCAGGGGTTAGTACGCTCTACGTGCTCGTTGATCGCGTCGATGAGGTTGCAGTTACAGTCGCACATCCAGAGCGCGGCGCCGATCTGCTGCTACCTCTGCTTGGTAATCTCGAGCTGCTCGAGCTCGAGGGCCTGGTGGTGAAGTGCTTCATCCCGACCTCGATGGTTGCTGTGCTTCAGGCGCGCCAGCAGCTCCGCGACGACCGCATCCGCTGCTACGATCTTACCTGGGCCGACGCCGACGGGCTGCCGCTGCTGCGCCGGCTGCTCCAGAATCGCCTGGGCCACTTCAGCCGTGGCACAGTGCCAAGCCTTGCCGTCCTCGCCGACTCGGATCTACGCGACATCGACGAGCGCGTGAGCCGCGCCGCCAATGGCTCGCCACGCCAGCTGCTGATCATCGGTGAGAATCTGCTGCTCGCCCGCGCCGCAGATGCTACCGAGCGCGATCTGCTCATCCGCCAGCATCACCTCGATCTGGTGCTCGCCGATGGCGCTTCTCCTACCCAGCCCACGCGCGCAGCCGCGTTCGATTCCGCAGCACTGAGTAGCGCGCAGTCGCCGCCCGTGGCGCTTGCGTCGGAGCAGGAGCCGCCTGCGCCCATCGCGCCCATCGCGCCCCCTGCTAAGCCAGTGGCCAGCGCTGTACCCCTGCTCACGCTCGGCGCGGACGGCAGTGTGGCGCGCGGCGGAACGCCCATAGAGGGTTGGCAGCAGCTGCCGTCGCGCCAGCGCGAGGTTATTCGCTACCTGTTCAGCAAGCCCGATGTGCTCTGCCACTACAGCGAGCTGGGGCGCAAAGTCTGGCACGACGCGCAGGTGGGCGACGACACGGTGCGCAAGGTGCTCGCGCGGCTGATCACGTTTCTCGACAAGAATTCGCCCAACGTTGTCTACATCGAGAAGGTTATTGGTGGATACTATGTGCTGCGGCACGCTGTCGCCACGCCCTACATCAAGAGCCAACTCTGGGCCGAGGGAAACGATGCGGCGTCGTAATGTCGGCCTAAAGGGCGTTGTACATCCGCCCGCTGTCTCGCAAACGTTTGTGCTACATCCGCCACACGTCCACACTTTGTCCTGGCTATAACAGGGGGATATGCAGCGGACGTCCGTGCGACGGCTTTAGGACATAGTCTATACTTGCACACAATAGCTCAGGCCTAGAGCCGCCGAAATAGCGTGGCTCGGAGATACGTTGGGGTGTCACCATGTCGGCCTCGCCTGGCTTCATCAATCGCACCGACGAGATCAATGCGATCACGTCCCTGCTTGATACCATTGATCGACACCCGCTGGCAGATCCCGCCAACGTCTATCTCCCCGACTGTGTCGTCAACCTGCACGGCCCGCCTGGCATCGGCAAGAGCGCCTTGCTCCAGGAGCTGTTGGTGCAGCTGCGCGAGCGTTGCGCCGTGCTGCTGCTCGACCTGCGCTCCCGCATGCCCCAGGACCGGCTGCCCCACGAGAAGCTGCGCTTTCTCCAGGCGAGCCTCCACCAGCTAGAGGCGCTGCAGCCATCGCCGCACGGCGCCGATCTTCGGGCGCGCCTCGCCGATGCCGACGACAGCCTGGCAGGCGACCTGATCGATGAGGGGCTGGCGGCGCTGCTTGCCGAGCTACAGCTGCTTAGCGAGCGGCGGGTCATCGTGCTGATGATCGACTCCTGCGAGCACGCCTCGGAGGCATTGTTTGCCTGGATGGAGCGCTTCGTCCTGCTGCCGCTCGTCCACGCCCCAGGCGACCAGCCCTCGCGGGTGCTCTGCGTGCTCGCCAGCCAGATACTGCTGCGCTGGCGCCAGCACAATGTTCGCCGTCGGGTCGTCGCCCACCTGATCGGCCCGCTTTCCCGCGCCGCCACCCGCGCGCAGGCCGGGGGCGACAAGCTCGGCGATGCGCTCTTTCGGCTTACCTTCGGCCACGCCCTCTCCAACCGTGTGGCCCTTGCGTATCTGGAGACTCAGGGCGCGCCCCCGCCTAACAGCGTAGACTGGGTTGCCAGCCATGAGCCCGAGCTGATGCGCGAGGTGGTCCATCGGTTGCGCGAGCACGCGGTGACGTCGATGCTGGCCGGTGAGGCCACGTTGCCCAAACGCTGGGAGAAGTGGGAGCTGTGGCAGATCTTAGAGGCGATCGCCATCCTGCGTGAGTTCGACGTAAACTCGCTGCGTGTCGCCATCGAGACCTACCATGAGTCCTTCGTGGGCCGCAGCCAGTCCGCCCTGCTGATCGCCATCCGCGACCTGCTCAAGACACGGCTTGTGGAGTGGAACGGCCTGCTGCGCGCCTACCAGGTTGCGCCCGCCATGCGCCAGATTTTCGCGCATGCGCTGGAGCTTGAACAGCCTCAGATCTACGCCAGGTTGCGCCGCGCCGCGATTGGCTACTACGAGGAGCAGGTTCGCACGGTACCAGGCAACCGCAATCTCTACCTGATCGAGTACATGTTTCAGCGCCTGCGCCATCCCGAGGCGACCGCCAGCGACGCGCTACATCTGGAAGCAGATCTCGTCAGAACACTCGGAACCTACTACGCGAATGAACAGCGAACCTACCTGGATCAGGAGAACCTGGAGGCACTAGAGCGCGCATTACAGGCCGATAAAGAGCTACAGCAAGCGCTTGTCGCATGCCATGCATCTGGCGATCTGCTTGTGGCTGCCGTGCAACGCTTTCGCCAGCCGCGAAGCGCGCCAGGTGGCCCACCGACAGGCCTGCAAAGCAAGTACGAGCCCCCCGAGTCGATCCCCTCGGGGGGCAGTTTCGGCTAGGGGTTTCGCCGGGTCTAGCACATGATACTACTACACTTGCCGCCAAAATCTTAACTCCAAAGCAACGTGTGAGATCGGGCACATATCTGTAGATGGCTAGGACTAAAGTCCTATTGCTCTCCTGCCTCTTTGGCTCGTAGCATGGCTCTATCAATCTCCCCTTCACCTCGCGTGCCACACTAGCCATTCGATAACTTGAATAGAACGCGGAGCGCGTCATGACGGCCGACCGGCAGCCAGAAAGGCCTCTCGCCGAACGATCCGCCGCCCTCTTTGGCCGTGCCGATGTGTTGGCTATGCTCAGCGCCCTGCTGCGCGCTCCGGAGGGTAGCTCGGAACTGGTCTGTGTGTTAGGCGAGGGTGGCGTCGGCAAGACGCGCCTCCTGGAGGCTCTGGCCGCTGAGGCGAAGACGGCGCAGCTTCTGTTTGTGCCGATCACCGATTTTTACCATATCGATACCTTCCGGGCCAGCGCCCTAGAGGATGGCATTCTGGTCGCCTTGGAGCAGTACGACAATGCCTTTGCAGCGCTGCTCCTGCCCTATCGCGAGGCCCGCGCGCGGCTCGATCAGTCGCGCCAAAGCGGCGCCGAGTTCGAGCAGGCGCAGTTGCTTGTTCGTGGCAGCTTCATTGAATGCTACGACGCTGTTGCCGCACGGCTCGCGAAGAAGAATTGTCGCATCCTGCTGCTCTTCGACACAGTCGAGCAGGCTGTGGCGCTCAGCGATGGGGCCGATCACCTGCTTGACGTGGCCCAGACAGACGCCAGCGCCGGCGGCGAGCACTGGCTGCGCGCCACCTTGCCGCAGCTCAAGCATACGCTCAGCGTTCTCTCCGGGCGCCCTCAGACGCTTTACGGCGAGCCTGTTACGCTCTACGCCGACCTGGGCGCCGCTATGACATGCCACAACCTCGCGCTGGCTGGGTTGAGCAACGAGGCAACCACTGAGCTCGCCAAGGATATGCGCGCTCGCGCCCTGCGCAGCGACGACGTGCAGACAGCCGGGCTTGCCGAAGCGCTCGACCTCGATGACGAGGCCAAGCTGCGGGCCTGGCACGAGCTTTCCGAGGGGCTGCCCTTCTGGGTTGCCATCCTCTTTACGATCGAGCAGATCGGCAACGTGCGCGAGGAGCCGTTAGCGCTGCTACAGGAGGAGGTGGAACGCCTCGGCCCTAATCAGACGCTCGATCCCGCCCGCCGCGAGCAGCTGCGCACCGCGCTGCGCGACTTTTTTCTCGGCGAGATCACGCAGGCTGCGCCCACACCTTTGGTGGTGCTCCAGTGCATGGCCACCATGCGCAAGGGCCTCACGCTGGAGCTGCTCGGCCTGATTATGCAACAGCTCGCCCTGCCGGGTGAACCCAGCGAGATCTTCGGCCTTGTGCGCGCGCTCGCCGTGGTGAAGACGCGCACCCCGCGCCGCTACACTCGCCGAAGTGAACAGCCAGGCGACCCCGACGAGCGCGAGACGCTGCTCTTCCTCCACGACGAGCTCTACGCCTGGCTCGATACCCACCCGATCGTCGTCCACGAGACGCGCGAAATGGTGCGCGAGGCCATGTTCGCCTGGTATCTCGGCGCCATCGAGCAGGCCGAGGCCGAGCGCCTGGAGGCCGCTCAAGCGCTGATCTTTCTACGTGCGGGCGATCCGCAGATCGCCGAACGCGAGGCCGACCGCGACGACGCGCAACGCCGCAAGCGCCAGCTCCAGCGCGACGCGCTGGCCTACTCCGATGAGAGTGGTGCCGAGCGGAGCGCACGGGCCGCCGCGCACTATCAGCTTTTTGCCTACGAGGCTATCTTTGGGCGCGACGCAGGCCAGGAGACGGCGCTGCGCCAGGAGGTGCTGCGTAATCTCTATCGGCACGGTCGACAGTTGAGCAGCGGCGACATGCTCGCGTTTGCCGCGCTCTGGCTGCTGCGCGCTGCGGTGCAGTACGAGGATAACGAGCTGGCCCAGAAGCTGCTCGAGCGCCTCGACCAATTTCAGGCGCACCGGTGCGCGGCTGTCGGCACCGACGCCGCCCTGTTTGAGCTCGCCATCGCCATCGCCCGGCTCTACAGCGGCGGTGCTACACGGCCCGCCGAGCGTGTGCTGATCCAGGCGGCCCTCGTCGCTGCCGAGCAGGCCCTCGACGCTGCCGAGGTCGCGCCCAAGCCCCGCTCGCCGGTAGAGCTCCAGTGGCTGCGCCTACTGCGCGCCCAGAGCCTTAACTTCCGCGGCTATTTGCACCGGCTCAATTATGAGCTCGCGGCGGCTATCCGCACCTACCGTAACTCGGAGCTCGTGGCGCGCGGCGACTTGGGGCTGCTGCCACAATTCCGCGCCACCACCCTGAACAACCTGGCCTTCGCGCTCTCCGAGCAGGGCGATACCGAGGAGGCCCGCCGCATCGCGCTGCTCGCCCTCGGCATCCGCCAGCGCCACGGCTCGGCCTACGATGTGGCAATCAGCCGTGGTGTGCTCGCCCGGATCGGGATTCGGACTGGCACCCCCGGCCAGGCGCTACGCTACGCGCAGCTGTCCACCGACACGATGCGCGCCATTGGCAGCCCACGCGGTCTGGTTCAAACTACTCCCGCGCTTGGCGAGGCGTACCGCAAGCACGCCGAGCTGCTCGACGACAGCCCTGGCGAGCAGGACGCCGCCTTCGAAGACGCCCTCGCGGTCTTCGACGAAGCCCAGCGCGCGCTTGCGGGCACGCGACGGCAGCCCTCCGAGGCCCTACGCGAGATTCTGCAGAATCGTGGCTGCACCTACCGCAGCTGGGGCCTGGTGCTGATGCGGCGCGGCCACGCGTTCCACGAGCGCGCTAAACAGCACTTGAGCGCGGGCCATCACTGCCTGGAGGATGCCTTCACGGTTGCCACAGAGAGCCACCAGCCACCCCTGATACGCATGGATATCCTCGAAGATCTGGCCGCCATCCACGTGAACGAGGACGAATACGACCATCGGGTTGATTTGCACCTGGACGAGGCCGAGGCGCTTGCGGATGATGCCTACAAAGTCCACGAGGGCACCGGCCCCCAGGAGGTAACGGACGCTACCAGAGGTTACTGGCGCGAGCTTGGCCAGTGCCAGCTCCAGCGTATGCTCACCGCTTTCGGTAAGTACGACTTTGGCGCATACGACTTCAACACCGAGAGCGGTGAGCACACGCAGCGTACGCCGCCCGGCGACGAGCAGTATTTCGATCACGCGGCCAAGCATCTTGTCTTTATGATGGCGTATCTTGTGCGCTACAACCATTACTCGTCGATGCTCACCAAAGCACGCGAGCTCACCCTGCGCGAACTGTTGCTGGGCCGCACTCCGGCGCAGATCGACCGCCTGCAGCTCGCTGCCTACACGACCGCCAAAAGCTATAACTTGCTCTACGACGAGAGCTTCGTCATCGTCGAGCAGGTAATCAGCCTGGCGCGCGACAACCTTGGCCTTGAAGGGTAGGAGGGCTGACGCATATGTCCGCTGATCTGAGCCCCTTTCCGGTAGAGAACGAGTATCTATTGCGCTCCGCGCTCCGGGTCTTGTTTCAGGCCGCCCTGGAGGAGCCGGTCTACACGGGCACGCTGTATCATCTGATCGGCCAGGGCGGGATCGGCAAGTCGCACGAGCTGCGCCTGCTGCACGAGCAAGCGCTCGCGCTCCACAACGACCCCGCGCAGCAGCTGATCGAGACCGGGATTATCGACCTCGCCCACACGCGCTACCAACAGCCCTTGCTGCTCATGGACACCCTCGCGCGGCGCATCACGCGCTCGCTCACCGGCACGCCCAGTACGCCCGGCTACTTTGACGGCTTCTTCCAGGCCGCCGACCGCTACCTGATGGCCGGTGGTGAGGACGCCAAGGTCCAGCAGTTTGTGCGCAGCGCGTTTCTGCAAGACTATCAGACGGCGACCCGCGATCACCGGGTCGTGATCACCCTCGATACCTTCGAGCGGCTCGACCCGCGCATCCCCGAGGTGGAGCGCTTCAACTTTCGCGGGCCGGGCCGCCTCGAAACCTGGCTGATCGACCTGCTCGCCGAGCTTCCGCGCAGCCTGATCGTGATCGCTGGCCGCGCCCGCCGCCGCCAGGCCGATCGGCTACGCCAGCAGTTTGGCCCAAGCTTCGCGCGCCGCCTTGCGCTGGCGCCCTTCTCGGTGGAGGAGACCAAGGCGTTCGTCGAGCGCCAAAATATTCCTGAAGAAAGACGCGACCTGGCCTGGTATGAGCTGATGTTCAAGGTCTCTGGCGGTCTGCCGGTGCGCCTGATCGTCGCCATCGAGATCGCACGGGCCTGTGCGTTCGATCCCGACCTGCTGCCCCTGTCCCTGCGCGACCCCACGCCTGATAAGATGCGCCAGCTCGGCGAAGATTTTGCTCGCTCGTTCGTTGAGGCACTTCACAACTCTAATCCGCCCCTAGCCCTGCTGATCGAGCAGGCCTACTACCTGCGCAAGGGGCTTCACCCCGACCTGCTGAAGCATCTGGCTAAGGTTGAGGGCGATCGTGCCGCATCCGCTGAGATCGATACGCTGCTCACCACATTCGCGCAGTTTGGCTTCGTCAAAGTGAGCGGCGATAAGGTGCTGACTTTGCACGATGACGTGTATGATCTGCTGCGCGACGGGCTGGGGACCGGCAGTGCCGCTCGCTGGCATGCCGACACAATCGCCTATCTCGACCAGGAGCAGGTGCGGCTGCACACGGAGATCGGCAGAGAGGGCATGACGATCAAGCGGCTTGGGCAGCTGCGTATGGTCCAGGTGGATCGCCTGTATTACCAGCTGTCACGTGAGCCGCTATTGCGCGGCTACCAGGACTACTGCGAGCTCGCCTACAGTGCGATCTTTGCCCGCGACGAGGAGTTTGACACGCAGCTGCAGGACGAGCTCGCACGCTTCTTTGATCATGGCAGCACAAGCGGGAGGGCCTCCCGCAAGCAGCTAGAAAAGCAGGATTTCTCCTGGCAGCGCATCTGTGGCGACGAGGCAGTGCGCTGGGTGTTCCGGCGCATACACGCGGCTGGGTTGCGTGCAACCGACTCGCCGCTTGCGCTGGATCTCGCTGCCGAGGTACAACATGCGTTCAGTGAGTTCTTTACGACCGACCCGCTACTGCACGCTGCCCTCGAGACGGTGCGGCTGGAGGAACTCGGATTTCGTGCCACCACACCCACCGAGACCGATGCAGTAGTTGCGCGCTACGCTGCACTAACAGAGTCGCTTGCTGCTAGCGAGGCGCAGGCCGCGAGCGAGGCTGCAGAGCGTCCGATCTACGCCTATCGCCGCCAGCAGAGCCGCTTCCTGCGCGCCTATGCGTTGAACAATTGGGGTTATATCGAGCGCCGTCGGCTGCGCATCAATACCGCCGTTGCACACTACAGCGAAGCGATTGAGCTGTATAAGACGCTCGGCAACGGGACTGCGATCTTGCGAGCCACCAGCCTGAACAACCTCGGCTATGCCCTGTTTCTGCAAGGCGACATCGAGCTCGGGCTGGTTTGCATCCAGGAGGCACTCGGGCTGCAGCGCCGCGCCGGCGCCCGCTACCGCGAGGCAGTCTCGTACAACACCCAGGGGCGCCTTCTATTGGACCTGGACGACGTCACCGGCGTTCAGCGCAGCGTCGGGCACGCTCGGGCGCTACTCAACGATTTTATCGGCTCACGCAATGACGCATTATGTGCCATTGTGGAGGGCAACTTGCAGCGCTGGATCGCCTACCGCTCGCGTGACGATGTGACGCAGAGCGAGGCCACGTACACCCTCGCGCTCGAGCGCTACGCGGCGAGCCTCGAATACTTCGACGCTCAAAAGGGGGAGCTTGAGCGCAAGGCCGAGGTGCGTCAGGGCCTCGGTTGCGCGCATCGTAGCCGCGGCTATGTGCGCCGATTGCGCGGCGACGACAGAGCGAATGCGGATATGGAGCAGGCCGATAGCTACTTTAGAGCAGCACTGGCGCTGCTCCCAGAGGATGAGGTCGCACTTTGCGTAAGCCTACACGAAGACATCGCCGTCGCCTATGTGAACCAGGAGCGCTACACCGATGCCCTCAGGGAGCTCGACAGGGCGGAGCAGCTGCTCCCTCTAGCGTTCGCCGTGCGGCCGCGTGCAGGCGCCGTAGAAACAGCCGAGACACGCGAGCAGCAGCGTCTCTGGCTGGAGCGCGCCAAGGTCGAGCTGCAGCGCGCGCTCTGTAAGCTTGGCATGAACGAGCCAGTGGAGGCCTGCGCCGCTCTGCTGCGCGCCTTCGCCTGCCTGCTGCGCTTCTCGCCCGAGTCCCAGGAGCTACGCACCTTCCGCATCGTTGCGCGCCAGTACCTGCTCCAGCGCTACCGCGATCACACCCAGAGCGCGAACGAGCTGCGAGCGCTGCGGGAAAAGACCTACTTGATCTCGCGGCAGCTTGGCACCCGCGAGGCTTTCTTTGAGCTCGATCATATCTTCGGCACCGTAGAGCGCATGTTGAAGCTGCTGTAGCCGTGAGGCGACGCGACCATGGCCTCTGTGATTATCGGCCCTGACGAGGACCCGTTCCACGCCCCCAACGACTGCGGCTGTAGCGAGCATCGCCCCTTGCTGCGCCCCGCGCCCACTCAGCCGCCCATCAACGACTGCGCGCACGGGGCGGCCGCTCACGAAGCTGTGGCGCCCGCCAACGTCGCCCCGCTCGACGCACTGCGCCCGCACCCGCTCCTGCGCAGCTTCCCGCTTGATGCTCAGCACACGGTGGCGGTCGTCCCATCCACTAGCCGCGTCGCCGTGCTCGACCGCGCAGCCATGGCGCTTGTTGGGCGTCTCCCGCTCGGCACGGCCACCGTTACGGCGCAGGAGCGCCGCGCGATTGTAGCCCTCGCAGCTGCCGGGCTCCTCAGCGCAGAGCAGCACCCCGCCCTGAACCCGCCGCTGCCCCCAACCACGCTCGTGGGCTGGCTGCACCTTACCAACGCCTGCAACCTGCGCTGCACCTACTGCTACCTGCACAAGACCAGCGCGTCGATGTCGGCCGAGACTGGCCGGGCCGCCATCGATACCCTCGTCCGAACGGCGCTGCTCCACGGCTACCCCGCGCTAACTCTCAAGTATGCCGGCGGCGAACCCACGCTCAAACTGGCACTGCTGGCCGAGCTCCACCGCTACGCGCAGGCGCAGGCTGCCGCCGTCGGCCTGTCGCTCGAGGGTGGTGTGCTCAGCAACGGGACGCTGATCACGGCGCCTGTGACCGCTACGCTGCGCGAGCTTGGCCTGCGCCTGATGATCTCGCTCGACGGCCCCGCCGAGAGCCACAACGCTCAACGCCCCACGGCTGGCGGGCGCCCAAGCTTTGCCCGCGCCCAGGCGGGCCTGCTCGCCGCCATCGAGGCAGGCCTGCGCCCAACGGTCGGAATCACCGTTACCGCCCGTAGCATCGCCAGCCTGCCTGAGCTGATCACCTGGCTTTTGGATCAGGAGCTGGCATTCGGGATCAGCCTGTACCGCGAGAACGCCTACAGCGCCTCGTTTGCGGAGCTCCAGCTCGACGAGCGCAGCATCATCGACGGCCTGCGCGCCGCCTACGCAGTGATCGCCCGCCGCCCGCCGCCGTGGAGCGCCCTCAGTAGCCTGCTCGACCGGACAAACCTCTCCGGCGGCCACAGCCACTCCTGCTCTGCTGGCCACAACTACCTTGTGATCGACCACGACGGTCGCATTGCGACCTGCCAGATGACACTCGACCAGCCAGTAACCGATATCGGCGTCCGCGACCCGCTCAGCCTAATTCGCAGCGATCCGCACGGCGTGCAGAACCTGTCAGTCGACGAGAAGGAGGGCTGCCGTAGCTGCGACTGGCGCTACTGGTGTGGCGGCGGCTGCTCGGTGGCCACCTTCCGCGCCACTGGCCGGTACGACGTGCGCTCACCTAACTGCAATATCTACCAGGTGCTCTACCCGGAGGTGGTGCGGCTTGAGGGTCTGCGCCTGTTGCGTTGGTACGGCGCGCCCGGCACGCACAGCAATGCTGCGATAGCGTAAGATCTGCGGCAGGCACGCCAGCACTGGCGTCGCCCCTGTGTCTGCCGATTGGCGTAAGCCTGTCTTCAAGCTGTACCG